>Ga0136559_1000153_pt1 | contig 23030 bp, 19 predicted proteins | sample AntRauMeHopE1496_FD_104633 | JGI IMG/M metagenome (GOLD analysis project Ga0136559, IMG submission 104633) | Saline lake microbial communities from Rauer Islands, Antarctica - Metagenome Hop E1 #496 | ecosystem: Environmental > Aquatic > Non-marine Saline and Alkaline > Saline | place... | reverse complement strand
TGGTACTACAAATTCTAAATATTTAGATAATACTGCATTAAGCATTTTAACTAAAGAAGGTTCAACTTTAGATTTTTACTTAATAAATGAAACTTCAAATCTATCAACATGTATTAATTCTATTCATGTTGAAGTTAAAAAAGATTCCACTTTTAATTTTTCAACAATATCACTGGGAGGTTTGTTAAGCAGGATTAATTTAGGGATCGATATAAATGGAACAAATTGTAACTGCAGTGTTAAAGGAACCAGTATTGCAAAAGATTTTCAATTGTCAGATTTTCATTCAAGGATTTCACATAATTTACCGAATTCAAAATCTTCTCAGTTGCAAAAAATTCTATTAACAGATAAAGCACATGGTATTTTTGCCGGAAAAATTCAAGTCCAACATGGAGCTGGGAATACTAATTCAGACCAATTGTGCAAAACTTTATTACTTTCTCCAAGTTCAAGAGTCGATGCTCTACCAATATTGGAAATTAATAATGAGAATGTGAAATGTACACATGGTTCGACTGTATCTGATTTAGACATTAATCAAATGTTTTATCTCCAGACCCGAGGAATTAATAAAAATGATGCCAAAAAATTACTTACAAAGGGGTTTATAAATGAAATGATTCTTGATTATCCTCTTGAATTGAAATCAAAAGTTAGCCAACAACTTGAGTTTCTTATATAAATAAAAAATATAGTAGTAAATTATTTTTTAAAAACATTAAAATCAATTTTTAATGGTAAAAGATCGTTCAGCCTCAAAATAAGTGATATTTTCCATTAAACTTCCTTTTTTCGAAACTAAAATTCCATACCATTTGTCTCCTAAAGCACTTATTTTTTTTTTATTAGTAATAATAAAAAATTGAATTCCTCTGCTAGAAAACTTTTTAAGCAACTTTGAAGATAAAATTTCATAATTAAAATCCATATTCACATCTATTTCATCCAAAAAAAAACTAGCTTTTTTAACAATTATATAAAATGTTATACTAAAAATTAGAATAGAGAAACAAAATTGACCTTTTGACATATTTGCAATTAGGCAAAATGAAGAATTTTTTTCAAATTTAATTAAAAAATCAACATTTTTAAAAATACCCATCGTTAACACCTCAAATTTAAAAACTTTCTGAATACACTTTTCTTTCCATATAAAGCAACTTTTGGCATACGGAAGAACCGTTGCTAGGTTTTTTTGAAAACTATAGGAAAAGATTTTTGAGATTTTTTTAAATTTCAAATTTTTTTCTTTTAGTAAAACATCAACTGTTTGATATAAAATGTTAAGGTTAATTTCAAGGTTTTGAAAAAAAACTATTAGCTCTAAAATACAATGATTTGATCCTTTTGAATTTTGATTTATTTTTTGATAAGAAAATCTTTTAATTTTCCTTTTTATTTTAATTAAATGTAAAAACTGTAACTTAAACTTATAAATTTCTTTTTTTTTATATTTTAATAAATCAAAAAAAGAAATATATTTTTCAACAATTACCTCTTTTATTAAATAATAATAATGATTTAATAAAAAAGAAATATTTTTAATTCGATATTTAAAAATAATTCGAAATTTTCCCACATCCGTAGAGTAAATTCTACCAAAATCTTTTGTTTTAAAATTTAAATTTTCAATGTCATTGATTGTAAAAGTAGTTTCAGATAATTTACTACTATTTAATTCTTTTCTGGAAATTTTTTTAATTTCATTAAAAAACGATGACAAATAGAGGAGGTTAAAAAAATTTCGAGTTTCAACTCGTTTCAGTGTGTTATTTTGTTCTCTTCGAAATTTAATTTTTTTATTTGAACCTATTTCCAAAACTCTTTTTTGGATTAGGAATTTTTTTTGTAAATAAATTAAACTTTTTAAAAAATCAATTAACTTTTTTTTTAAAGTAACTTTCAAGTGATGTCCAGGAAATTTTTCGTGTAAAAATCGATTTTGTTTTGTTTTTTGAAATAAAAGAAATTGTGTGATTTCTAAACTTACCAATTCAAATTTTCTTTGTTTTTTATATGACTTATTAAAATTTTTGTCAAAGTTTTCTAGCTTTTTCATTGAAATTAACATAAACTTCAGAAAATTTCGTTCTTTTTTTAACAAAACTGATTCTCGAATCAGAGAATTATTAGAATTTAAAAATTTACTCGAAATAACATTATTAGAATAAAAGATTTCGCCTTCTAATGTTATTGTTGTTACTACCCAATTTTTAGATATCTTGTTAGCTATTCTTGATTCGGTACACAAATACGTATTTGCAATTAAATTTTCAACCAGATTAGAAATTTTATGGGTTGAAAATATTATTGAATTTAATCTAATCATTTTGGGATGTTTTAAATTTATAGAAATATTTCTTTTATATTCTTTATTTATTATAAGATTCAGGTTTGTATTTGCTGTTCTATTTAGTTCATTGATTATTGAATCGTGTATGGTTTTATCTTGTACGATCAAGCTTGGAAAAAGGCTCCATAAAAATATTTCTATTGGTTTTACAAAATATTTATAAACAGATATTAAATCTAATAAGATACCAGTTATTCTTTCTACATACTTTTTTTTATTTTTTGTAAAATCTGAAATTATCCTTATACTTTTGGAAATTTTAGCCCCAAAAAATTCAGATAAAATTTTTTCTTTATTAATTAAGATTTTTTCAACAAAATTTATTTCGTATGATAATTGCTCGGAAAATTCTAAAGACTTTTTTTTTTTGAAAAAAATATCTCGTGTAAAATTATAATTACTTACAAACATCAAACTCAAATTTTTTTTGTTCCCATGTTTATTAAATTTTTCTCGAAAATCAAGTATTGTCTTAAAACTCGTTTTTAATATTTCATGTTTTAACTTAAAATTTAAAATTCTTTCCAAACTATTTTCATAGTTTACTATCCAGAATCTATAACTTATTTTAAATCTTAATTGATATAATTGACTGTGTATAATATGTTTAATAGTTTTAAACATTATTTTTTCCCAAACAAATTCCGAAAATTTTGATACAGATAATGAAAAAACCTTTTCAAGTTTAACCAAAAACCTTTTTTTTTCGTAAATCAAACTCAAATAACTGATCCCAGTATTTAAAGTTGCTGACTTGTGATTCTTTTTTATGAAAAAATGCTCAGGAAAATATCTAAAATTTTTTGGGAATAAAGTTCTTCTCACTATGTTTTCTTTATTTTTAATGTTTACTACTTTAAATTCAGATTTACTGGTTTTTGAAAATACCGTCTGAATAAAATCGAATAAAAAATTTAAATAAAATTCATCCATTATTTTTTCCATTATAATGAAAAAATAATTTATTTTTAATTTTTTATCATTTATTTTTTTTTTATCAACTATCAAGTTTCTATTTTTTGTTGATAATTTTATTATTTTTAACACTTTTTTTTTTAACATAGTAGCTTTTTTCAGTAATATAGTAATTTTAAATTGATTTTTTGAAAAATTTATTAAATTAGAATTTCTTCTTAAAAATTTTAAGATATTAGATGAATCTGATAATCTAAGGTATAATTGTTCTTTTTCTGTCAAAAATAAAAAGAATCCCTTTAAATCTAATCCATTTAGAGTTAAAAATTCATTTATCTTTTTGGTTTCCAAGTTAAATTTAGACACCCAGACTTTGTCAATTTTACTGGTTATTAATCTTCTAATTATTATTGTTCGTTCTTTAATTCGGAAATCCTTTTCAGAATTATTAATGCACAATTGAATCATTAGAAAATTATTTGGTCCTGCTATATTTGAAAATATATCTCGAGTAGATAGTTCTTTTTTAATTTCAACTAGCCGCCCACTAATTAGAAGTTGAAATGCAGAAAAAAGACTACTTTTTCCAGAGCCATTGGGACCGACAAAAATATTCACTCCTGGACAAAAATCTTCAACAGTTATTTTGTGATTAAAAAGTCTATAATTGATTAATTTTATGCTTTCCAAATACATATTTTGATTTAAATTTTAAATGAAAATAATTTAATAATTTATTTATTTTTAAATCTCAATCAATTTTTCCAAAATCCTCTTTTCTATTTTACGTTGTCTTATAGATACCTTTTGGTTCTTGGAAACATAATTAGTATTAAGTAATAAATTAGTAATTTCAATCTCATTTCGGATTATTGGATATTCTACCAAATTTTTTTTACAAACGTAAGATAGAATTTTTTTTACGTTTTTGATAATTTTAAAATTTGTAGATTCTCTAATTTCCAAAAAATATTCGCTATACTCAGATAGATCAACACCTGAGAAAAGACAGAACGTCATGAATTCATATAATTCTTTAGGGTATTGATAGAAAAAAATAGGAAATGTTATTTCTGATGTCTTCTCACATTCTTTAATAAATAAAAGTTTCTGAATATATCTAGGGTCACTTTTCGATAGTGCTACTCGTATCTCATATGACTCAAATGGATTTCTTTCTGATGAGAATCCATAAAGAAGCAGGAGTTCAAGGTTAGTTTTTGGTCCATATGTAGTAAAAATTTGGTCGAATTTATTATAAGAACGATCTGAATACATTGCAATCTCTATATTATTTGAGAAGGGAATAGATTTAGAATCTATATAAGAAGTTGAAAACGGATTATGATTTAATAAATCTCCATATGGTACAATTGCGATTCTTTTTGAATTTTGCAAATAAATTGCCCTGGAAAACAAAAGGGTCATTGCCCATTCCCACGATTGTAAGTTGAATATTTCCTCGGGAAAAATTAATAAATTTTGCAAAAATAGTCTTTCCTTGAGATTGTAAAATTGAAAGTCTAATTTTTTTTTTAGATATTTTGTAGCTAATGATATTTTAGATCCTTTTAGAAAAATCATATCTGACATTTTCCATCTAAACATCAATTTTAAATCGTTTTCTTTTGGCAAAGTATCCAAGTAAGGCTTCCAAAAAGATTTATCCCCTTTTGATCTTTCTCTTATTAAAAATATCGCTAATTTATCATATTCGTTCATTGAAGCACCATTTTCATCGTAATTAAAATCGGTTTTATCTGTCATTATAATACTCTCAGGAATCTCAATTATTTTCTCGTTTTGTTGGATATTTTTAAATGCAATGAGCCCTCTTCCACTTGATTCCCCCTCATCTACGGTTTGATCTGAGATTAAACAGGGGTGAGGTGGTCTACCCCAGGTACTTTTACTAGATATATAAACATTGTTTTCAGAAAGCCATGAGATATACTGTTTAGAATCACCATTAATTTTTTTTTCTGATAATGACATGATTTCTTTTTCTTTTTTGTTGATTGGGTTTTTAAAATAATATTCTGATTTTGCCATAAACTTAACCAAATTTATACCAACAAATCCCAGCCTTCTTTTGGGAGAAACGACAACCGGAATAGTTCTACCAAAATTTTTTTTCATCGTAAATTATAAATGTTTAGGTTAATTTATGCATGTTTATTTGTGAGCCATTTAAAACATATTTTGAGGAATAAAGCTTCTCTGAAAAATAATATATATGAATCTGGATGAGAATGAAGTTCTTACAATTTTTAGGATACGAAAAACAGTGTTACAGATGCTCAGAGATCGTGGATACGTAGTTTTTGATTCAAAAGATGATTTAGAACTTTCAAGACAAAAATTTGAAGAAAAATTTGTTAAAATAAACCAAATATTAAGAGATAGTTTGGAAATAAAACGACCAAAATGGAATTCACCGTCTCAACGGATTTTAGTAGTTTTTGTAAAAAGAGAAAAGGATAAATCAACTATTGGAGTAAAATGTGTAAGAAACTATTGTGAAAGAATCAAACAAGACAATTTTCATAAAGCTATTTTAATCCTGCACGGGAAACTTACGCCCCACGCGAAACAAGCTATCTCAGCAATAAACTCGTTAATTGATAGAATTGAATATTTTAATGAAACTGAATTAATCATTAATATTACCGAGCATTGTTTAGTTCCCAGGCATGAAGTTTTATTACGCGAGGATTGTAAAAAATTACTAGAAAAATATTCAATTAAAGAAAATCAACTTCCAAGAATTAACAAAAATGACCCAATAGCTCGATACTTAGGAATTGAAAAAAACCAGATTGTAAAAATAATAAGAAATAGCGAAACATCTGGAAGATATATTACCTATAGAAGATGCTGTATATAAAATAATTTTATTTATATTTTATATATTAGTAACTAATATTTTATTCTGATATAAGATATGCAAAATTTAAATATCCAAGAAGATATTTATATTGCTGCAGAAAGCACCGAAGAGATTCCAATTTCTGGTGAAAATTTGCATATTACTGGATTTGATGGAAACGTCAAAATTGAAAACTCAAAAGAAAATGAATTCTATTTTTCTAAAGAGAAGACCTTAAGAAAAAGTCTATCGGACAAAAGAATAACCCTTCCACATTTGACGAAATATGAAAAGGCGCGGATTTTAGGCGCAAGGGCCCTTCAGCTTAGTATGGGAGCACCAATTTTAGTTAATTTAGAAGGGGAAACAGATAGTTTAGAAATCGCATTAAAAGAATTAAAAAGTAGAGTAATTCCAATTATTATCAGAAGATATTTACCATGTGGAAATTACGAAGATTGGGAACTTGATGAATTAATAATCGAATAAACACTTTTTTTATTTTTCTTTTTTATTTATTTTTATTATTTCTGATTCTATAATTGTATTAAGGGAAACAAGTCTAGATTCTGATGAAACGGGTGAGTTTTTTGAGGTTTTTATAGTAAAAGTTTTATCTTCTTTTTTTATCTCATTGCCGTCAATGTCAACTGCTTTTTGGAACGTTAATCTAGCTTCTTCTGTGACGTTTTTAAATTCTGCAGAAATCCTACCAATGTCTCTGGCTAATTGATAAAGTCTTTTTGGGCCTAGAATAAACCATGCAACCACACCTATGACTAAGACTTCGGAACTCCCAACCCCGAAAAATCCACCAGAAGGTCCTAACAAAGCTTTAATAGACAACACTCCCCTTTGATAAATTTTTCTTTGTTTTGCATAGATTATAGTATTACATTTAGAAATAAAACTATATTTTTCATTTTTTGAAGAATTTCTAACAATTATAAAATTACTAATTCCAACATTCGGACTAATACAATAAGCCATTGACATATTTAAATTTTTTTATAATATTAATTTATCTGTTGATCGAATTAACATATTCAATTAATAAACGTTTTCTTATTGTAATTCAAAGAATGGATAGCTTTATTAAAGGAGTATCATTTTGGTACGGGGGTATTATTTTCTTTAATTGTAAATTATTACTTTGCAAAGAATTACCCAAAATGTTTTTTAAAGCTTATTTTGAATATTTCAAATGGATAAGTTTTCTCCAATATAATAAAGTATTATTTTTAAAACCTAAAATTTCATATTTAAAAAAAAATAATAAATCAATTTGCAAAAAAAAGTTATCCAATATTAAATCTTTTAATGATCATTGGAGATTTTTATTATTATTCAATACTATAATGAGTTTTTCTTGTGGAAAAATTGACATGTATTTAGATAATAATTTTTTCTCCCTGCAAAATAATTTTTTTTTATACTGTAAAATAAAAAGAAGAAAACTTTTTTTTAACTACATGTCAACTATTTTTATTAACAGAAATACACAAACTTTAAATTTTAGAAGGCTTCTTCCCAAATTAAACTTTTTTTCAAAATATTTAAGGGAAAGTTTTTTAAAAAAAAGGATTGATTTTAGAAAATTAGAAACAATTTCTATCGACCCAGCTGGAACGCTCGAAATCGATGATCTAATACACTATAGATTTTTAGAAATAGGAACGTTACATGAAGTCGGGCTACATATACCCGATGTGCATTCAGTATTATTAAATTGTCCAGAATTAATAATTAATATCAAGGAAAAATTCAAATCAAATTTTTTTTTCAATGAAAACCCAAAAATGTTTCCACTGTTTTTATCCAAAAATTTTTATTCTTTTTCCCAAAATATTGACCGTTTGTCTTTTTCAAGTACATTCTTGTTCGATAATTGTGGAAGAGTTAAGAAAATAAAATTGGCTAGAAGTTTAATAAAGAATAAACGCTGTTTTTCTGAAATAAAACTTTCTAAAAATTACAAAAAATTCAGAAACTCAAATGACCAATCAACCAGGAAAAATTGTTTCTTTATTAAAAAATTAATCTTATTGAAAAGTTTATGTTTTAAATTAAAATCTTTGAGATTAAAACTAAAAGGTAATTCGAGATTTTTGGCGAACTTCGGACTCTCAACGAATCTTAATAGGTTGAAGTATTTTGGAGATATTAATGAAGAGCTTGTTATTCTATCAAATGTAACAATCGCAGAGAAGATTTTAGAGTTTTTTCCTAACTGCTCGGATCTCAGAAAATTAGGTTCTCTGAAAGTAACTGATTTCTCGCGAATATTCCAAATTTCAGTTTCCTTTTCGATAAAATTAAATTTTTCAACATTCAAAAAATCAATTAAAGATCTACAGATTTTAACTAAAATAAAAAATGAATATCAAACTTTGGTATTCGTAACTATATTTTATGAAACTTTAATAAGTGATGGTATTATATTTTTTGATTTTAAAAATAAATATAATTTCAATTTAAATAAAATAAACTGGGGTCCAGTTTATCTTCAGACCAGTTCACCTGTAAGAAGGTTTAGTGATACAGAAGTACAAAAAATCTTTTCTAAAATAAAATTTCAGAAAAAATATTCAAATTAAAAATAAAAATAATTAATTTTTCTAAGTTAGTCTGATCTTTAATTAAGAGAATTATTTGGATCAAGATCAACCATATATAAAATATTATGAATGAAAACTCTTTATATTTCCCAAACCTATTTCCAATATTAGGGGAAATTTTAAATTTCAAATCAAAAGAATATTCTAATTGCAAAAAGTATGAATTCAAGCCAGTAAAAAATAAGTTTTTCAGCCAAAATGGAAAATTTACCAACATGTGTCATATTTTTAGGGTCGTTTTACAGATTAATTGGTGTCAAACTAAATTTAAAAAAACACTATTAGTCGGAATCAATACAAGAAAATCAATATACTCGATATTTTTAAAATTCAATAATATTTTAGAAGTTTGGATATCTTCACTAAAAAATATCTTTAAAAGGGTAAGTTTTATTTTGGTAAAAGGAGAAGGTGATGTTTGGCAATTCAATTTTGTAAAAAAATTAAAAAATGGAAGAATTTTAATTAAAATTGTTTTGTTGTTTGGGACCTCAATTTGGATTACAAATGTTCCCCCTGCTTTTCCCCAATTTTTAATAATTAAAAAACCTTTATTTAAAATAAATTTGGCAAATTTATTTCAATGGAAAATGTGTTTGGGAGAAGGAATAATTATAACAGGAGACATTTCGGGTAAAATTACAATTTTGAATGTTAAAGAATCCATAATAATAAATCAATTTACTCATAACAAAGAAAAAAAAATTCCAATAGGCGATATAAAACTGATTGAATTTGATAATAATACACCAAAATTATTGATAACTGGGGGTTATGACGGGGTTTTAAGAATCTGGTCTTTCTGTAGAAAAATATTTGCTTTAAAAGAAATTCAATTTAGAAATAGGTGGTTGGTAAAGATTGGATTAACTGTGCTCAAAGAGAATTATATTCTAATATTGGTAGGTTTTGAAAATGGTTTTGAAAGTATACTTTCTTTTAACAATAAAATTAAGGTTATTACCAGTTATTCGAATCAAGGCTCATCAAGTTTAATTCATTTTTTTTCAAAATATATAATTAGTACCGGTAACGATGGTTTTATAAATTTCATTGAAATTAATTCACCCGAGAATAAACGATTAGATTATTTGAGGTTGTTGAATAACCCTTATTTTTTTGTCAATTGGGGAATAAAACCGAAATTAAATAACACAATACTACAGTCAATTGGGATAAAGTATCAATATAGTCAAATAAACTTTCAAGTATACGATTTGGACCATTTTTATTTCTCCATAACTGGAATTACTGGAATTCTAATTTTTGTAAGGATAACAAAAAATTTTTCCAATCAAATTATTTATTAAATTAATTACATTTATAGAAATTATGTTTAAAAATCAATACAACTCCAATTCAATAATCTTTTCTCCAGATGGTCAACTTTTACAATTAAATTATGCAAAAAAATCTTCGGAAAGAGGGAATTTAATATTAAGTATTAAATCTAAAAACCATTTAATATTGATGGGTTCTTTAAAATCTGAAAAGTTATATTCAAGTAGAGAAAACAGGGTTTTAATTTTTGATAATAATCTTTCAATAATTACTACCGGAATCTCTAAGGATGGTAAATTTTTAAAGGAAGTTTTAAAAAAAAAGAAATATGAGAATGAGATTTCTTCAAATAGATTTTGCCAAATACCTAACATCGCAAATTTTTGCTCACTTGTTATTGGTAGAAATACATATTATTCCAATCTGAGGCCTTTTGGTATTAAGCTAACTATGATAGGATATGATTCTACAGGACCGCTAATTTTCGATTTTAACAGTGACGGAAGTTATCAAAGGAGTAAATATTCTGTAAAAGGGAAAGATTCTAATAAAATTTTATGTTATCTAGATCAATTTGTAAATAAATTTGACGATTTTTCTTTTGATGAATTAATTTTAAAAACTGTATTAATTTTTTCAGAATCTACTAAAAATTCCAAAAAATTTTTTGTTAAAGAAGATTCCATTTTTTTGTCAGTATTAGGAAAAAATTCGGAAATGTTTATTTTAAAAGAAAAAATGATAAAATTTTATTTGAGAATTCATCAAAATATGAAAGAAAAACTTAAAATAAAGATAATAAATTAAAATCATAATATTTTCTATTATACTTTCGATATCAATTTTTTACAATTCCAACTTCAGATCCGGTTTTTTAACTTAATAATAAATTTAATCACCAACTAACTGTGATTAAATTTTCGGTCTCGATTTTACCACATATAATTTATTTTATTTTTTATATTCTTAAAAAAAATAAAATTTAAAATAAATTTCGAAGAGTAATTAACCCAGTACCTATAGGAGGCTCTTTTCCGAGAATTATATTTTCTGATACCCCTATAACACCATCCCTTGATGAATTAGATGCTGCTGAAAATAAGTTTTCGACTGTTTTTTCAAAACTTGCTAAGGCAAGGGTACTTGATTTCATTTTAGGAAGACCATATCGAGTTATTCCAACTAATTCTCCTTGATGGGTAATAACGTCTGCCAATAAAGTTAGATGTCTCAGGTCTGTAAAAATACTGTTTGAGGCAAATGTTTTTTCTATTTCAGTTATTATTATATTTCGTGCTGCTTCTATCCCCAGAACTTGATAAATTTTATTGATATCATTGGATTGGATCGAAGAAAAATCAATAAAAGAAAGGTTAATAATTTCTGATAATTCTCCTCCAGTAATTGAAATTCGAATCAAATTTTTTTCAGGAAAAAAAATTAATTCTTTTGAACTAAATCCATTGGAAAAAACTAGGTTAAGAAGATCTATTTTACAAAAAATAAACAAATTATATGCTTTAACTGAAGATAAGTTCTTATTTCTTGAAAAACTCGACCAATTTAGTCTTAGTTCTCCGTATTTTCGGTTTAGAAAAAAAACTGAGTTTTTCCAAATCTCAGTAGAATTTTTTATTTTTAAACAAATTAAATAATACGTATTTAAGATTCCAGTTAAAAATAGGTATTCTTTTTTAAATTTTATAAAAGTAAAAATATGATGATTTTGAAATGAAATTGAAATTTTCGTAATAAGTTTCTTTAAAAATGTTTTTTGTAGTCGAATTTTTAAGCGGATGATTTTAATTTTATTCGCATACGCTAAATGAGTAAAAATTATTTTCGAATTCTGAGATATTTTTGAAATATTCATTATTTCATTGATTCTAGGTACACCGAGAGTAATATTTACGCTACCTGTTCCAGCACTATGAAAAGTCTGTAAAGTCATCTGGGTACAAGGTTCACCTATACTCTGAGCGGCAATGGCACCAACACTAGTCCCGGGCTCAATAAAAATGATATTCAAGGTTTTTATTCTATTTTTAAGAAAGTTTTCAATTCTATTAAAAGTTATCACAAATAAGTATCTTTTATCCTTATTTGAGCTCAAAATTTTTGCCCTAAAACCACTGCCTAAAAAATTTGAATTTAAAATAGGTAATGTGTGAGATTTTACGAAGATTTCTATATCTAAAATTTGATTTTTTTTGTGGCTTTTTGGTTCAGTTTTTTTAATTGGTTTTAAATTTAAATTAAAAATTTGAGAAAAAATAGATGCCCTTTCTGGACTCATTCCATCTTGCCCATAATTAAGCTGGATTAATCTTCCACACGATGTTCTTACTGTAGAATCATAGAAAACAACTAAATCTTCCAACGTCTTGGACAATTTTCTTTGAATATATCCCGTCTCTGCAGTTTTTATTGCTGTGTCAATTAAACCTTCCCTACCTGCCATTGCATGGAAAAAAAATTCTAAACTGTCCAATCCTTGACAAAAACTTTTTTTTACAAATCCATTAAGAATTATATCATCTTCGAAAATTCCATATTTTTTGTTTGTAATTATAGCTTTAAAAAAACCATTTTTGATTCGTTTTCCATCCACTGTTTGTTGTCCCAGACAAGAAATCATCTGCGCAAGGTTTAAGAGTGAGCCTTTTGATCCAGCCATGAACATAAGTTGTAGTGGGTTAATATGATATTGTTTTTTATTAAGACAAATTGAGCCAATGTTGATTCGAATTTTTCCGAGTATTCGTTTTATTTTTACTTCTTCTTTTTCTTCCGAAAAAAGGGATTTATTTTTTTTTTTAGAATGGAATATTTTTAAAGCAGAATTTAAATTTCCTATTTTTTTGATCAAAAACTTTTTAAGTGTCTTTTTTTCAAATTTTGGGATTATATCATTTAAACAAACAGAAAACCCAAATTGTGAAAATAATTCGTGAGTCAATCTACTTAGATTATACAAAGAATATGCAGAATATTGGTCAGAAATAAAGTTTTCGATCGTGCATGCCAACGAGTTTTTATTTCCACTTCCCAATGAAATTTTACCAATTCTACCAGAAATTAATTCATTATTTCGAACCAACACCCACCCATCATATGGGCACATAAAAGGGAAACAATTTTTATCACCAAGAGAATAAGATTTTTCTTCTAAATTATTAGAAATGTTAATTTCATGTATTTTTTTAATTTTAGGTGAAAATACTTTTGTATTGTATTTTTTCGAAAAAAAAACAAATGAAAATATCTGTTTTCCTGTCCATAAAATTTTTGGTTTTAATATTGCTGGAAAGGTTTTTTTAATTATTGAATTTTCAGCTTGAAAAAATCCAATGATTTTATATAAATCTTGATAACAAAAAAAAGAATCTTTTGATGTTAAAAGATATAAAAAAGTTAAAAAATCTTGAGTTGCAGCAATCATTGGCTCACCATTTCTTGGTGTTTTCGAGTTTTTTATAGGATTCATCAATGAAATTGCTTCTGTTCTAGCTTTTTGTGTTTGAGGAACATGTATATTCATTTCATCTCCATCAAAATCGGCATTGTATGGTTTACAGACACACTCGTTTAATCTAAATGTTTTTCCGGTCATTACTTTAATCCTATGAGCCATAATTGATATTCTATGAAGAGATGGTTGTCTATTAAATAAAATAATATCGTTATCTTTGATGTGTCGCTCTACTATATCACCTTCTCTCATATTAATTATTCTGGGGCTAGAGTATGTCAAATTTGACAAATTTTTTTTCCAATCAGAACCAATTATACAATTTGCACCCGGATACTTATTTGAACCTCTAAATACGCTTCTTTTTAATCTTTCGTGATTAAAATTTGAAACTTTTTCAGGAAAGGTTAATTTTATAGCAATGCTTATTGGTAATCCAACAGAGTTTAGCTCGATATTTGGATCTGGAGAAATTACAGTTCTTCCTGAGAAATCAACTCGTTTGCCTCCTAGACTTCCCCTAAATCTACCGTTTTTTCCTTTTAAGCGTTGATAAATTCCGGTTAGATTTTTATTTTCTAAATCTCCAATTGAAATTTCTGAGTTCAAGTATCTTGCGCATTCAATTTGTAAAATATTCCATGATTCCCATAAATTTTCCAAATCATCAAAACATGAAAATAATTTTTTGATTTTCGTATTTAAAATTTGAATCTCAACCAAACGCATAGTAAGATCATCTTCATTTGTAGTTTTTAATGATAAGGATATTGTTGGTCTAACAACCAATGGAGGTATTGGTAAAATTGACAATAGAAGATTTTCAGGTTTATTACCAGACGGATCTATATCAAGTAGATCGAAATCAAATCGATTAATTCTTTGAAATAGAAAAAAAATATTTAAAGGATTGAGAATAATGGTTTTTCCATGATTTTGAGTACTAATTGTGTTTAAAAATGTTTGGTCATTTGAAAAAAATCCATTTACAAATTCTATTTCATGTATAAAATTCCATGAACCTACTTTTTTAATTTTGCCATTTTTACAATTACAATGAGGGCAATAAATCTGCCGCCTACATTGTTCGATAATAACTGAGAGGGATTTAGTTCTAGAATTTTTATCTCTTTTTCTAAGTAGATGTGTAATTTTTAAAATCTTTTGATATTCTTTACCATCTTTTATTAATATTCTAGAACAACCTTTACAAATTATCTGAAGGATTCCTTGAATAGCCTTAATATACCCGACATTGAAAACTGGGAGAAAAAGTTTTAAAAAACCAAAATGTCCTGAGCATTGTTTTAAGTTTTTAAAACAAGATAAACATGGAAAATTTTCAAAAGAGCCTAATTTTGGGTCAATTAAGCCTCCTGAACATGGACCTGACATAAAATTACCATGTAAAAAATGAGTAACAACATCTGATTGAGAAGATGATAGATTCTCTGAAAAAGACGGATATGAGAATCCAACTTTATCAAAATCAAGTAAGGTATTTTTAATTTCCATAAAAAATCTACTTTTATGTGAGGATTCCTTTATTTAATATGAGAGCTTTAACATTTGAGGAAACTAGAATTTTATTATGTAAAATTGTAAAATATAAAAAAGATACCCTACTTATAATGCTTAAAGAAAAAATGAAAAGTTTAATAGTATTTCGAATACAAAAAGCTAGGGTTTTTGAAGCTTTTTTGGGAATAATAAGGCAATCTCAGAGTTTTCAAGAACATCAAGTTGGTTCTGTAGGGACTTGTCTCGCTAGGCACACCCATTCCAGTAGACTTTTATTGGTAGTTCCTTCAATAAAAATTATATCAAATCATCCTGTATCTAACTCCCTTGGATTAACAAGAAGTGGTGAAACAGTTTTTTTACGAGGTCTTCATATATCTCCCACTTCACTTGCTTGGGCTAATAAAAATCTTATTCGTGGTGAAGGTGTTTTTTTAATTGGACCATCTGGTATAGTTCTGGGATTTGGTGAAATTATTGAGGTTATTCAATTCCAAAAGATTTCAAATTATAAAAAAATTATTCTTATCAATCACGGAGATATAGGAAGTTATACAAGAACTTATTAATCTATTGAATTAAATCTTTCGAATTTTTAATAACATTTATTTTATTTAAAACTTTCCATGACAATTTAAAATTATTTTATTAATGTAATTGAACTTCAAACATTAATTATATAATTTTACAGTTACTTATTGTATAGTAATGTAATTACTTAAATATTAAATTTTTTTATATAATTTGGAATTTACAAACTAAATTTTCATCAACCAATAAAATGTCAGGGAGCGTTAGTGAAAATTGGAAAAAGATTTTAAATGAAAAAGTATTTAATGAAATTCCATTAGGTTATGATAAAGGAAATCTAAGGCTCAATTTAATTAAACTTGAAAAAATTCATGAAATTCTTCTGATCGAAAAAAATTTCTTTACTGGTCTACAAAAAGATAAAAATAGTTTCCAGTCAGATATATTGAGTCAGATAAAAGGAAATCCAACTATTATAGGGATATTAGAAGAAATGCTTGATGGTAGCAAAGCAATTATATCAACAAATCTAGGTATCGAATATTATGTTGATATTTGTTCATTTGTGGATTCAACCAAAATGCTATTAGGTGATCAGGTTTTATTAAATTTAAAAAATTTTTCAATCGTTGGATTAATCGAGAACCAATTTGACCCAGTAGTTAATCTTATGAAGGTAGAAATTGCACCGACTCAAACATTTAACGATATAGGTGGATTGAGTGATCAAATTTTGGAAATAAAAGAAGCAGTAGAACTACCTCTGATCAATCCAGAAATATTTCTGGAAATAGGCGTTGATCCTCCTAAAGGTGTTATTTTATTTGGAGAACCAGGGACAGGAAAAACCTTACTGGCAAAAGCTGTTGCAAATAGTACTAATGCTAACTTCATAAGAGTGACTGGGTCTGAATTGGTCCAAAAATATTTAGGTGATGGGCCTAGGCTAGTAAGAGAAATTTTTAAAATCGCTATCCTCATCTCCCCCTCAATAATCTTTATGGACGAAATTGATGCTATAGGAACCGTACGTTTCAACTCAACAAGTAGCGGAGAAAAAGAAATTCAACGAACAATGTTAGAATTACTTAATCAACTTGATGGATTTGATTATAAAGAAAATTTAAAAGTTATTATGGCTACCAATCGAATTGATACACTAGATCCAGCACTGATCAGGCCTGGGAGAATTGATAGAAAAATAGAATTTCCTTTTCCTGATGAGAAAACATTAAAAAAAATATTCTCTGTACATTTAAAAAAAATGAAAATAAATGATAATGTGAAAATTGATGAATTCCTTATTTCAAAAAATAGTTTAACAGGTGCAGATATAAGAGGAATTTGTACAGAAGCAGCATTATTTGCTTTAAAAAATCATCGTATATTGGTCGAACAAAGAGATTTTAAAAATGCACACGATCTTGTTGTACGTAGAGGGAAAAAAATTAAATCAGATTTTTTATATTGTTGAATTTTTTGTTTTTAACTACTCAAACTATACACAATGCTCTGGATCCTTGTTTGTCTATTATTTTTACAATAAAGTTTGAGTGATTAACAATAAATCTTTTTTTCAAAACGATAATACATTTTAAAACTAAAGTAAGAGCTTCTTTAATTTTTAATTTATTATTGTAATTACAATCCAATGTAGATGAAATGAATAATGAACCGTACCCTTGAATACAATGATTCATTCTTTGAAGGTTTCCAGTATAATCAAGATAGTAAAGAGATATGCCGACCGATTTGTCATATCCTACAATGATCAAATTTATGTTAAGACCACCTTTTCTAAAAGACTGAGACAATTCTTTTTTTAGAAAATTTGCAATCGAATGAGTAGATAGAGAATACCCTGTTTTTAGTGCGTATAACTGGATAGTTTTTTGAATAAAATCAACAAAATTCGAAATATCCCCTGAATTTCCAGAAATAATTAGCATTTTTTTATTTCCAACTTCTACGATTTTATCTATGTCATTTTTTTGATTGACTAAACTTCTTGAAAACATAGTATCTGAGATTAGAAGCGCAAAATTTTCACCAGCAATACCGAATGCTGAATCCATAAAATATGTTGGACAGTTGTATTAATATATCTTTAAATGGAAAAGATTATTTTTATTCATCCTATGGCAATTCTAGGCGCGTTGGAAAGTATCGATGAAAATCAGTTTTTGAATAATAGAAGGTAAGTATTGTCTAAAAATTATATGTTTTTTAATAAACAATAGTAATTATAAATGAGTAAAAGAAAAACAATAGGTTGTATTCTAGGTTCAGCTAAAAGAAAAATTTTAAGTTGTAACTCGTCTTTTAAAGTACCTTTTGAGGAAGATAAATCAATATGGTTTATAGACCATAGTTTCATAGATAAAATGTTGGAGATGCATAAAAAAATTAATAAAAGAGAAATTTTTATGGGATGGTTTTCTTTTTGTAATAAAATAGTGCATAATGATTTAAAAATAAATCAGATATTTCATTCTTACACAGAAAAACCTCTTTTTTTTTTATTCTGGGTTGATATATTTATAAACGGATTGGTAATAGAAACATACTCGGGTAAAAAATTATATTATGGTATATCTAAATTTTTTCAGAGAAAAAAAATCACTATTGGTATGCTCGAATCTGAGGACATTGGTATTCATCAAATCATAAGAAGTTCTCATAGATGGTCAAGAGATTTTAGATCTAATATTCTAACAAATTGGTGTCAAACTTTTACATCTTTTTCAAAATTTTTCCGTACATTATTAGAGTTTAAACTGATTTTATCTAATTACCAAAATCTAAAGGAAAAAATGATTTTAACGGGAAAAATTAAAGAAAGACTAAAAAATTCAAAATTTGATAAAAATAAATCCAATTCGAATATAATTTTGTTATATTTTTTATCCATATTAAAAATGACTATTAGCCTAGAAAACGATTTATATCCGACTATTTTGTAAATTCTATGTAAATTCTATATTAATATAAATCTATTAATCATTTTAAATTATTTAAATTCTTATGGTAAGTAAATGTAAATTAAAATTATGCGGTATAGCTATTATTCTATGAACAGTTTCTGAATAAATAATAGGGTCGTGTTAGAACAAAAACTGTAAAAAAATCAGCTAGATTTATAATAGAGAAATATTTTTCGCTATTAACAACAGATTTTCAAATAAATAAAATATTCTGTGATGAAGTCGCTTTAATTCCTTCAAAGGGCCTTAGGAATAAGATTGCAGGGTTTGTAACACATCTTATGAAACGATTAAATAAAGGGATTGTAAAGGGACTTAATATAGAAATAAAAGAAAAAGAATCCAATAATAATAAAAATTTGACTGAAACCTTTGATGCTTTTAGTATCGAAAATAAAATAAATGTAGATAAAGAAACTGAAAATATGTTAAAATTACTTTTTGTTAATTATAAAGAATTTTTTTAAAAGAAATTCATAAAGTTTAAAAAAAAACTAAATAAATATAAAATAAATTTTAGGTTTAAACAATAATACTGTAAGGCTCAGGATCAATATTTATAATTTTTTGAAAGGGTACAAAATGACACTGTCCTCTATCAATTGATATCCCTTTATAACACGTAGATTTACCACCTTGAACACTTGTCATTCGCCGTATGGTGTCTCTTGATTTTAATTTTTCGTTAAATTTTATCCTTGTTTTACTTTTAATTAAATGCTCTAATCTAATATTCAATCTTTTAATAATTTTTTTATTTCCAACTTTTTTTTCAACCTTTACTCCAGCAGAAAATTTTGTTATGCTAAATATTTTTCCAGTTTTTCCATGATAAAATTTATAAGGTAGTCCCCTTTGTATAGAAGAATTTGCAGAAATATCAACATATTCTCCCAATTTAAATGTACGGATATAAGTTGAACTATGCTCTTGGCCATGTTTTTTAAAAGCACGTGAATAACTATTACGTGTATTAGCTCGTTTTCCATTAGATCGTCCCATTAAAATTTTATATTAGAGGATTAGAATGACACAAAAATAGAACACTAATTTTCCAATTATTAATCCGGGAACAACTTATAAGTTTAATATGGATAAAATAATTAATAATCAGTGTTCAACAACACTACGAGATATACCTTCTTCTATTTTTATTTCAACTTACGGAAATTATTTAAAAAATAGTGGACAAGTGCAAGTACCTTCTTGGGTTGATTTAATCAAAAGTGGATCTCACAAAATATTTTCTCCTTCAAATCCAGACTGGATTTTTTTTCGCCTTGCATCTTTAGTAAGAAAAATTTATATTAACGGGGGTCAAGGAGTTGGTAGTCTAAGAAAAATATACGGAGGAAAAAAAAAAAGAGGATCAAAGCCGGCTAAAAAAAAATCTTCCGGTGGTAAAATAATCAGATTGGCTTTGAAAGAATTAGAAAGATTAAAAATAATTGAAAAAAATCTAATTGGAAAAAGATATATTTCAAAAAAAGCAAGAAAAGATATTGATATACGATCAAAAAAAATATTTTTAACAATTGAGAATAAATAAAATGTGTCATTAAAGATTTGATCGAAAATTATAAAATTCTATTAGAAAAGGATTTCATCTAATTGAATGAATGTATAATAAAGAAATTTAAATTAATAATTATGAAAATAGAAAATATAAAATTAAATGTTTTGATTTGTGCTAATTTTTCTCAGAGGTTTTTTTTAATTAATATAATTGGATTAACCAACCCATTTCAATTTTATAATAAATTTCTGGTTAAAAAAATTTTTAGTGTATTTGTACAAAATTTTTCACTTAATAAACAATTGTTTAATAAACTTTTAAAGGAGGTTGTACCATTAAATTTAAAACATAAAAAAAATATATGGAATAATTCAAAAAAAAAAAGAAGAATCAAATTAAATTATGGTAATAAGATTAGATGGCATTGTAAGTTTCGGCATTTTTCAATTCAAAAAAATTCATCTTATCAGAATTCTTTTAATTTTGAAAGAATAACTAAATTTAAATATTTTAATTCAAATAGAATCCTACTTTTTTCAAATAAATATAACAAATTTATGAAACAAAAAGTAGAAAAACAATTTGCTTTATTCAGAGTCCTAATTAAAAATTTTTTTATTTTAAATAAGAATATTAAAAAGAAAGGAATAATATTTGAGTATAAAAAAAATCGACTAAATTATACCAACAATCTTTTTACTATTCATCAAGAATTAAAAATAGGAGAAGTTTTCAAAAAATGTGCACATCTGTTTTTTAGGGAAGAGTTTGAAACAAACCATCTTAATGTAAAAAATTATAAGGAAAGAAAAAATAAAATTCCGAAATTATTTAAAATTAATTTATTTATCGAGAATATAGACTTAAGAAATTTTTCATCTGCCTCTTTAAACAAAATTATAAGTATATATAAGATTAAATTATATCAAAAGTTTTTATATTTTGAACAACAAAAAGAACCTGCTTCTTCCTTAAATTATTTTGGAAAAATTTTCTCAAATGAATATGGATTTTTCATTTAGAATCTCATTGAAATTAATTCGTTATTTAAATGCCTAAAAATAGAAAATTTCTCGTTTTTGTTTGTATTTAAAAAAAACTAATTTGACCCGTTCTAAATGCTCCTTAAATTTATTTTAAAAAATTAGACAAAATTTATAACAATTTTGTATTCCAAATAAAAAACAGGAACAAAAAGTTATTAAATTTTGACTTTTAAGTAAAACATTGCTTTGGAAATTTATAAAATATTTTGAAGGATGTTTTTTTAAAATAAAACAAGAAAAAAGTATATTTTCAAATAATATTTTTTTCATTTTTAAATCAAGTGCTTTCATCGTTATATTTCCGAAATTCATTTTAATATTTTTAAAAAAAACTTCATTCTTCCACCCTTTTTTTTTACGTTTTTTCCCAATTTTTGAAAAAAATTTAATTACCTTTAATGTTTTAGAATTTTTTTTGATATAATTTGAAGGTACAGTTGTGATTAAATTTTTCTTTAAGGAAGATTCTTCATTAAAGAAAATGTAAAGATTGAAATTTTTTAAATCCTTCTTTAAAAAAGGTATGTTTAACTTAGATTTTAAATTAACATTCGGTTGAAAATAAAAAAATTGAAACAACCTGTTTTTTTTAAAAAAATTAATTAATTTTTTATAAAACTGAAATTTTAAAACATTGATTTTATAAAAAAATCCTTCAATTTGATTTAAATTTTTTTTAATACCTAGAATAATTTTGGGTCGATAGTTAAATTGAAATTTTCTACTAAACATCATTATCCATGGTTCGATTTTAGAAAATACAGAAAAGAACGAAAATTTACTATAGATTGAATTATCAATTATTATAAAATCTGATAGAGTTGAAATTGAGTTTTTTGTGTAATTGGTAATTTCTAGTCTATATAAATTAAGGTACCTTTGTGAAATGATAGTAATCGATTTATTAAAATTTTTAAAATTAAATTGGTTTTTATTTAGTAATTTCTCACCAAGGTTTATAGTATTCATAAAACTAAGATTTTCCAAATATTCAAGTAAGCCGTCTTTTTGAAAATTGACAACAAAATTTTGAAAAAATATTTGACCAAAAACAAAACATATTATTTTAGTTTGATAAGGAACATTCAGTTCTATAACTTTAAAAATATTTTCGAAATTAACATAATACCAAGACAAATTTTTTTTATTTTTAATTATTTTTTCAAAGTTTCTTAATTTTTTAGGCAAAATATTATTCCATGAAATCTTTAATTTTTCAAATTGAATTAAAATTTTAATTATATTTGTTTTTTTAATCTTGTAGATTGAAAAAAAAACTAATTTCCAATTATAAATAGTAAATCTTTTTAAAGCTTCGCATTTATTTTTTTTCTTATAAGATTCAATTTTTTTAAATGGAAATGTTTTTTTTTTAAAGAATAACTTTGAAGCAAGGGTCTTTAAAAATAATTGCTGGAAACAATTATTTAGGTTAATATAAATTAGGTTCATTAAATAAACTAAAATATAATCAAGTATACACTTTAATATTTTAATTAAAAATGGGTAAGTAAATTATAAAAATCATAACTTTTTTAATTTTTAATTTTTAATTTTTGAGGAAAAATACATGGATCCTTAGCAAGAGCAGGAAAGGTGAGAAGTCAAACACCTAAAGTTGAAAAAAAAGAAAAAAAAAAATTACCTAAAGGTCGAGCTCTACGAAGAATGAAATATAATCAAAGATTGAACAAAAAAACAGCAAGATTTGGGAAAAAACCTGCTAGATAATAGGATAAATATACTTGGTTTAAAATTAACAAGTCCTTTACGGTGGCATCCTCAATTTGCAAAATTTTTAATGGAAAATTCTTCGAATTGTAAGTAATATTAATATTTCTGGTTTTTTAAGAGAAAAAACTTATTTTGTTTATAAAGTCGATTATATTTTCATAATCTTATCTGGATTTATTTTGGTAGG
>Ga0136559_1000152_pt1 | contig 23177 bp, 19 predicted proteins | sample AntRauMeHopE1496_FD_104633 | JGI IMG/M metagenome (GOLD analysis project Ga0136559, IMG submission 104633) | Saline lake microbial communities from Rauer Islands, Antarctica - Metagenome Hop E1 #496 | ecosystem: Environmental > Aquatic > Non-marine Saline and Alkaline > Saline | place... | reverse complement strand
CTATATTTCTGGAATGAGGAAATTAAAAAGGCCGAAATGGCTTGGTCTGATCCAAGCAAAGAAATAGTCAATCTCAGTATTCTCGATGAAGAACATCTCATTTTGACCTTAAGTGATGAGGTGTTATCATGGAATAAAAACTCTGGAATTTCATCCCTGATATGGAAACCTGAATCAAAGACAGTTATGGCCGTCACACTCTTAGATTACAACGGGAGATATTGGTTTGGAACATTGAACAATGGGCTTTGGACCAGCGCCAATTTGGGAGCGAATGCCATTTCGATGGATGCCTATTTGAATCCGAAGGAAAATTCAAATCAGGGAGCGATGATTTTAGATTTATTACTGGATTCCAAAAAACAACTTTGGGTAGCTACCTATGGAAAAGGAATCAAGCAGATCGACTTGGAAAACAAAACGCTCAGGAGATTTTCTTACAGCAAACAAAATCCAAGATCCATTCACTACAATGACATCCTGACGATTTTTGAAGATTATACAGGCACACTTTGGTTTGGGTCAGATGGTGCAGGTTTGAGCTTTTACGATGTTTATTTGGAGAAATTCAATTTTTTCCACAATCAGGAAGTTCCAGAAAACATCAATATTGATGTGATTCGAGCTATTTATGTGGATGAAAATGCAAACATCTGGCTAGGAACGTCCGGTAAAGGACTGACCCGATATAATCCCAAGACTAAAATTTGGAAAACTTTCATTTATGATTTTAAAAACTCAAATAGCCTGAGAAGTAACCGAGTGATGAGCCTGCAAGGAGACAAAAAAGGAAAGCTGTGGATTGGATATCAAGATGAAGGGCTCAGCATTCTTGATCTTGATTCAGAGCAATTCCATCATTTCAATACGGAAAGTAGGGTGAAGCAGCCAGGAGCCACGGTGTGGAAAATCTTCCAGGATAGTAATAAAAGATTTTGGCTATGCACCAGAAATGACGGTTTGATCTGGTTTGATCCTGAAAAAGGTGCGCTCAAACAATTTGTCCATGAACCGCTACGCAAGAATAGTATTCCTGATAATAATATTCGAACGATCCTGGAAGAGCGCTCAGGAAAATTTTGGATAGGAACAGAAAATCACGGAATAACAAAATTGGAATTGACTACAAACCAATTTGAAACACAAAACTATGATCCAGGCAACCCAAACTCCATCAGTAGCAACAGTATCAAGTCGCTCCATCTAGCAAACAATAACTTATGGATCGGAACGAATGGCGGCGGGCTAAACCGGTTGGATCTTAATACAGGTGAAAACAAAATCCTGAATGTGGAAACCGGACTTTCCAATAATGTCATCTATTCCATATTGGATGATCTCCAAGGCAATCTATGGCTAAGCTCTAACAAAGGAATCTCCAAATTGAGCACTACGGAAGGGTTGGATGGGCAGTTTCAGATTATCAATTACTCCAACTACGATGGGCTTGCCACGGAATTCAATACTGGAGCCTATTTCAAGAATATGGACGGAAATCTTTATTTTGGAAGTTTAGAAGGATTCTATTGGTTTAATCCAGAAGATATTTCCCTAAATGAAATCCCTCCAAAAATAGCGATTACAGCACTTTTTGTCTTTGATCAAAAAGTAAAAATAAGTCCAAACCTACAACTTAAACACAATCAAAACACGCTCACATTCAACATGGCGAGCTTGGTTTTTTCCTCACCGGGAAAAAATCAATTTGAGTACATGCTTGAAAACTACGATGAAAATTGGATTTCGAATGGGTATAACCATCAGGCCCGCTATACTAATCTTGCTCCGGGAACATATCAATTTTTAGTCAAAGCAAGCAATTATGATGGTATTTGGGCCAAAGAACCAGTTGCTTTGGAATTCACCGTTTTGGCTCCATGGTATTTTACTTTACCAGCCAAGACAGTATATCTCTTACTTCTGGGGCTTACCATACTATGGATTTACAGATACCTCAAGTGGAAGTGGCAGATTCAATTTTCCCTTAAAATGAAGGATAGGGAGACTCAAACTTTAAAGGAGATTGACGATTTTAAAACGCAGCTTTTCACCAATATCTCCCACGAATTCAGGACTCCATTGACGCTAATTTCTGGACCTATAGATCGTGTGATAAGTCAATCAGATAATCCTGTGATAAAATCTCAGTTGAATCTGGTGAAAACCAATTCTCAGCGATTACTTACTCTTGTCGATCAGCTTTTGGAAGTGGCCAAGATCAAGGCAGGTAAAAGTCAGTTGAGTATTCGAAAAGGAAATTTGGGATTACTCCTCCAATCCATCGTGGCTAATTATTTCTATCAAGCATCAGAAAAGGGAGTAAAACTTAACGAAAATATCCCACTGATGACAGAGGTATGGTTTGATTCAGACAAGGTGGATAAAATTGTAAAAAACCTGCTTCAAAATGCCATCAAATACGCAAAAAAGGACTCGGAGATAACGTTAGACTGCTCTATTTCTGAGGGAAACTTCCACTTGGGAATCCGAAATGAGAGTCTGGAACAATACAACAAGAATGATTTGATTGAGCTTTTCCATAAAATCCAAAAAACCAATGGAAGCAAAAAAGGCTTTGGGATAGGCTTATCCCTGATCAAGAAAATGATTCATCTCTACCACGGAGAAATAACAGTCAGTTTTGAGGATACCCGATGGTTTGATGTTACGATTCTTTTGCCCGTTGATAAATATGCATTTCACCCGGATGAGGTGGTGGATGAGGAAAGCGAGAAATTTGATTTGCCTAGATTGCCTTTAGCCGATTTGGAATCAAGGACAAAACTTCCTTTAATCCTGATAGTAGAAGATAATTTCAAAGTTCGGGAATTTATTGTGGGGGAATTGAACCCATATTTTCAAACTTGTGAAGCTACAAATGGTAAAGAGGGCCTTTTCGATGCGTTGAAAAAAATCCCAGATTTGATCATATCTGATGTGATGATGCCAGAAATGGATGGCTTTCAGCTTTGTGAAAAAATAAAGAGTAACGAATTGACTTCCCACATACCGGTAATCCTGCTGACTGCTAAAGCTGACGAAGAAAGCCGAATGGAGGGCATTCGGTCTGGTGCAGACGACTTTATTCTTAAGCCATTCAAAATCGATCAATTGCTAGTCAGAATAGAAAAGTTAATTGAGCTGAGGGCCCTACTGAGAGTCAGGTATTCTCATAGAAATTCGATTTCCCCAAAAGACATTGCGATTACCTCTACTGACGAACGCTTCTTGGAAAAAATTCAGAAAATCGTAGATAAAGAGCTCTCCGACAGCAGTTTTACTGTAGATACTTTCAGCAGAAAACTAGGCATGAGCAGAATGCAACTGCATCGAAAACTAGCCGCACTGACGGGGCTCTCAACGACTGCCTATATCAGAGACCAACGGCTGAGAATGGCTCTTCAACGACTTGAAAAATCCGGAGATACCGTATCTGAAATTGCCTATGCAGTCGGATTCAGCTCCCCATCCTACTTTATCAAAACATTCAAAGAAACATACGCTATGACCCCCGCAGAATACCAGGAAAACAAGTCAAAAAAATAAACCATAATTGATTGATGGATTGCATAATGGTCTTTCAGGTTTAGACGGATGGAAGTCTTTTCTACAAATCACATACATTACTTTGAGTCCAGTAATCATGGGCTACATTATTTGGTAAATGCCATAGGAAAGTCTGATTGGCCTGAATTTGGTCACTTTAGACTTATTACTTTATTTGATCTATAGTCCTAAAAGCAAAAATCCCGGCATGTTGACCGGGATTTAATTTATCTGTTTTCATATAGTTCTTGGTAGTAATCCTTGTAAGATCCGGAAGTCACATGATCCAACCAATCCTGATTTTCCAAGTACCAATCAATGGTCAGTTCAATTCCTTCTTCGAATTGAAGACTTGGCTCCCAGCCTAATTCCTTCTGAATTTTTGTGGCATCTATTGCATAGCGAAGATCGTGACCCGCACGGTCAGTCACATAGGTAATCAGCTTTTCGGAAGTACCTTCTACTCTTCCCAGTTTATGATCCATTTTCTGACAAAGCAATCTAACGATGTCGATATTTTTCCACTCATTGAAGCCACCGATATTGTATGTTTCGTTGTCTTTACCTTGGTGAAAAACCATATCAATTGCTCGCGCATGGTCTTTTACAAATAGCCAATCACGAACATTTTCCCCCTTTCCATAGACTGGAAGTGGTTTGTTATTCTTGATATTATGAATGCAAAGCGGAATCAGTTTCTCCGGAAAATGATTTGGACCGTAGTTGTTGGAGCAATTTGACACCACCGTACGCATCTTGTACGTATTTGAGTAGGCTCTTACAAAATGATCTGAGGAAGCCTTGGAAGCAGAATATGGCGATTGTGGATCGTATGCCGTCGTTTCGAGAAAGAACCCGCCATCATGAAGTGATCCATATACTTCATCTGTGGATACATGGTAAAAAAGATGCTTGTCCAACTCCCCTTTCCAGGCATTTTTGGCAGCATTAAGTAGATTTACCGTACCGATTACATTGGTCATCACAAAAGCCAAAGGATCAGATATGGAACGATCCACATGAGATTCCGCAGCCAGATGGATCACATCGGTAATTTGATGCTTTTCAAAGATTCCCTCCAATGCAACTGCATCCTGAATGTCTGCCTTCACGAAAGCATAATTCTTGGAATTCTCTACTTCCTTAAGATTCTCCAAATTTCCTGCATAAGTCAGCGCGTCCAGGTTGACGATGGTGTAGTTTGGATATTTTTCTACGAAAAGTTTGACCACATGGCTCCCAATAAACCCAGCACCGCCTGTGATTAAGATAGATTTTGTCATTTTATTTATTGTAATAGTTAAGGTACCATTCTGTAAATTTCCGTACTCCATCCTCGATTTTTGTCTGAGGCTTATAACCGGTATCTCGGACCAAATCAGATACATCTGCATGAGAAGCAGGTACATCTCCGGCTTGTAGCGGAAGCAATTCCATAATTGCTTTTTTGTCCAGTCCGTTTTCCACTGCTTTAATATAGTCCATTAATAAAACAGGTTCTGAGTTTCCAATATTGTAAATCTTGTAGGGAGCATCGGAGCTTCCCGGATCAGGATTTTTCTTGTCAAAATCAGGGTTTGGACTTGCAGGTCGATCAGCTACTTTTAGAACCCCTGTGACAATATCATCTACGTAGGTAAAGTCTCGCTTCATTTTCCCATGATTGAAAACCTGAATCGGCTTTCCTTCCAGAATAGCTTCCGTAAAAAGAAACAATGCCATATCCGGCCGTCCCCACGGCCCATACACCGTAAAGAAACGTAGACCAGTGGTTGGAATTGCAAATAAGTGACTGTAGGTATGAGCCATAAGTTCATTGGCTTTCTTCGAGGCGGCGTACAAACTGATCGGATGATCGACTGAGTCTGATGTGGAAAAAGGCATTTTTTCGTTAGACCCATATACCGAGCTGGACGATGCATAGACCAGATGCTTGACAGGATGAAAACGGCAACATTCCAGAACGTTCACAAAAGCGGTGATATTGCTTTCGATATAAACTTCCGGATGCGTAAGGGAATATCTGACGCCTGCCTGAGCGGCAAGATGGATGACCACATCAAATTTTTCTTTCTCAAAAAGTGAAAACAACAAATTTTTATCTGTCAGATCCAGCTGAATAAATCGATAATCACTATTTGTGGAAGATTGGATCAATTCTCCAAAGGTGATTTGATTTCGATCAATTCCCATATTGGCTAGTCGGGCGTATTTCAGATCGACATCGTAATACGAATTAATCACATCCAAACCGACGACTTGATCACCTCTTTCCAGCAGTTGCTTCGCTACATGAAAACCAATAAAACCGGCCGTTCCTGTCACCAGATACTTCATATATGTTGTTGTAATTAATGTTATTTATCCCTTTTGATCAGAACGCTCAAGCCGATTGTAATTCAGGAGAAGTTCTTGATGAATTTTTGGTCGATTATACTTCTCAACAATATCTACGTAAAGAATAGCCGCCATTTCCGCCATTTTATCCCTCTTGACAAATGCATACTCCATTGCCTCTTTCAAAACCGCTTTATCCTTGACCGGAAAAATCAATCCTGTTTTCTGTTGGGTGATGATGTCTCGATTGCCGATAATGTCCGAGCAGATAATCGGCAACTGCATCGCTCCTGCTTCCAAAAGTACATTTGGAAAGCCCTCACGATGCGATGCGTGAACCAGCAAGTCAGATAGTGCCATGTAATGCGCCACGTGGTCTGACCAGATAATCTGTACAATTCTCGGGTTAGATTCAATCGTCTGAATTAATTCCGGAGAAAGCGGATCCAGATCCTGCTCAAAACTCCCCAACAATACCAGCTTGGCTCGATTGGCTATTTTGCTTTCCAGAAAAGCCTCTACAAGCTCCTGAATTCCTTTATCTTTTACTAATCTTCCTACTGCCAAAATTATAAAATCATCTTCTCCGGGAAGAATCCGCATCGTAGCAGCTACTAAATGATTCTCTTTTAAAACCTCCCGGTTGAATTTGGACAAATCCACACCATTCGAGGAGCCTTGACCGATTATATTAAGTTTGGACTTATCGCAGAGATTTTGCTCCAAAACGAACGATTTCAAACCTTCCGAATTTGGCCAGACCTCGGTTGCATAATCATAAGTCCATTTCTCGACTTTCTCCAACAATCCTTTTTTTCTCCCTTCGGCTGCCATGTAGGGAATTCCGGCGATGGTATGAATTCGAATATTGACACCTGCAAATTTCGCAGCAATCATTCCCAGCAGTCCGGCCTTTGGAGTATGCGTATGGACAATATCTGGTTTTTCTCTTTTGAAAAGCTGAATCAATTTCCAAATACAAATCAAATCTTGAATTGGAGTGATTTGTCGTGTAAATGGAATCATCTCATGTTCAACCCCTTCTGCACGAACAACATGTGGGATTTCTTTCCCATCAGCACTGACCATGAGCACATCCCAGCCATTGGATTTCATAAATTTCATCTGACCCGCTAAAAGTAATTTTAAGGAAATCGGGACAGTTGTTATTCGAATTAATTTCGGCATCAATGGAGGTTTCTAAAAATGCAAAGATAGGCTTAATTAGGTTTTTGGACTTAAAATCTTGCCAATCCTGATCAAAAATTTACTTAATCTGAGTTAGTGACAAATCAATCCTCATCCTCCAACTTGAAAATCTCTTCTATTGCGACTTTAAATACCCTCGCAATCTTTAAGGCTAAGACAGTTGATGGTACATATTTCCCCGATTCTATACTATTGATGGTCTGTCTTGATACGGCTATCAAATCTGCAAGGTCTTGCTGAGTCAGATTAAGTTTGGCTCGTTCTACTTTAATACTGTTTTTCATAAAGAACTGCAAAAAGGCAAAAAACTAAAAGGTCCGAAAGTGAAAAATGGACAAGAAAAGGACAGAATGATAAACCAACCGATCTGTAGATGGCCATAGGGTAATGGGATTTTAGTCAGCATATTATTTCAGGTCTTTAGAAGCCATGTATTTTTGATATTGAAATGCACCGTAGACGTAGGCATTCAATAGGAAAAGGACAAGATAAGCACTGAAAATTTCTGAACTGATATCCCTGAAACGGACATAATTCATCAGCATAATAACCCCAAGTCCCCAGATCAACCAATAAAATCCTGTTTGGAAAGCTTGAAGCCGAAAGGATCTGATCATCTCATCTTCTTCTTTTTCCTTGGTCAGATTTAGCATCGCAAATCCAATCGCCCAACAACCATAAATAATTTCAAGAGATTCATCTGGAGTAATGTCCATCTGAACTAATGCCATCCCGATCACTAGAATTGCTGGTAAAGGAAAAAATACAAAGGCGACTTTCTTCCATACTGGAGAAAGTAGCGGTACAGTTAAAATTGAATTAGCTTTCATAAGTCAAGTTATTTTTAACCAAATGTAAATTATACTTTACATAATATCAAGATATTTTGACATGATTTATTCAATTTTTAATTGCTCCGAAATCAATTGCTAGGATGATCATTAGCTTATTGGCAATAAAAAGCATCATTTGTTTACCTTTAATCAAAAGAGTGACTCAAAAATTATATTTTCTATGATTACTAATGTCAATATTGCCATCATCGGCTGTGGAAACCTAGGCGCCTCAATTGCAAATGGACTACTTACCATTCCAGGCTTTGACCCAAAAAGACTCACCCTCACCAAGCGTAACATCGCCAGCCTATCCGATTTTCAAGAACGGGGTGCAATAGTCACTTCCAATAATCTGGACGCGATATCAAATGCTGAGCTCATCATACTTGGTGTAAAACCCTACAATGTTACTCCTATTTTAAACGAGATTCTACCGGGGATTAATCCAATAAACCAAATCATCATCTCCTTGGCCACTGGAATCACGCTTGCAGAAATGTATCAAGTCCTCCCAAAAGAGACTGTAACCTTTCGGGCAATGCCGAATATCGCTGCGGATATCCAAGAATCAGTGACTTGCGTATGCAGTCAACATGCAAATGAGGTTCAGATCAAACTGGTCACAGATCTATTTGACTCGATTGGCTTCACCATTCCAATAGATGAGAGTTTGATGGAAGCTGCTACAGTCTTGGGCGCTTGTGGAATAGCTTATGTACTTCGATTCATGCGTGCAATGATTCAAGGTGGAATACAGATTGGCTTCGATTCAGTGACGGCAAGCAAAATTGTAAATCAAACGGTAAAGGGAGCAGCAGAACTAATGATACAGAAAAATATCCACCCGGAGGCAGCCATTGATAAAGTAACTACTCCAAAGGGATGCACTATCGTAGGACTGAATGAAATGGAGCATAGGGGTTTCAGTTCGGCAATGGTACGTGGTGTAATTGCCAGCTACGATAAAATCGCTAAATAATTTGGATAAAACCAATCTATATTTTAATGGATTAATCCTATTTTTTTGTAATAGGTTTATATTAAAGTAAAAAAGAGTAAGTATAAGTTTGTTTTGTTCTGAATTATTTCTGTAGATTTGTTACGGGTGATAAACAACTTTTACTATTCTTTTTTCAAAGAACCCGATTTTTATTAGGAAGGACTGTTTGGTACTTTTTCCTCCTTCCCTTTCCTTGAGGTAATAAACAAAAAAAGCCTTCCGAATCAATTCGGAAGGCTTTTTTATGAATTTGGTTGAAGTCTATTTGTTGAAAATCTCAGCAAGTTTGCTTTCCAAACTTGGCCCTCTCAAGTCCTTTCCAATGATTTTTCCATCTGGATCCAAAAGGTAAGTAGCCGGGATAGCCTCGATTTGATACAATGTGGCCGCAGCTGAATTGAAATATTCTAAATCAGATACTTGGGTCCAAGTAAGGTTGTCCTTTTCAATCGCCTCTACCCAAGCGTCTTTGGTTCGATCAAGCGAAACTCCCAAAATATCAAAACCTTGATCTTTATACTGCTCATAGAGTCGCACTATATTCGGATTTTCTTCCCTGCATGGCTTGCACCAAGCTGCCCAGAAATCGATCATTAAATATTTGCCTCTCAGGTCTGATAATTTGACCATTTTTCCGTCTGGTGTAGGCAATTCAAAATCTGGCGCAGTCTGCCCCAAAGACAAGGCTCGCATCTCATCTAGCTGCTGCTTCATCTGGATGACCATCTTCGTGTCAGGATAGGCTTCATTCAACTCCGCAACAAGACTATCGAGGAATTGAAACTCATTTTTTGGATTTAACAGGCCCACCGCTGCCAATGTGGCAAAACTTGATCCCATGCTTTTGATCGTTTCTTTGACCGCAGTGGACTGATTGCTTTCCAACAACATGGCTTGAGTCTGAATCTCCTTGATTTTTTCAGAGTCATTTGCACTCATTGCTTCATAATAAGCCTCATTGAGTTTATTGACCTGGGCTTGGTACGTCGCCATCAAGGTTTCTATTTTCACCATTTCCTGAGTGTCTTTCGATCCTTGGATATCCAAGCTCGCCTCATTTGAGAAATCGTAGTTCACTTCCACGTCTTCTTTGTACAAGGCAAGACGTACAGATTTGCTTCCGTATAGATTCAAATCATAAAATGTAGGAGTATCAAGATCAATTACATAAGAAAATTGACCTTCGCCATTCACCTCTAGCGTATCCAACACTTCAGGCCGTGCATCTGTAAATTTTGAAAGGATGACAAATCCCTCTGGAGCATTTTCGACTTTTCCAGTCACTGTGACTTTGCCATCTGCCTCATTTTTGCTCTCCCCACAGGAGAACAAGCCAAATGCAGTAAGAAATAAGATTCCGAACATATATTTTTTCATGGATTAACTGTCTAATAATTCTATCAATAATTTAGTAGCCACTTTTGGATCGGCTTTGCCTTGAGATTTATTCATTACTTGGCCCATAAACATCGCCATAAGCCCTTTTTTGCCGGAGCGGTATTCTTTTACTTTTGCAGAATTCTCAGAAATTACCGCTTCGACGATAGGCCGAAGTGAGGTTTCGTCTGATTCTTGAATCAAATTTAATCGCTTTGCTATTTCCATCGGCACTTCTGCACTCGATTTTAGCATTTCAGGATAGATTTTCTGAGAAGCGACAGAAAAACTCACTTTCCCATTATCTATCAAAGCAATCAGTTCAGCAATTGATTTTGGAGAGATCGGAAAATCTGAAATTGTTAAATTCAGCTCATTCAGAGATGACTTGATCGGTCCCATCATCCAATTCGATGCAGATTTATAATTGTTCGTCATGCCACAAAGCGCATCAAACCAATGTGCCATTTCCTTAGCCTCGGTTAGGAAACTGGCATCGTAATCCGGCAAACCATATTCGGTTACAAACTTATGATGTAAGTCTCTTGGCAATTGAGGCATAGCAGATCTGATCGATTTGAGCCATTCCTCGGAGATTTCCACCGGGCTCAGATCAGGCTCGGGAAAATAGCGGTAATCATTCAAATCCTCCTTGGCCCGCATACTTGCCGTGGTTCCAGTATTCGCATCAAAAGTCCTCGTCTCTGAGATCACCTGCTCACCTGCTTCAACGATATGAATCAGTCGCTCATGCTCATGTTCGATAGCCCGAAATACATTTCGAAACGAATTCATATTCTTCACTTCGACTTTTTTACCCAATTCGGCGGATCCTTTGAGCATCACAGATACATTAGCATCGCATCGAAGGGAGCCTTCTTCCATATTTCCATCGCAGATCTCGAGGTATCGGACCAGTTTTTTGATTTCAACCAAGAACGCATACGCCTCCTCAGGACTTTGCATGTCTGGTTCGGTTACAATCTCGATCAAGGCAGTTCCAGCCCGATTGAAGTCCACCAACGTATCTTCCTCTCCTGCCAAATGGATTGATTTCCCGGCATCCTCTTCTAAGTGAATCCGGTTCAATTGAACATTTTTGGTGCTCCCATCTGCCAATTTGGTTGGAACTGTTCCACCTACGCAAATAGGAGCTTTGTCCTGAGTGATCTGATAGCCTTTTGGCAGGTCAGGATAGAAGTAATTCTTTCGATCAAAAGAAGTATGCCGAGTGATCTCACAACCACAGGCCAAACCCATCTTGATTGCATATTCTATTGCTTTTTGGTTCAGCTTGGGAAGTGTCCCCGGATGTCCGAGCGTAATGACGGAAATCTGAGTATTGGGCAAACTACCGTAAGTCGTAGCATCAGCAGCAAATATTTTACTCTTCGTCTGAAGCTGTGCATGCACTTCCAAACCGATGATTAACTGATATTTATCTTTTAACGCTTCGCTTAACATTCGCTTTTTTTACTTATTTCTATCGATACAACTCATGTGCTTTGGCGACCACTCGATCGAGCCCAGCCAAATCTTTTCCTCCGGCAGTTGCAAAGAAAGGCTGCCCTCCTCCTCCACCTTGGATTTCTTTTGCTAGTTCTCTTACGATTAGTCCGGCATTTAGATTCTTCGAAGTCACCAAAGGTTCATCAATAATCACCGCAATCTGAGGTTTGCCTTCGATAGCAGCGGCCAAAATAATGAATGCATTCTCCACTTCATTTTTCAACTCGTAAACAAGCTTCTTGAGCGAATCCGCATTTGGCAATTCCACTTTAGCTATAAGCGTATTCACTCCTTCACCAGCTATAAACTGCTTTAAAAGCGCTGTCTTTACGGCAGCCGATTTTTCCAAATGAAGAATTTCAATCTCTTTTTTCAGTGCATTTCGCTCTTCGAGCAAAGCTTCGATTGCTTTTTTGATATCCTTGGGATTCTTTAAAAGCTCCTGAATTTCTTTCACTGTATTCTCTTGCTCACGCAAATAGGATTCTGCTGCGGTAGAAGTGATCGCCTCGATTCTCCGAACTCCAGCAGAGATTGATCCCTCCGACACAAGCTTCACCAAACCAATCTGACTGGTAGAAGGCACGTGAGTTCCACCGCAAAGCTCCACCGAATATGCTGGGTCAAAGGTAATCACTCGCACAAATTCTCCGTACTTTTCTCCAAAAAGTGCCGTAGCACCGTTTGCTTTGGCTTCTTCGATCGGTACATTTCTTCGCTCCAGCAAAGGGATATTTTCCCGCACTTTTGCATTAACCAAGTTTTCTACCTGCTCGATTTCGCTATCAGACATTTTCCCAAAGTGAGAAAAATCAAAGCGAAGCAATTGCTCATTGACCAATGAACCTCGCTGCTGAATATGATCTCCAAGTATTGCTTTCAAGGCAGATTGGAGTAAGTGAGTCGCTGTGTGATTATTCATCGTCAGCGTACGTTTAGCTTGATCTACTTCTGCAGAAAAAGACTTCTCGGGATGTTGAGGTACTTTCTCCACGAAATGTACGATCAGATCATTCTCCTTTTTAGTATCGACTACACGGATTTTCTCAGTTTCAGAGACCAACCAACCCGTATCGCCTACTTGCCCGCCGCTCTCAGCGTAGAATGGAGTTTTGTCCAGGACAACCTGATAGCGATCGCCTTTCTTGTCAGAAATCACACGGTACTTGATGATTTGAGTATCCGCTTTCAGAAAATCGTAACCGATAAATTCTACACCTTCATCGGCATGAACCATCGTCCAATCTCCAGTTTCGGATTCAGAAGCTGCACGCGAGCGATTTTTCTGAGTTTCCATCTCGGCTATAAATCCTTTTTCGTCTAATGAAAGCCCATTTTCCCGAGCAATCAAAGAAGTCAAATCCATCGGAAAACCAAAGGTATCGTAAAGCTCAAAAGCAGTTTTTCCAGGAATTACCGTTTCATTTTTAGCTTTTAGCTCAATTTTGATCTGATCCAGGATTCTGAGGCCGTTGGCCAAAGTTCTTAAAAATGACGTTTCTTCTTCGAATATCACCTTCGCTATAAACTCCTGTTGTGCGCGAACTTCCGGAAAAACATCCCCAAAATTGGATGCAATCAGAGGAGTCAATTCATATAAAAATGGCTCATTGAAGCCTAAAAAAGTATATCCGTAGCGAACAGCTCTTCTCAATATTCGTCGAATCACATAGCCAGCCTTATTATTGGAAGGAATCTGTCCATCAGCAATCGTAAAGCTGATCGCTCGGATATGATCTGCAATAACTCGGAATGCGATATCTGTCTGCTCATTTTCGCCGTAGCTTTTCCCGGATTTCGTTTCCAGTTTGGCTATGAATGGCATAAATAGATCCGTATCGTAATTCGAGGATTTATGCTGAATTGCACGTACCAATCGCTCAAACCCCATTCCTGTATCCACATGAGTCGCCGGTAATGGTTTTAAGCTACCATCAGAGATTCGGTTGAACTGCATAAATACAAGATTCCAAATCTCAATCACCTGTGGATGATCGTTATTGACCAAGTCTCGTCCGGGAATAGTCGCACGCTCAATATCCGTCCGCAAGTCCACATGAATCTCAGAGCAAGGTCCACAAGGACCGGTATCACCCATTTCCCAGAAGTTATCCTTCTTCGAACCCATGATAATCCGCTCTTCAGGCACGATCGCTTTCCAAAGTTCAAAAGCTTCGTGATCCATTTCTAGACCATCGCCTTCATCTCCCTGAAAAACAGAGACATAAAGTCGATCTTTATCCAAGCCATAGACATCCGTCAGCAACTCCCAAGCCCATGCGATTGCTTCTTTTTTGAAGTAATCACCAAATGACCAATTGCCCAACATCTCAAACATGGTATGGTGATAGGTGTCCACGCCCACTTCTTCAAGATCATTGTGCTTTCCGCTGACGCGAAGGCATTTTTGACTATTGGCCACTCGAGGGAATTTTGCGATTTCATTGCCTAGAAATGCATCTTTGAATTGGTTCATCCCCGCATTGGTAAACATCAAAGTAGGATCGTTTTTGACTACAATAGGTGAGGATGGAACGTATTGGTGTTGCTTGGATTGGAAAAACTCGATAAAAGTACTCCTGATATTTTTTGCTTCCATGAAGGTTTGATGCGGAATATTTTGCTGTTAGGGCTTAAAATGTGCCTTTTTTCTGGCTGACAAAAATAAGAAAATAAAAACGGTGGCAAAGAGTGGATTTTAAAGTTGAGGAAAAACGCTGTTTAAACTGAATCATGTATGTGAATGATTTCTGTCTTGAGGCAAAGCATCGAGACGGCGATTTTAAAAAGTCCAAAAATGATCTCGCGGCGACGCGTTAAAAATAATGAAATCAGAATAAATAAGGTGATTTCAAGACTAACTTCCGAAAGATCCCCAACCAAGATACCTTAAGACATAATTTCCCCGCGCCGCAGCGTTCCCGCGAGAAAAAGAAAACTTCAACTCTTCAACAGCCTCGTATATAGTAAATCAAAAATCCCAAATAGCTTTTAACTTGTAATTCCCCTACCCACCACTTACTTTCAACTTTGCTACTAAACAACATTGATTTTCCCATGAGCTACCTCGATCATATTACTTCCCCAACCCTACTCCTAGACGAAAAAATCTGCCGCGCCAATCTCAAACGAATGGCCGACAAAGCCGCTCGACATGACATGAAGCTGGTGCCACACTTTAAAACTGCCCAATCGCATCAAATCGGAGATTGGGCGAAAGAATACGGAATCACGGAGGTCACGGTGTCTTCCATCAAAATGGCAGAATACCTCTGCGGACAAGGTTGGGTCAATATCCATATCGCATTTCCATTTAACCCGCTTGAAATCCCCAAGCTGAATAAAATTGCAGCGCGGCAATCGATCTCAGTGCAACTCATCAATGCCACCACCGCTCAAATGCTAGTGGATCAGTTGGAGCATAAAGTAGGATTCTTTATCGAAATCGATGCGGGCTATGGCCGGACAGGTGTTGAGGTTACAGATTTTGGGTTGATTGAGGAGATATTTAGAATTGCCAGCCACTCAGATTTGCTGTTTTTCAAGGGTTTCTACCTTCACGCCGGCCACTCTTATTATATGCCTGACATTCCCGCGCTTTATGAGCAAACTCGAAATGCCCTCTCGATGCTAAAGCACAAATACAATTCCGAATATCCGAATCTAGTTACTCGAACCGGTGACACGCCTGGCTGTGCCGTGATGGAAGACTTCGGGGATATTGATGAAATGGGACCTGGCAATTTTGTCTTTTATGACTTGATGCAATCTTCCTTGGGTGGATGTGAAAAAAGTGATATTGCTGTAGCAATGGCTGTACCCGTGGTCGACATAAAAAAAGATCGCAAGGAAATTCTGATTCATGGCGGTGGCGTCCACTTTGCAAAAGATGTGTTGGTCGATGCAGTTGGTGAAAAGAGTTTCGGTGAAGTAGTATTTCTAAACGAAAATGGCTGGACAATACCAGAATCTCGATCCTTTCTGAAAAGCATTTCCCAAGAACATGGAATCATTAAAGCTTCCGATGAACTATTGGCAAAAGTTAAGGTTGGAGATTTGCTTGGAATCTTGCCTGTTCACTCCTGCATGACGGCGGATTGTATGGGTGAATATCTTACGTTAGATGGGAAGAAAGTTGATCATGCGGAAGGGATTGGGCAGTAGGCAGTCCCGATAATTATCGGGATCAGTGAACAGTTGGCAGTTGCTAAACTTTGTGGTTTCTTTTTGACTAAGAAGGTTTGTTCAGTTGCAATTGAAGGTTAGGGATGTCCGGTGTCGGGTAATCGATATAACAACGAACCTCTGAAAAATTATCTTAAAGTAGAAAAGTCGGGAAATTGACAACATATATTCGAAAGCTAAAGCTTGCTGGGATTATAATATGCGTGAGTCTGCGCTTTTTCTTGCGTAGATCTGAGGGAAAGACTTTATGCTTATGTTCAATTTTATAGTAGTATCACCAATTTTATGGAGTAGGTAGTGCGTATTTGGATTAGCAAAGTTGAAAGTGATTTTAGAGGGATTTATGGATACCTTAAGACTTTGGTTAAAGCGAATTTTTTACCTTAATAACACAGTCAAAATATTTAGCCTCATCAATTTAACTGAATGAAAATATTGTAATTACATGCGCTCTGTGCTATGCTCGGTGAACTCTGTGCCGCTGTGTTGAAGAAATTAATGAGCCTTGTGAGTACCATATTTCCACTAAATAAACGATAGCATATTAACCCTCATGAATAAAGACGTAAAAATCACCAAAACCGAAGTCCTTTCAGATAATTGGTACACGCTTCGCAAAATCACTTTTGAATACAAAAAGAAGAACGGCGAAGTCATCACGCAAACCCGCGAAGCTTATGATCGTGGAAATGGAGCAACCATTCTTTTGTACAATCAGGAAAAGAGATCCGTTATTCTAACCCGGCAGTTTCGACTCCCAACCTTCACCAACGGCAATGAAACGGGAATGATGATCGAAGCTTGCGCTGGCCTTTTGGATCAGGACAATGCCGAAGATTGTATTCGAAGGGAAACAGAGGAAGAAACCGGCTATCAGATCAAGGATGTAAAAAAGGTATTCGAGGCCTATATGTCTCCGGGTTCAGTCACGGAAATCCTCTACTTTTTTATTGCCGCCTATTCCAAAGACATGAAAGTAGGTGAAGGCGGTGGTGTCGATTATGAGCAGGAAAATATCGAGGTGCTTGAATTATCTTTCGAGCAAACGCTAGAAATGATTAGCAATGGGGAAATCAAAGATGCCAAAACCATTATGCTTATTCAGCATTTGAGGTTGCATGGGATTCTTTGAAGTCAAGAGAACATTGACTTTTTGAGGTTCATTTAAATTTATATGTGAATCCTCATAGGTCCACGTTCAGGTCAGAACGTAATCTTGATTTGGAATTAGATCGAACTCCCCTTTTCTCAAAAGGTGCAAAAGGGGGATTTTAGGAAGCAAATCAGTTTATTTGGCTACGTGCTTATAAGCGGATAAACAATTGACTTCGAAGGCTAAAATCTTATCTAACACTATGGAAACGATCAAAATAAAGGACAGTAAAAAGGTTCTTGATAAATTTTTATTGGCGTCCGACAAAATTTCGGCCTCGGAAATAAAGCGGCTTAGAAATGAGTATTTGGAAATTTCCCCGTACCCACCTACGTGATGTACCCCTGATGGCCAAAAAGGGGGTAGTTTTCAGAAAGGTATTGAAATATTCATTTTGAGCTAACTGAAGCATGTTTTTTCACAGTTTTAGTTTTACTCGGACGCCAGTAATAAATTTTTAGCTCTTATTCAGCAATTTGATAAAGAAGATCTTCAAGTCGTTGATTCTGAAATCGATTTTAGGTTTTCCGAACCAGAATTAATAAATGAATTTCGTAAACTTAATTCTGGAAAAGCAAAGACCTATTTTTTTTTGAAAAAGCAAATAAAATTTCAGAAGAGACGCTTCATGCCAGCAAGCTTTTAAGTAAAATTATTATCAAAAGTTAAGGTCTGAGACTTGCTTGAAACTTTCAAATTCACTCGGGCATAATCGCTGAATATCTGAGTGAATTCTTAAACTTAGACGGCAAAAAAGCAAATCATGCTAAGGGAGTTTAGATAAAAATAAATCACGACTAATTTGTAGATCGAATTGAGAAAATCGTTTAAATTGGATTCAAATTTTTGATTTTAAAGATAAGTTTTTAGGTGTTAAAAATGGGAAGACTAGCAATATTTGGGTTACTAATTATATCTTTATTTGGCTGCAAACCAGCTCAAGAGATGCTAACCGATGAACCCACTTTTAAATCAAATTCACCTCAAAATCTAAGTCCACAAATAGTAATCATTAATTTTTCTATCAACAGTTTGGACACGGTACTGCTTAACAATACGCTGGTCAACGTGGGAAGAATCAGGCAAAGGGAGTCTTTGGAAAACCCAGCAAGTATAGGGGATATTTTGGTCACAATAGTCAGTGAGACTGGTGATCAAAGCACAAAAACTCTTATACCAAACCCTTTAAAAATGAAAGTAGAGTATGCTAAAAAAGAGGGTTCTGGAGAACTCAAAGCGGAAACCGTGAGCCTTTCAGAAGCTATTTTTTTTATTCGAATCCAATATGAACCTTGGTTTTCTCAGATTCGAGTAGAAAAGTTAATAAATGATCAATTTATTCTTTTGAAAACGATTCCGTTCATTAAACCGGATTTGAAATGAGCAAACTTTTGATGTTGTTTTTGTCTAGTTTTCTAGCCTTTGGAGTGATGGGAAATCTGATTGCTCAGGTATTTCCCATGGAAATTTTTTCATACCAAAATTCGCCTGATAGATCAGTCAATATCACAATCATGGGCGATGGATATACTTCTTTTGAGCAAGACAAATTCATTGAAGATTCAAAAAAGGCCTTTATGGTCATGTTGGGCGAAGAGCCATGGAAGTCATTTCCTGGCAGATTCAATATCTACGCAATCAAAGTGCCTTCCAAGGAATCTGGAGCTGCTTCTGACCCGGATCGACCGATCGATAACTACTTCAAATCCACATTTAATTTCGCTGGAATTCACAGATTGCTGGTTCCCCTCAGCTACGAAAGGGTTTTTGGGGTACTCAATAGTAATACTCCATTTTATGATATAGGAGTAATTATCGTCAATGACAGTCGCTTTGGAGGCTCGGGAGGGAACTTTGCTACTTTCTCCACAGGTCCAGCTTCTGAAAAGGTAATGATTCATGAGCTGGGTCATTCGTTTGGAGGCCTAGCCGATGAATATTGGGTAGGAGACCAATGGGCTCGGGAAAGGTCAAATATGAGTAAAGACAACAACTCAGCAACCAATCGATGGCGACAATTTATCAATATGAGTGGAGTTTCCATCTATCCACATCAAGAGTCACCAACTTGGTACCGACCTCATCAAAATTGCAAAATGAGATTACTTGGTGCAGAATTTTGCTTGGTTTGCCAAAATGAGCTTAATAATGAGATCGAATTTCTTACACAAGGAGCTGCTGCTGAAACACCGATCGCATTTTTCGGATCTAGTAAAGTAGAAATCTTCGCAAATGATTCTATAAACTTTTATGATCTAACTACACAAACTCCGAAATCTTGGGAATGGAGCTTTGAAGGTGGAATTCCAGCAAGTAGTACTTTGAAAAACCCGATGGTCAGCTATGCTAAAGAAGGGATATATGCAGTGACGCTTAAAGCAAAAAATGACCAGGGTGAAAACATTTACACTAGAAACCAGGCAATTAAAGTAATCAAGGATCTAGTACCACCGGAGATAAAAACAAAAAATATTGAAATCTTACTTGACGAGAATGGTTTGGCGTCACTGAGTGCAGATCAAGTCAATGACGGAACCAGAGACAATGATGCAGTAAAAGAAATTTCGCTTTCAAAAACCAAGTTTGATTGCTCGAATCTAGGTGTAAATCTGGTGATTTTTAGAGCAAAAGATCTGTTAGAAAATGAGTCTTCAAGTATAGTAGAAGTTACCGTAATCGATAAAAATCAGCCGATTGCAAAAGCTAAGAATGTGTTTTTAAAATTGGACGAAAGTGGTAAAGGAAGGATCACCTTTGAAATGATTGATGATGGTTCAATCGATAACTGCGGAATCGAAAGCCACTCCTTTTCTAAAAGTGAATTTACAATAGGAAATGCAGGTCCGAATTCCATTACAATGACAGTAAAAGATGCTTCCGGGAATGTGGGTTCCGCAACCGTGGTTGTAGAGGTAGATATAGTCTTAAGTTTAGAAAAAGGTGACACTAAGGGTATACGGATCTATCCAAATCCTACGGATGATATTCTGAAAATTGAATTTGCGGAGTCTTCGAACATTCAAATTAAATCAATTGAAATAATTGATGTTCGCGGAGTAGTTATTAGCGAAACAAAAGAATTTAACAGAATTCAAAATCTACTTGAAGTAGATGTTCGAAGTCTTCAAAATGGCTCTTATTTCATCCGAATTAATACCGCCGATTCTTCTAAAATTTTGAGATTCCTTGTGAATCGTTAAATTTTTGACAAACCTAGAAGCATCACGTAACAGTAACTATAAAACAATGAAAACCCGATTTTTTATCGTTTTGGCTTTTATCTCTTTCCAGATTACTTCCTGCACTAGTCCTGATCGATATGACCTCATCGTCCACAATGCAAAAATCATCGATGGTTCGGGCGAGGCCTCTTATTTAGGTGTTTGGGTATGCGAGCCGATACCATTGCCGCTATCGGAGATCTTTGCAAAGCCGTTGGCTAAAATGAAATCGATGCAGGAGGCAAAGTAATCTCTCCGGGCTTTATCTATATGCTAAGTTGGGCTGTTGAAAGTCTTATCGAAGATGGAAAATCAGAGAGAGACATTCGACAGGGTGTGACTTTGGAAGTATTCGGTGAAGGGGGGTCTTATGACCCGCTTACTGAAGAAAGTAAATAAACTTTGATAGCAGCCCAAGGTGAAATCAAGTATGAGATTACTTGGGAAAGCCTAGCTGAACATCTTGATTTCTTAGAGAAGAAAGAAATTTCAACCAATGTTGCCTCTTTTATCGGAGCCACTACACTCCGAATCAATACCATAGGTTTCGAGGATCGAGCAGCCACAACTGTTGAATTGGAAGCAATGAAAATGATGGTAGAAAAAGGAATGAAAGAAGGAGCTTTAGGCATCGGTTCATCACTCATCTATGCTCCAGCCTTTTATTCTAGCACCGAAGAACTTATTGAAATCTCCAAAGAAGCTGCAAAGTATGACAGCATGTATATTTCCTATATGCGCAGTGAGGGAGATCGCTTGTTGGAAAGCTTAGATGAATTGATTCGAATTGCAGCGGAGGCAGATATCAGAGCTAAACTTTACCATCTGAAAATGAGTGGTTAGAAAAACTGGTCAAAGTATGATCAGGTGGGACAAAAGATAGATTCAGCAAGAGCAGCGGGACTACAAATCACCGCGGACATGTAAAAATATGTGGCGGGAGCGACAGGTTTGAATGCTGCGATGCCGCCTTGGGTGAAAGAAGGAGGTTTTGAGGCCTGGAGTAAAAGACTTCAAGATCCTGCCATCTGAAAGCGAGTTGCTGCTGAGATGAAAGATCCCAATGTGCCTTGGGAAAGCTTGATGCAAGCTACCAGAACGGCTGACAACATACTTTTGGTGGGGTTTGCAAACGATAGCTTAAAATATTTGTCTTGAAAAACACTCTCTGAGGTGGCTGCTCTACGCAGTAAAAGTCCCGAAGAAACAGCTATGGATCTGGTAGTTCAAGATGGAAGTCGGGTAGGAACTGTTTACTTTCTAATGACTGAAGAAAATGTCAAGAAGCAAATCGCGCTACCCTACTTGAGCTTTGGCTCGGATGGTGCATCAATGGCCATTTCCGGTGTTTTCTTGAAAAGCAGTACGCATCCAAGATCCTACGGCAACTTTTCCAGACTATTGGCTAAATATGTCCGAGATGAAAAAGTGATTTCTTTGGAAGAAGTCATTTAGAAGCTGTCAGGACTCCCAGATAGTAATTTGAAAATCAAAAAAAGAGGCTTACTTAAGAAAGGCTATTTTGCCGATTTAGTCATCTTAGACCCAAAAAAAGTTCAGGATCATGCAACTTTCGAAAAGCCCCACGCCTACTCCACTGGGATTTCACATGTATTTGTGAATGGAACTCAAGTCCTAAAAGACGGCGAGCATACTGGCATTTTTCCCGGAAGAGCTGTAAAAGGTCCTGCATTTAAAGAAAATTAATCCCCCATCTTCTCACGCTCTTTCTTCATTCTCCCAGATTCACGAAGAAAAAGACGCAGCTCTTAAGAGAGCTGGCACGACCTTCGAGGCTTCTTACCGAAACAAGTAATCAACGACCCTAAAGACATAAAGTGTGAAAAAAATCAGGCATGGTCATCCCTTCTTCGGTCTCCCCTCTCCCGTCTTGAATAAAAATCCACCAATCTTAAACTCAAAACCTCTGATTATGATGCTAGATGTACACACGCATATTAACAATTACCATAAAGACCGAGTGGTTTCATTGGAAGCTTGCTTGGATGAGCTTTGCAAAGCCATGGAAGAAAACAAAGTAGATTATTCACTGGTCTTGACTTCCTGAAAAGTAAATGAGCATCGGCCAAGTACCACGCAAGTTGTAGAAGCTATCCGAGATCGAGATAATCTTGGTGTGGTGGCAGGAATCTCCTACCTCCATTACAACAACCGAGACTTTCGGGAAATAGCCGATTATTTGGAGGCTGGACTGATCAAAGGACTGAAGTTTTACACGGGCTACGAACCTTTTTACCCAAATGATACACGAATGAAAGTGACTATGACATAGCCATTGAGTATGATATGCCGGCAATGTTTCACTCAGGTGACACCTACTCTCCTACTGATCGCATAAAGTATCTATACCCGATTCATATTGATGATTTGGCAGTGGATTTTCCAGAATTGAAGATCGTGATCTGTCACGTAGCTAATCGATGGATCAAAGACTGCATGGAAGTGACCTATAAAAATAAAAATGTACATGCAGACTTTTCTGGGCTCGTATTAGGGAATTTCTCAGAGAAGTTTGAGAAATTCATGAAAACTGAATTGGAGCAAATAATCACCTATGCAGGAAATCCTAAATACTTGCTTTATGGTACAGATTGGCCTAATTCTTCCATGAGTTCCTATTTGAACATCATGAAAAACCTAGATCTGCCTGACGATAAAAAAGAAATTATTCTTTGGTAAAATGTAGCTGAGCTATTCAAAATCAATATCTTAAGGCTTTAACCCAAGTCTTAATCTTTCACTTTAATCTGAAACGTTTTCACAAAGCCCAAACCATCTTGTGT
>Ga0136559_1000151_pt1 | contig 23296 bp, 21 predicted proteins | sample AntRauMeHopE1496_FD_104633 | JGI IMG/M metagenome (GOLD analysis project Ga0136559, IMG submission 104633) | Saline lake microbial communities from Rauer Islands, Antarctica - Metagenome Hop E1 #496 | ecosystem: Environmental > Aquatic > Non-marine Saline and Alkaline > Saline | place... | reverse complement strand
TGAATAAGTGCATATATAACTTGGACAATTTTTAATTTTTTTGATGACATTACATTAATTTAATCTTGAATAAATAGAAACTAAACCTTTTACAATTTTATTCCAACTAATATTTCCATTAATATTTAAAAATTTAATATTTTCTCGCATCTTTTCTATAACATCTGGATTTTGAAACATCCATTTAATGCTATTGGCTAATTGGGGGATGTTATTGGGTTCTATAAGTAAGCCTGTTTGATTATGAATTATCATCTCTTTTAGACCTCCCACGTTAGTGGCGACTACGGGTTGATCTAATGCAAATGAGGTCATAATAACACCACTTTGAGTAGCATCTTTATACGGGCAAACCACGAATTGTGATTCCTGAATCAATTGGACCAACTCAGCGTTCGGAATATATCTATTTAAAAAAACATAATTTGGTGAGACTAGAAATGGGTTAATATTAAAATCATACTCACCACTTCCTGCTATAATTAATTTCGCATCAGTAAATTCAGTGGCAACTAATCTAAATGCCCTACACAGTTCCTCAATTCCTTTGTAAGGAGATATTCTCCCGAAGAACAATATCTGATTTCTTTTTTTGATGTATTTACTTTGATTATATATCTGAAAATAGGAATAAGAACCAAGACGGGAAAAGAATAGATTGCTAATTGTTTTACCAAAATTTATAAGATATGCTTCTGTTTGACTTGTATTAAGCAAAATAATATTGTTAAAAAATTTGTAATTTAATTGGCTTATTGCGGTATGTTTTTTTGAGGATTCTCCTGAATGAGGTATCGGATCATGGACCGTAAGGATTTTGGGAATCCGGTTGGTATATAAAAAATATGTGAAATTAAAATTAAGAAAGTTATTGCAATGGATCACATTGGGATTTATCTTTTGGATTGCTCTTGCTAGGGTATATTGGAGGAGTAAATTCGAAGCCGAATATGTTTTTTCTGAGGTTCTGTATATTACAAGGGTTCGGTTCAAGTCGATATAATCGGTAAATTCTTTAAGTTCGTCAAAATCTGTTGCTGGATATATTCCAGCTTTATTTAAAACGGTTTTAAAATCCAAGGCAGTAGATTTTCTTGAATAAGGGGGCAAGTCTATAAAAAAATATAAATCGGTTTGTTGAAAAAGCTCTTTTGTAAGAGATAAATCCATGTCAAAAAATGAAGGATTTGAAATATATACTATTTTCATATCTTAAGATGGATCTATAATGTAAGACTGACTAACCAAAAATTTATTTCTTTTCAACTCTCCTTCAAGTTTCCTTTTTAGAAGGAATTTTAGTACTCTTTTGAACTGGTTTTTTTTATCCAATTCAACCTGATTGAAAATAAATAAAACCAAGGCAGTACTAATTGCAAAATGTATATTATATATAGATCCAGAGGTTAATGATGTAAAAAGAATTGACCATAGATAATATTTGCAGTAACTGTATTCCTTGGGCAATTTAACAGTAAATGATTTGTACCAAATAAGTACCCATGCAATTACACTTAATATTCCAAATTGAGAATATAGTCCAATTATACCCACATCTTCTAAAAAAATGCCTTTATCAATTAGCTTTGCTGTTACAGCTCCATACATACTTTTTCCGCTTGGAACTCCGTTTCCAAAAAATATAGTAAACATAGTATCAGAAAATTCTGTAAGGTAATATTCGCCAGTTATTAATCTTATATATTTAATACCTTCGGAACTTGTCTCTACTGATTTTTCATGCAAACCTTCGAATACTAATAAATCTAAGCTAACAATGTAAACAGCTACTATAATTAGCAAAAATGACAAGATAACTTTTTTAATTAGTGATAAATGGACGGAAAAATGAAACGTATATAATGCAACAGAAAATGCAATTAATTGTCTTGTAGCTTGAAGAACTGGTACTACTAAGCCCAAAATGACTAATGGCAAATATAAATACTTATTTTCATTTTTTTTCAAGACTTTATTAACAGAAATGAAACATGCTAGCCAAAATATACCTGCGCCGGGAAAAATTACCCTTGTTACTCCTCTGCTTTCCACATACCCGCCAGTTTCACTTACTAAAGCGTATCCAAAATAAGCTGTAGAAGGATTTAATAGTTGAAAAATGTTTAGTGTAAAGTATAAATATCCAAAAATTAAAATTACAGTTTCCAGAACATTTATTTTAACATTAAATCTGGATAATAAAAAGAAGAACGGTACTACAGCCAATGGCATTGTTCTCATCAAGCTATCCATTATTGACTGACCCCAAACGATGTAAGCTGAAACTATGGAAAAAAGAAGCGAAATAGTAAGAAGTTGAACAGGCAAAACAAATTTACCCTTGCATGAAAAAAAGTAGATAAGTGATATGCCTACCAAAATTGTTATGAAAATTACCGGTAGTTTTATTCCGAATAAGTCTCCTATAAACCGTGCTTCAAAAAACTTGAGTGATATGAGTATAGTCAAAAAAATAATAGTGGTTATTATATATTTATTCATTTTGATAATCCCCCGCAAAATTTCTAATAAAATAATAGACAATTGCCGTCAGCATTAAAATTGAAATTAGGATTTTAATTAGTAAGCTTATGTAGCTAACCAAAAATGTACTTATTAAAAAAAGTCCTATTATCATAAACCAGCATATAACTTCCTTTTTAATTCTAATCTTTAAAATGTTCGTAAATGATCTCCAAACGATTACTTCCATAATTGCAAATGATAACACGTAGGCAATCGATAATCCGTAAGCTCCGTAATAACTTCCATAATAAAGCATTGGAATAGAGATAAATCCATTAATAACAGCAAGTTTAAAAATTAATTTTTCTTTATTAACTGACCCAAACACTGTTGAAATTGTTAAATTGACAGACATAAGCAAAGTATACCAAACCTGCATTTGGGTTACTTTAACTGCGGGTAAATATTCTGGTGAAAATAAAATAATTACTATTTCTTTAATAAATAAATTAAATAGGAATGCCATGGTCATTCCTATAATTAGAAAATATTGGAATCCGTTTGTAATCAATTTTAAAAATTTATCTTTGTCCTCAATCCAAAGCGTAGATAAACTAGGAAATGCTGCTAAAACGGCATAGGTTAATACCATCTGGACTGGTGTAAGTAGCTTTCTAGCTAGATTAAAAAATCCAATTTCTTCAACATTGGAATTCAGTTCTAAATAAATATTGTAAAACTGTTGAACTGGGATCATAATTAACATTACACTGAAGTATGGCCAACTTTGGGTAAGGATTTGTTTAGTAGAATTAAAAAATGATAACCTTGTACCTATCATCATTCTTTTAACCTTTAATAATATCCCCAAAGCTATACCTTGAAGTATATTGAGTCCCACGAAAATAAAAATCAGGTTATATACAGAGAAATAATCTTGTGGTAGTAGCCATACTATTCCAAACCAAAGAATTCCATAAAAGATTTTAATTACTGAGGCTGAGAACATTTTCTGATGTCCCAAAAAAGCATATTCGAGAATTGTCCAAACAGCGTTAACCAATGCGCACAATCCTACAAATAATACCTCCTCAATAGATAAAATCCCGAAAAAGTGATTATAAACAAAGTAAATTGATGTGAGAAAAGTAACAGTTAATAGCCTCAATATAAGGCTGTTTAGAATTAAATCCGTTGAGTTGCTTTTATCCCTTGCAATAGACCTAACTATAATAGGTTGAATTCCTAAATCGCTGATGTTTAATAATAACAATCCCTGAGAGGTGATAAATGTATAAAGTCCGTAATCGTCAGGAGCAAAAAAATGAGTAATTCTCAAAACTGTAACTAATGAAAGAACTTGGGAAATCACATTGCCCAAAGTCATAAAGGAGAAATTCTGAACTACTTTATTTTGACTTAATTTTTTTAAGGTCAACATTGTTTAAGCTAGAAAAGATGTCATAGTTGTTTTTGAAGGTGGTACCTATTTTAAATTTAGCTGCTTTTTTAACATCAGTTTTATAGCACTTTTAGCTTGAATTGAATTTTTGTTTTGGTAGTAGAATGAAACTTGTTCTAATAATGAACTTGAAAAAGTAAAAGATTTAAATAATAAATCATATTGACCCTGAGTTCTTTCCTCATTTAATTTGTGCATATAATCCGCCGGATAGATACTATCTGCAATATAACAGGTCTCGTTAATGATTTTTTGAAAGTTCTCATACATCAATTTAATGTCATCGAACCGAAGTTTTAAATTTTCTTTTGACGAGGTGAAATTTCCTGTAAACATTCTATAATTAAGTAATACTCGAGAGGAATAACCTATGCCATTACCTGCTGCTAAATTTGACCAAGTTAGTTCATCTAGTCCCCATCCGCTGCACTGTGTATTGAACCCACCTATCTTTTTTAGCGCTGAAGTTTTAGCGACAAAGTCAGACAAATAAAAGAGTCTACGATCATTAATCCTATGAAAAACGAAATCTTCTTGTGTCTCCCACTCAGGACAAATCTCCGTTATCCCTGTAAAGTCTTCATTTTCATTTATTAAACGGCATCTACAGTGGAAAACATTTGTTTTTGGATAGGTTAGAATTAATTTATCAAACTCTAAAAGAAAATTTTCATCCATAGTGTCATCATCACTCATGACAACAAAAAACTCTCCTTCTGCCTTTTCCAACATTTTATTGAAATTATTGGGCATGGTTAGTTGCTCCTCACTCTCAAAGTATTTCACATTTGATAGATTTATAAAATCCCCAACTGCCGACTTTATTTCCTTTTTTATAGCTTCATTTTTCCCATTATTTCTAATAATCAATTCAAAATCACTGTAAATCTGTTTTTTGATGCTTATAAGTGTTTTTGATAGAAATGCTGTTTTGGTAATGGGTAATCCTATTGTGAATTTCATAGTGGTAAAGATTTTAAATCAATGAAGCTGATTTTAAATTCTGCTGTTCTAGCATCAGTTGATCAATTAATCTTCCCTTTGGGATTTCTACATCTTCATACCTGATGACTGAATCTTTTGCAACTGCTTTTGTGATCCTGCAACCTTCGGACAATCCCATAGTCAATAAATTTTCTTCAGAAACAACTGAATGGTTTTCGCAGAGTCCATAAGTTTTGAATCCACCGATTCCATCCAAGTTGTCACCTGGAAATAGATCTGTTTTTGCCGTAGCCACTACATCTACGATTGAGGCTCCTAATGGCACGATCACTGGATCGTCAAAATCAATCAATCTTGCGATAGAACTTGCAATATCAAAAAATAGAAGATGATAGGGTTGATAAAAACTGTATAATGGTCCTTCTCCTAATTTCCCGTATTTTAGGTATTTAACAGAATAAGGATCTTTGGCTGCCGCATAGACAAATACTCCGGGACCCGGTTTTGCCCCGACAATAAATTCCACAATTCCGCCCCATTCCCTTAATTGATCCACATCATATAAATGGGTTAGATTATCTACATGGTCTGTGGATTCATAGCCAAACATACCTCTTTTTGCTACCTGCATTCCTGTTGCATTCGCGATACAGGATTGTTCGAATGCCACTTTGGTGCCATCAGCAAAATTGGTTGCCATTTCCGGAAGCATTCCCCAAGAATCTGCAAAGCCTTTTTGGGTGGCTGGGGTACGGTAATAATCCAGCATCCCTTTGACATTTCCACAGACTAAAGGTTCAAAGCCCATTCCTTTTACATAACGAAAAAGATTCATGGTCACTCCGGGTTGATCTCCATCGCCCAGCGCATATTTTACTCCAGCTTGTTTTGCTTTTTGAAATAAGATAGGACCCAAGGTAGAGTCAAGTTCTGCATTAAAAGATAGGACGTGCTTACCCTTTTCGAAGGCTTTTAAGATCGTTACTGCTCCAAATTCAATTGCTCCTGTGGATTCCACGACCACTTCTACGTCTCCCAGATTCAAAAAAAGATCCATATCTCCTGTGATCACAGAATTTCCGTTGGATATGGCTTGATTAGCCTTGACCAAATTATCTGTAACTACATAATTATCAATCTTCAATGCTTTATATGCATCAACTGCTCTTTCAGGGGTTCGGTTGTATGTTGCTGCTATGGTCATGCCGGGGGTATAATGCATAATTTGGTTTATCATACCCTTAGCCATCTCACCACAACCTATCATTCCTACTTTAAGGATTCTACCTTCTCTTTCTCGTTCTTTAAGTGAAGTGTCAATTATGATCATAATTCTTCTTGGTATCGAAAAGGTGAATTAAATGAGCTAAAATCAATAGCATTTTTGTCTTTGTCCGAAACGATTGGATTTTTTGATGGCCAGTCAATACCGCAACTGTTCCAATGAATCCCCATATCATGCTCTTGGCTGTACACGGTAGAGGTTTGGTTTAAAAAAATTGTATCTTTTGTCAATGTATAAAATCCATGGGCACAGCCTTCAGGAACATAAAGCATATTTGACTTTTCAGAATTAAGCTCAATTAAAATGTGTTCTCCAAAAGTAGGGGAGCCTACCCGAAGATCTACAACAGCATCCAATAAGCCTCCATGCAAGCACAGGACGATTTTGATATGATGTTCGGCTGGCACTTGAAAGTGCAGACCTCTAAGCACGTTTTTGTCAGAGAGGGAATAATAAACTTCAGGAAAGTGTTTATGAAGCCCCATTTCTCGAAAAGTTTCTTCAGAAAAGGCTTTTACTAATTTACCCCGATGGTCTCTCCGCACCTTGTGTTGGATTTCAAAACATCCCGGAATTTTTGTTTTTGTTAAATTCATATTGGCCTATAAATTCTTATTATTTTTAATCAGTATCCGTAATCCTGCACGTTGCCACATTTACTACTGATTTGCTTCCTAAAATCCCCCTTACCCCCTTTGAGAAAGGGGGAATTTGATCCGATTTAGAATCAAGATTTAGCTTTTTTCCGGAACGTGCAAGAAAGCGGACACTCATATTATTTTTTATAGTAACTAAATGATTTGTCTTTTTCTGAAATCAAATTTATTTCCCCAGGCCATTGAATATTAAATGCCGGATCATCAAATCGAATTCCTCTTTCCTTTACGGGATTGAAGAGCGCTGTCACCAGATAGTTGACTTCGGTATCGTCTTCTAAAGTTAAAAAACCATGAGCACATCCTGGGGGTACGTATAAGATTTGGTTTTTTACGCTTGAGATTTCGTTACAAGAACTTGTTAAATAGGATTCGGAGTCAATTCTGAGATCAATGACTACGTCAAAGATCGCTCCTCGTGGACATCTGACCAATTTGGCTTCTTCTGTAGATATTTGATAATGTAAGCCTCTGAGTGTCCCTTTTTTTTTGCTGGACGACATATTGGATTGAATTGGGGAAAATTTTATGCCAATCTCTTCAAACTCATACATGCAAAAAGTTCGGGCAAAATATCCTCTATCATCATATTTCTTTTCCAAATCAATAACGTACATGTTCTTGATGGTAGTTTCAGTAAATAGCATAGTTTTTATTTAAAAAGTGAAAAAATATTTTATATTGCCCATCTAATTTTCTTGTCAGATGCCTTTTGTTCATAAGAAAAAATCTGATTAGTAGAAAAGTCAATCACATCTTCTTGTTTATGATAATAATTGTAATACCAATCCCCGGTAAATTCGATCAATTCTTCAATATTAAGGGTTGGTTGCCAATTGAAGTCATACAAAGCTTTATCACAATTTAATTGAAGCAATCCAGCCTCATGAAATTTGAGTTCACCAGTTTGAATATAAATATCCTCCGAATTGTCCAGATTCCAACTTTTCCCTATTTTTTTAAGGAGCTCCATTACAGTTATATTATTCTGAGCAGGTGGTCCAAAGTTATAACTTTCACCATTCAATTCACTTTCGTTCCATAATTCGGAGGCTATTGCCAAATACCCGCTTAATGGTTCCAATACATGTTGCCATGGTCTGGTGGCACCCGGATTTCTAATTTCTACTTTTTCACCTTTACTCCAGGACCGCATACAATCGGGAACAATTCTATCGGCTGCCCAATCTCCCCCTCCAATGACGTTACCAGCTCTAACTGAGGCCATTTTAATATTTGGCATTTTCTTTATGAAAGAATGGTAAAAAGAATGGATAATTATTTCAGCTGCCGCTTTTGATCCGCTGTAGATGTCTTTTCCACCTAACATATCAGTTTCTTTGTATCCCCAAACCCATTCCACATTTTCATAACATTTATCAGAGGTAATGCAGATAACCACACATTTATTTTGAAGGCCTCGTACAGCTTCCAATACATTTGCTGTACCTATGACATTTGTGGTGAGGGTTTCTAAAGGATCTTGATAGGATAAAGAAACAATGGGCTGAGCAGCCATATGAAAAATAAAATCCGGTTCAATTTTACTTACTTCTGATTTGAGGGAAGTTACATCTCGAATATCAAGTAAAATATGTTCCATTTCTTTTTCAAGGCCAAGGGCCATAAATAAGGAAGGTTCTGTTGGTATGTCTTTGGAGATTCCATATAATTTTGCACCTTTCTGCTTAAGCCAAAGAGACAACCAAGACCCCTTGAACCCTGTATGACCTGTTATTAAAATCTTCTTACCTGAAAAAACCTCGAATAAATTCTTATTTGACATGTTATTAAATATTTAAATTACCAGGTTTTCCAAGGTGCAGAACCGTTATTCCAAAAGTCCTCAAGTAGATTTTTATCTCGTAAGGTATCCATAGGCTGCCAGAATCCATTATGCCTGAAAGCTCTCAGTTGATTAGTTTGAGCTAATTTTTCTAAAGGCTCTTTTTCCCATATAGTCTGATCATCAGTAATGAAATCCAAAGCTTGGGGCTCAACAATAAAAAAACCACCGTTTATCCAGGCGTTATTTGTGACTTCTCCCTTAGGCTTTTCCCGGAAATTAGTAACCAAGGTTTCTTCTGAGTCCAATATAAATGCTCCGAATCTTCCGGGTTGCTGCACAGCAGTAAGGGTAACCAATGCTTTTTGTCCCTTGTGAAAGTCAATAGTGGCGGAAATATCCAAATCACTTAATCCATCCCCATATGTAAGACAAAATGTTTCATCCTTTACATAATTTGCCACGCGTCTTATCCGCCCACCTGTCATTACATTTTCCCCTGTATCTACCAGAGTAACCTTCCAAGGCTCTGAATTCCTTCGGTGAACTTCCATTTCGTTTTTTTGTAGATCAAAAGTCACATCAGAAGTATGCAAAAAATAATTTGAAAAATATTCCTTGATCATGTGCCCTTTGTATCCACAGCATATCACAAAATCATTGATGCCGTGCGAACTATAAATTTTCATTATATGCCAAAGAATCGGCTTGCCGCCGATTTCGACCATTGGTTTGGGTCTAACACCACTTTCTTCACTTATTCGGGTCCCAAAACCCCCGGCTAAAATTACTGCTTTCATAAAAATTATGGATTAATTAAATATTATCAATATAATTTATTAAATAATTAATGATCTCGTTATTGCTTGACTTGTAGGGTTGGAATGCAAAATGATTAGCTAATGAAAGTATTTCCTCTAAGTTGTCACCTTCATACCATGGAAGAAGATATTTAGCTTCTGCAAATTCCTGAACAAGTTCCTGTTGATGGTCATCCACACACTCTCCGTATTTTGCTAATCGGGCTACGGCAATTATTTTTTTATTCATTTTTAATCCCTTAATAATAGATCCTGTTCCAGCCTGTGTAATGATTAAGTCCGCTTTTTTGTATAATACCAATAGTTCCTCTAAAGGAAGAAAAGGTAAGAAAGTCATATAGGAACTACTAAAAACAGTATATCCGCTTTGAACAATGACATCATCGGAAATAATGCCTTCCCGAAGAAGCTGTTCCAATGCAACAAGAGGTCTATCGAAACTAAGAGGAAAAGTGCCAAGTAAAACAAGTATCATAAGGAATGCTGTTTTCTTATTCCAAAAATAAAAAGGTTATTTAAATGAATAACTCCTGAATATAATATAATCATCAGTAGATAGAACCTAAATAAATAGATTTTTTGTAAAGTGTTTTCATATTGGGCCACTGTACTAAAAATCTATCTGCAAAAGGATATATCAGATTGGCTGATTTAGCCTTGGAATTTATTCTGGCGTAGGATAAAATCCAAACAATCTTAATTCCCATTAATTTGCCAAGAAGGCAAAGAGGAATTGCTGTGTGACTCCCTGTTGTCAAAATTGCTTTTGGCCTGTGAGTCAATAAGATGAGGAGGGAAGTAAATGAATTTTGCAAAAGCGATATATAAAAACCTAACTTTCTATTTTTCCCTTCCGGTCGAGCACGAAGGAACTTTACATTGTAGTGCTGGGACAGTGGTACAGTTGAAGGAGCTTTTTCAGTTACTAACAAGTAGTCATATCTTTCGAACAATTCTTTAAGTTCTAAAATCTGAGCCAAATGCCCTCCATCCGAACTCACTAACAAGATTTTTCTTTTTTGTTGTATCATATATTCCCATTAAAATGAAAGATATTAATTTACACAAAACTATGACTTTTGATAGTAATTTTTCCCATAAGTGGCACTATAGCCGTAAGTCATATCTAATTTTGCATCGTTCAATACAATCAAAGGCATTTTAAATTTTTTATTTTTTCGAATTTCCTCTATTGTCTTGACTTGAGATTTAGTAGAGTAGTTGTATCGTACCATAAAAATAGTCACATCTGCCAGTTCGGATAGAATAAAGGAATCAGACACCAATCCTATTGGAGCAGTATCGATGATTATATAATCGAATTTACTAGCTAGTTCCTCAATTAACTGTACTAATCTTCCACTCATCATTAATTCAGCAGGGTTTTCCGGTACAGTACCACAACCTATAACAGATAAATTCTCTGTGGATGTAACTTGTTGAATAAGATCATCCAAAATTAGTTCTTTGGAGGATAGATATTCTGTTAATCCGAAAGTTGCTTCCATGCCTAGTGTGGCAAGCATAGCCGGTTTTCTAAGATCCATTTCCAGGATGATTACTTTTTTGTCGACTAAGGATAGGCTAATGCCTAGATTAATACTTAAGAATGTCTTGCCCTCACCACTTACTCCTGATGTCACCATGATTACCTTATTAGGTTTTTTATAAGTATGAAAGGCTAAGTTAGACCTTACAAATCTAAATTGTTCTGCAATTAGTGTTCTCTTATTTCTTGAGATTGCAATTCCGCCTGCACTTTCTTTATTTCTGGAAATTTCGCCAATTATCTTAGTTGATGTAATATTTTCTACATCCGATTTTAACTGAATTTTTTCCTGCCAAAGATCTTTTATAAATATCAAACCAAAAGGGAAGGCCAGTCCCATGATTAAACCAAATGCATAGATCAATAATTTCTTGGGTGATACAGGAGAATCAGATGGGGTAGGTGGATCGATAATTTTTGAATTGCTGGTTGTCCCTGCTGCTAAAGTTAACACTGCCTCTTCTCTTTTTTGAATCAAATAAAGATAATGTTCTTGCTTTATGCCCTGCTGTCGGCCTATATCTAATAATTCCCTTTCCATCGTAGGAACTTGGGATGCTCTGTTTTGAGATCGATTGGATGTCGCTTGTAAATTGTCTCTGGAAATTTTGAGGCCAGTTTTAATATTTCTTAAATTTTCAATGATACTGGATCGATAACTAGTCAATTGTTGATTGATATTCAATACAATAGGATTGTTTGGTTGTGTAGTTCTTAACATTCTTTCTCTTTCCCTTTGTAGCTGATTAAAGTTGGCGATCAATCCGGTAAGTGTTGGGTCTTGTATACTTAGCGTACTTGGAACCATTTCATATTCAGATCCCTGGTTATTTAAGTAAGATTCAATAGATTCTAATACTTCAATTTGTATAGAGTATTCACTTAATTGTTGTCGGTTTACAGTAGCATCATTCAAATAAAGCTGGGCTTCTGCACTTACATCGGTTATTGAATTACTAAGTTTATATTGCTCACCCTCTTGTTCAATATTTTTAAGTTCTTCAGTAAGACCTAAAAGTTGTTCATCAATAAAGGTAATTGTATTTCTAGCTATTGTATTTTTCTCATCTTCAGCCTCCTGATTGTAAAGCTCAATTAACTTCTGCATCACCTCTTTACCTTTTTGTGGATGGGTATCAACAATATAAAGAGTAACAACACTCGCTAATTTATTTACAATTTCAACAGTTAAATTTTTTGCGTAATATTTTCCAAGAGCATTTTGGTCATAAAATTCAATTTTAATTGGTTCATAATTTTCTATAAGGGTGGAATTTGTTGGGTCGGTCTCGCTGGCTAGCAGGGGATTTTTGATGATTGAAAATTCACCATAGAAATTAGCAAGCTTTTGACCAAAAACATATGTATTTCTTTTGCCCTTTGGAGTTTCCAGCTCAAATTCATCTTGGTTTTTGATGTGTACAATTATAGAATTGTCATCTACTTCCTGATAATCATTTCTTGTATGAATAACCACTTTTATGGGAACTTCGTAGCCATAAATTTCTTTCCATCTAAATTTTCTATTTGGGATATAATATGCATTGCTAATATTTAAATCTTTAAAAACCTTTACCATTAAATTCTCTGAAGTTATAACCTCTGCTTCGTTTTCGACAGAAGTGGACGATCCAAAGCCTGACATTTCAGAAATAACGGCATTAGAGGAAAAATCCGATCCTTTATTCTCATCTTTTAATAGCAATTTGCTGGTTACCAAATAAAAGGGTGTCGCAAAAAAAACGTAAGTGAAGGCAATGCTTAAACAGATAAATATCCCCAAAGCAAACCAATGCCATTTATTCAGGTATTTTAAGAAAAGCATTTTATAATTGATGGACTGATCTTTGGAAAGATTGCCTTCTTCCTCCTCCAGCTCATTTAATAAATCTGATAATTTCATATGTTTTGTGATGAAAGGAATATTTAAATAAAATCAAAAATTCCTTATTTGAAATAACGCTAAAGTGAGTATAGAAACTAGTCCGGTAATTATAGCAAAGGTTCTTGGATTGGTGTCTGATTGAATTGCTTTGGTCTTGTATGGTTCCACATAGATTACATCGTTTTGTTGTAAGTAATAATAGGGAGAAGCCAAAACACTTTTTTCGTTAAGATTCAATCTGGTTGTACTTCTCACTCCGTCTTTTTCCCGTACAATAATAACATTTTCTCGCCTTCCGAAAGCTGTCATATCGCCTGCAAGACCCAATGCTTCCAAAATAGTTACTTTTTCTGTAGGGATGATAAAGGTGGAAGGTCTTTGAACTTCACCGATCACAGTGATCCTGAAGTTCATTAATCTGATGTTAATAATTGGATTCTGTACGTATTCATTCAGTAGTAATGACATTTTTTGAACTGCCTCTAGCTTGGTCAAGCCTTTTAAATTTATTTGCCCAATCACCGGATAATTGATAAAACCGTTTTTATTCACTAAGTAATTTTCGTTGATTGGGGAAGAAATTACTGTATTTCTATTCTCTCCTGATGGCATCAATACCCCTGCATTGAACAGCATATTTGATTCAGCATTGAGACTGGTAACTGTGATGCTCAAAAGATCGTCTTCTTGGATTTTCTGTTCTATCAAAGAGTCAATCGGCATTGTGTAGACTTTATCAGGATCTATGTCACTAAAATATACCAAGTTACGCTTGGAACACGAAAAGCTTAGGGTGCATAAAAATATGATCAAGAACTGATTTCTCATTTGATTTTTTGATTTAATTTAGAAATAGATTGAGTATTTGTGTACAGCTTCGCCCTTTCAGCCACATTATAAAGAGCTTAATCAATTAATCTTGGATCTTTATTCACTTTAGAAATTTAAGTGAAAATTTTAAATTTAATTCTTAACAGCTATAATTTTATATTTTCTCATTCCAAAAAATTTCAATAATTACTTATGTGACAATATTATGTATTCAAAATACATTTTTACAAATTTGAAATAATTATTAATGCAATCAAATGATTTGTTCACTTTTTTTCGCTTTTCCGTTGTCAATAGTATTGCAATAATAAGATTTTTAATAGATTATAGAAAGCTCAATCGAAGAATTTTAGTGGCCAGATCTTCAGCAAACTCTTTGAGAGAGATTTTTATAAAAAATTTATTTCAACAATATTATCCCCCGTAATTTAACTTTTTCAATATAAGTCTTTAGAGATGCTACAATGTCACGAGCAAAAAATTGGACACAAAGGCGAAAATTGAAAAAAAAATCATTCAATCTCAAGCGACATATATTCAAGGATTGTTGAGGTCTCTTATATGGTTCTACCCTTATATTAGTGGTACTTATAGGTAATGTTTGCCAAAATCATTGATAAGAAGTTTTCAGAAACCAACTATACACATGATAGGTAATTCCTTAAGTTATTTTTTCATAAAATAACTTTTATTTTAATTACTGTTTCATTAGATTCGTGGTAGAACCTCTTATAATAAGTAGTAGACAGTAATTATGAGCAGCAATAATCAAGAAATAAATTCCTTAATTCAAGACAAATAATTTTAATTTATATATGGACAATTAAATCCGCTTTTAAGTTTAATAATTTTATTGACCGAAACTACGATATTTAGTAATCGGAAAAAAGAATCTTTTTATTTCAGATTTGCAGTGAAGCCAGCTTTTCAACGGTTCGAGTGTCAATTGGCTTTTAATGGAGTCTATAATAGACTGCGATAGAAATAATATTCCATGATTTATAAAGTATATCTGCTGATTTTTATACTTTGATAAAAGTATAATTTCCTGACAATATTAATTGTTTATAACACTATTTTTTTGTATAGTAAATGCGAAACCAGTCTTATCACATCTACTTCAATCCTCAAGACCAACAATTTTGAAATACAGATTCTTTAAAGCGGAGAAATCAATTTATGAAGATATTTTGTATATGCCTAATCCATGATTTTAAGATTCGTAATAAATTAAGAAGCAAAAGCCTTTCGGATTAATAAATTTTCACTCAAAATTGTTGGTCTTATATTTTATAATGTGGGCTTTGTACTTAGAATTAATTCATGACCAATTTCTCGTTTTTGATTTTATCATAGTGATGAATTGTTTCCACTGTATTTTCGATATTCTGTCTGGATGATGCACCGAAAAGAATGGATTCCACATTAGGTAAATTGCTTACATATTCTAAAGCTTCACCCGCTGGAATGGCTCCACCTCCAAGAACCTGCATCGCAATTATCCTGCACCTGCCTTCACTTAAAACTTTCTCGTAAAGATCTTTACCGCCTGACATTCTAAAGTTTACCTTATTGATAGAGGTGCAGATAATTGGATTATAGATTCCATTTTTTTCCAAAACATTTAAGAGCTTTGGTAAATTCATAGTGATGAATCCAGGCTCAGCATTGTATTTCTGACGGATATATTTTGCATATCCTACTAAAAAATCCTCCATACCTAGACCTAATAATAAATCTGTAATCACGTTTTGGAGAAAGATTACTGGTGTATTGATACCTGTAAACATTTTCATTTCAGCGTCAATCATCAATTCCATGATCGAGATAAAATCTTTTGACAAATAGGCTACTCCACCTTTAAATAGAGAGGTGACAAAATTACCGGGTACGTATTGCTTTAATGTTCCAGCGATACCAAGTTCAGTCACCGCATTAGCGTACTTGTGAGCGTATGGCATGCAAGGATATACTTTGAAGTCTTTATATTTCTCCGGATCTTTTCGAATTATTTCACAAATATTGGCTATTCTATCGTGAGTGGTGCACATGAAAGTATTAATGCCAGAGGCGATTGCAATATCCAACGTCTTGATGATTGCCGAGTCATCTTTAAATTTTATTGACTGGGCGCGAGATTTTTCGTCTGAAATATGATTTACAGCAAAAAACTGATTGTCTCCAAATATTATTCTTTCCATAGTTTTATAGGATTGATTGCTTTTTTATTAATGAAATAGATTTATCTGTCTTCCAGGCACTGTCAAAGGTGTTGATATTCCTATCGTTTGCACCAATAACAGCGTTTATGAAATAATCAATCTGTGCAGAATATTCTTCTCCTCTCAGATAAAAGTTGACCTCTTCGGTGAGATCCGTAACATATTTCACATTCCATCCCTTTGAATAGTTTTCAGGTAGGTTTTCACCTTTAAAGTACACTTTCAATTCATTTGCATCAGATACGATCTTTCCTTCGGTTCCGATAATTGTGATTGAGGTTGACATTTTTCGGTAGGTGTCATCACTCCAGTTTACTGAAATCACACCCGAGGGTCCTGATTGAGTGCTTACAAGAGCATAAACTGAATCATCAACATTCTTCGAATAAATGGACTTGAGCATTGAACCTTTGCAGGAATCTATCGGAGAAATAATATCATTGATCAAATCGATTACGTGAGATGCGTAGTCCATAAGGCAACCACCACCCTCATTCGGGTCAGACCTCCACGTCTCACTCTTTTTCTTTACTACTACAGGGCCATGAGCTTCACCCTGAAAATGTGTGATCTCTCCTATAGATCCTTCCGTGATCAATCTTTTTACTTCCCTAAACGTACCAACAAATTTGTTGTGATAACCTACTTGATTAACGACTCCTGTCTTCTTGGCTAACTGAGCCAATTCACTACTTTCCTCGGGATTTAAGCAAAAAGGTTTTTCAGTAAATACATGAACTCCTTTATTTAAAAGCTCTTTAACCATAGGGTAATGGTACTTTGTAGGCACTGATACAAAAACCGCATCTGGACGAGATTCGTCTACCATTTTAAGGTAATCGGGGAAGCATTTGTACCCACTGTATCTTTCCAGGACTTCGACAACCAATTTAGATGTATCGCAAACTCCTACGATTTCCACATTCGGATGTGCCCCTAATATGGAAAGATGGGACAACCCCATTTTTCCAGCTCCGATTAAAGCAACTTTTACCATTTTGTTAAGAATATTTTAAAATTTTTAATAACCAAAGCAATTGGAACATTAAATTGTCTGTTCTAAAGATTCAAAGCACCAAAAATAATATTTAAAAAGCAACTATTTGTATTCAAAAGTTTTTCAATTAAACAATTTTCTGAAAATTGGAAGCGGAAAATCTCTAATTTAGAATCTTGAATAACGGTAGAATCAAGATAGAGATCGGTAATTCCCGTTAATAAGTACTGCTTATTCTTCAAATTTGCTAAAAGTACAGTTTGTATCAAGCTGAATATCTTTTGGTGGTTTGGATGAAATCTTTGATTTGCTTTTTTTTCGGAATATTTGTTTAAGCATTGACGTCATTGGTCTTATTGCCTCTGCTTATTGGGATTGAAAACCGCAGACCCGCCAAGGTGAGGCTAGTAAAAGACACGCCAGTACGAAGCAGTACGAAACGCTATATTATTTATTATGATGCAGTTATATTTTTTGTCTCTTCTTCTTAGTGGCAAAATTCTGACTGACGGCGCCCCGTTAGCTTATGAAGTCAACTTTATCAATGTAGAGAGAATAGTGGAGAACCATATTTTGGAATAAGTTGATCCGCTTGGATATGCTTACCGCAATTCGCTCGGACCATGGCTTATTTGAGTTTTTAAGAGCGACTGAGACGTATCGTTTACCCACGAATTAAGGTCTTCGCTGCCGCAATTTTTTTTAAATGAAACCTTTTCCCGAGTGATTAATGGTTAGCGCGGGCATTGAGCGCTTGCACTGACCTAGGCGAAAAGTGTTGAAATGTATAGAAATAAGCGATATAGGATCACTTTACAGTTTTTATTTTTTTTAACACGTGTACTGAAGCGAGTATACATATTTTGGAATAGAAAAAATGCTCAGCTTGATGATCCGCAACGAAAATTAATTCGACTTGGATGAAATGAATCAGGAATATGGAATCTTATTCTATTGATAGAATTGTATTTCCAAGTATTTAAAGGAGTAGGACGTGAATATTGGGATTAACGAATTTGAAAGTAGTTCGGCAGAGGATTATGGATATCCTAGGGCATTGTGCAAAGCGAAATCTTTTTACCTCATAGACGCAGCCAACGCAAAAAGTTACTGCAGAAAATGCCACAGATCATCCGTGAAAAGTCGAATATAGATAGCGAACTAAATCAATAAACCTTAATTGTGAAGGTTTTAAGCCCTAAAATTCTTTAGTGGAGGTTTTAAAATTTATTTGAGCTCAAAAGCGCATCTCTGTTTTCAAGCGACTTAAAGCCTCAAATTTCTCGATGAATTAGAGATTTGCAGTTTTTTTAATTCCTAATATCTGGCTCATATCAAATTCTTTGTTTAGGGATCATTTCAAATACTTTAGTCTTTTTAATTATCAGCAAATCAATAATTTACTGATAGTCCTACCAAAAAAAGTGCGATTTACACTTTAGATAAAAAATACGTTATTCAAGCTTTGACTCACCATAAAATGTATTTCAAATAAAAAAAAATGTAATTCACTTGGAAAATCCACAATAAAGGTTTTGATTTACAGCAATAAATGACGGGCAAATAAATTCCGGGATAATTTGAAGAAACTTGTAAATTATAAATAGTTACTACCATGGCTTCTACCATTTCAAAACTTAACAGCGTTGAAAACTTTTCTGTTAGTGCCGATTTCATTTTTAGCAGATATTCGGTCAATCTCTTAGACAGTTCTCAGCTTTTTGCAAAAAGGATGTTCGAAATTTTCTCGGTGAGCATTTTCCTTATCGTTATTGCGAGTTGGCTATTTCCAATAATTGCATTGATTATCAAGTTGGAATCAAAGGGGCCGATTTTTTACAGACAACTTCGACATGGTCAAAATAATGTACCCTTTTATTGTCTGAAATTTAGAAGCATGAAGTGTGATCCCGAAGGTCATTTCAAGCAAGCTACCAAAGACGATGCGAGAGTTACAAAAGTTGGTGCTTTCCTTAGGAAAAGTAGTTTGGATGAATTGCCTCAGCTTATAAACGTTTTGAAGGGAGAAATGGCAATAGTAGGTCCCCGACCACATGCAATTCCGATGAATAAAGAATTCTCTGAAAAAATTGAAAATTTCATGTACCGACACATGGTTAAGCCTGGAATCACTGGGTTAGCCCAAGCAAAAGGGTATAGGGGGGAAATCAAAAATACTTTTGATATGAATGCACGCCTAAGATATGACTTGTTTTACATCAAAAACTGGAGTTTCTTGTTCGACATTAAAATAATCCTGATCACCTTCCATAGTTTAATTTTCAAAACAGAGAACGTGTATTAAACAACTTGTTTTTGGTTAATATCACGTTTTTAAAAGTTTGGCTATTTTTTATTTTGGGTCTATTTCCGCTAAAGTATTAGTGGTTTTCGAGGTTTGCTAATTAGCAAATAGCATAAAAAATGCAGCCAGTTTAAATTTTTTTTGGGAGAGCTTTCCTAAAAATGGCTTTTTTTCCTGATTTCCGGTAAAAAATTGTTGATCAAATGATCTCAACCGGATATTATTCCATATCACCTTGCCCTGTCAATCAACGGCTATTTGTGAGTAAGTCGGACTAAGTAGATGCTTAAGATTTCACCTCTAGTAATTGTGGGATTTTGGTTATCAATTACTGGCGTCCGAGTAAAACTAATACTTTTAAAAAACATACTTTAGTTGTATCAAAATGAATATTTCTATACCTTTCTGAAAACTACACCCCTTTTGACCTTCAGGGGTACATCAGGTAGGTAGGTAGGGGGAAATTTCCAAATACTCATTTCTAAGCCGCTTGATTTCCGAGGACGAAAATTTTATCGGACGATTTAGATGTCAATCAAGGTTGATAAGGAAAAATAGTAGCAATTAAAATCCTTACTTCTTAAATTCTTTTCTCTTCAATCTCACTCGCCAAAATCGCATTGATATCCGTTTTTGATCCGAGAAGGAGGTGAATGATTGTTCCGTATTCTCTGGCATTTGGACCGGTGATGGTTCCCATTTCTTCTGATATTTTCAAAATAAGATTGGCAGTTCACTGATACCGGCTTCTGCATCTCGTACCAAAATCATATTTTTGATTTCTCGACTTAGGTCTATCCAGTTGACATAGTCAGCATTTATAGTTACTGCTTTTAGTCCCTTTATTTTTGGGTAAAAGTTGATTGCTTTAGCTTGCCCATAGTTAGCACAGATGATCAAAGTATACTCATCCGGGAGAGCTTTGGAAAAGGCAAGATCAACTTTTCTTGCCAGTTCTTTCCAGCCAAACCTATCAGCAAAATCCTGAGGCAAGTCATGTATTTGGCCGTCTTCCCAGCGGTTTTGCATCAAGTCAGGATGTCGGAATTGTACTTCCTTGTGATATTCGGGACTTACGATAGGGTAGGTCATCGGCGCAGCAAGTGTAAATAATCCGATAGGATCAATCATTGCAACTTGCCGCAGGTATTTTCGCTAGCTTTTAGAGAGATGATGCGAAAGAAAAATAGCTCCAAATACAAATTGAATAGGGTAGAGGCCAAAGGCTTACTAATTTTTTGCCTTAAAATAAGTGAAGATTGCCAGTGTGAGAATTGACGCCCAGAATAAAATTTGGCATTTGCGAAAAGGCGGATGGGTGAAGTAGGAAATCAGTGCTAAAATCAATACAAAAAAAGATTCAAAAAAAAAGAATATCTGCTCGGTCAGGAAGTCGAGACGATTCACATTTGCCAACTGATATTGGCTGAGCATCTTCATGTGCCAAATAACGGGGAATTCATTTTGCCACTGCCAAATCAGGTTTGGTAAGGCAATCAAAAAAGCCAGTGCAAAAGCAGCATAAAAATTTGGGTTTTTGAAAATCTTCAGTTCAGTTGTGATCAATAGTGCAGGCAATAACCCAAGTGCCAAAAATGTGATATTGTATTTGTTCAAAAAGCCAAACCCCAAGCCGATTCCTAGCCAATAAAGCCATTTGTTGTGTCTTGAGTGTATGAATCTCAGTAGCACGTAATACACAAAAGTCCAAGCCAGAATATCAAATGAATTGGGCTGGAACAGAATATTCAACCTAGCCAAAGCTGAAAATATCAAGCAAATCGCTGCCAATCACTGAGCGTACAAACTACCGCCTAATTGCCCAATTCCTTTCCATACCAAAATAATTGTCAAAGCTCCAAAAAGTGCAGGAAAGAATTTGACCCAAAATTCTGAATTACCAAGTAGATAAATAAGGTAGGAGAATCATGAAGTCAATCGGGGAACAGATATATAGCCCCATGCTAAATGGTGCGCTTGATCGAGGTGTAAGTATTCATCACGATGTAGGTCATATCCTGGGTCTATCAGGAGGTACTGGAGCACAAACTTAAGTAGGATAAATCCGAATAAAAGTAAGTTCGGTTGCTTCATTTGGGTTCTTAAAATAATGTAAATTAGTCCTTAGTTTATCCTAATGTTTTCTTAACCGAGGTTTCTGATTTTGATTTCATTCCTTCATCAACCAATTTATGCTTTGCTCGGACATTTTTCTGTAATCGTGACCTGTATTGAGAACGGTATCAATTTCCCAGTTAAAAGGTAGATCGTTAGCCCTGGCATGTTTCCGGCTGGCAATGAAGAAATTCGCTCCTCGCTCCAGTCTATTTATACCTTGATCCATAGCGAGATCGGTAGTGGTGAAAGTGCCTAGTTTTGGATCGTTATCCAACTCACCTGTAAGTATGACCAGATTCCTTTCAAATGCTTTTTGGAGCAGCACATTATTATACTCTACGTTTTCCATACCGTAAGGATATTTCAGGTTATGATTTGGAAAAGTATAAAGTCCGGCATTTGCTGCTATTGCAGTTTGTATTCGAGACTCTGGCATAAGCATGACCATTCTATGGATGAATTGGCCACCTGCAGAATGTCCAAAAATATCATATGAGCTATTGTTGATAGTATTGGTTGCTTTGATATGGTCAAAAATATTTTCAACCACCGAAAAAGCCCATTCTCCTTTTGGGTTTTTCGTCCCAAAATAGGTGGGCAGATTTCCCTCCTGATAATCATTCATGGTGTAATTGGAGAGCTTATTTTCAAACTCAGGAGCGATAACAAGTAGGTTCTTGGTCTCTGCTAGGTCTATCCAAGCAGCGAGGTAATCATTCGCATTTCTGCCGCCCCCATGCATTACAAATACCATTTTGTCCTGATCCTTCCATCTTTCTGGCTTGTAAGTCCAGACTTTGATGGATTTCTTTTTGGAGTCCTTGTAGGCATATATTACAAAAGAATCGGACCCGTTTTTAAGTGGATTCAAAACTGTCACCTCAGGTCCCTTTGGCATAATATAGAAATAGAGATATCCTGACACTACAAAAAACACCAATAGTGCGAGAACAGAAATAACTGTCTTTTTTAAGATGCTTATGCCTTTTTTCATTTTCAGAACGGCTAGTATATAATAAGGATTATGATTATCCGCTACTTTGCCAGAAAGCAAAATAGACCAGAATATAATTGGTGCCAAAATGATGTTTGGGCGTTTTGGCTTGCCTCGCCCTAGTGGGTCTTCTCCCGATGCTATCGGGACGTCTTCGGTCTTCTGTCCCAATACCCAAAGAAAACAAGGCTACTGGTGCAATTGCGGATATACATAAAAAGGATAAATTTTTTGAAATTTTAAAAATCTCAATGGAAATGTTTCATTTTAAGTCATTCTTAGAAAGGCCAATTGAAAACGTTCTATTGATCCGGATAGCCAACGGGACTGCCAGTTACCCATTAAAAATCAACTTGAAAGTCGTGCCTTCACCCTGCTTAGATCTTACTTGGATGTTCCCTTTGTGACGGCGCATGATCTGCTTGGAGAGACTCAATCCTATTCCCGAGCCTTTCTTTTTTGTGGTGAAAAATGGAATGAAAATCTTGCCCAAAGCTTCCTCTTCGATTCCCTTGCCAGTATCGCTTACTTCCAGAATAATCTTCCCTGACTCATCAATATAGGCTTGTAAAGTGATAAGCTTTTCTTCACAGTCTTCCAGCGCGTGAATGGCATTCTGCGTCAGATTGATCATCACTTGCTCTATCTGTGTCTGATCCCCAAATAATATCAACTCCTTAGGATTGAGACGCTTTACAAGCGTGATTTTTTCAGATTCGAACTGATGCTGGAGAAGCATTTCCAGTTGGTCAAATAGTCCGGCGATAGCAATGCTGCTAAACTTCGGAGCAGGGATATGTGCCAGCGACCGAAAATCAGACACAAAACTGGTCAAGCCTTGACTCCGCTTTTCGATGGTAGAGATCCCCATCAGGTAATCTTCCAAGTCCTGAGCAGAAAGCGGAGTTACGGTATCGATTTTCTTCTCCAGATCGTCTTTTATCGTACCGGCTAGTGAAGAGATCGGCGCAATA
>Ga0136559_1000147_pt1 | contig 23639 bp, 12 predicted proteins | sample AntRauMeHopE1496_FD_104633 | JGI IMG/M metagenome (GOLD analysis project Ga0136559, IMG submission 104633) | Saline lake microbial communities from Rauer Islands, Antarctica - Metagenome Hop E1 #496 | ecosystem: Environmental > Aquatic > Non-marine Saline and Alkaline > Saline | place... | reverse complement strand
TAAGTAAAAATAGGGTGAGCTCATTAAAATCATACTGGTCAGGCGACGACTGGAAACTATATTGCGAGGCAACTTGTAGGTACTTAAAGTTATTAAGCGCCTTTTGTCCTTGTGCGGTAAGTGTACCTATTATTAAAAGTGATGTGATAAAGTGTCTCATGGGTTCTATTTGGCGTAATTGCGAGCGTGCGTTGTGCTAGTTACAAAGCGGTATTTTAAAGTGCAAATTAAAGTAACACCTACAGCTATGGTTGCGCTATGTAACATAAACCTACAATAGATTCTTGCCTTTACAAAGATGATACACTTTTTTAACATATACCAAGGTTATTTGTAGGTGAGTAAAGCCTGGCACAACCCAAACGCAACTGCGTCTTATCCCATTATTTTCTAAATGCGACTGTAGTATTTTATGAGCTGATGATTTAACTTTGCAAGATTCATAAACGCCATATAAACAAATTAAGATCATGAACAACAAACACCAACTTCTCAAACAGTACTTTGGGTACGATAGTTTCAGACCGCTTCAAGAAACGATCATAGACCAGGTTATCGCTGGTAAAGACCTGATGGTCGTGATGCCTACCGGTGGTGGTAAATCTATGTGTTTTCAGTTACCAGCATTGCTGCTAGACGGTATTACGCTGATTATATCGCCGCTTATCGCGCTTATGAAAGACCAGGTAGACGCACTACAAGCAAATGGTATTGCTGCTGGTTTTTACAATAGCTCGCAAGATAGCTCGCAGCAACAGCACCTTTTTGCACAGTTACAGGCAGGTACTCTAAAACTGCTCTATGTGGCGCCAGAGAGTTTGCCACAATTGCAGCAGCCGCTACAAAACATTCCTGTTTCTCTTATCGCTGTAGACGAGGCACATTGTATATCTACCTGGGGACACGATTTTAGACCAGCATACACACAGCTGGGCGCGCTTAAAAAGCATTTTCCAGATGCAAACGTGATCGCGCTTACTGCAACCGCAGACCGTGCCACGCGCCACGATATTATGGCGCAACTCGCTATTAAAGATGCGCAAGAATTTGTTGCGTCTTTTGACAGGCCTAATATCACCTTGCAAGTGCGACCAGGCAACAACCGGCTGCCGCAGTTGAGCGCCTTTCTCAAGCGTTATGAAAACGAATCAGGTATTATTTACTGCCTAAGCAGGTCATCTTGCGAGAAACTTGCAGCAAAGCTTGCCTCGTTAGGATATGCTTGCGAGGCCTACCATGCAGGTTTGGAGCACCGCTTTCGCGAAAGCGTACAAGAACGATTCATACAGGACACGACTAAAATCGTATGCGCAACAATCGCCTTTGGAATGGGAATAGATAAGTCTAACGTGCGTTTTGTCGTGCATTATAACATGCCTAAAAATATAGAGGGCTACTACCAGGAAATAGGGCGTGCAGGTCGTGATGGTATCGAGTCGCAAGCACTGTTGTTTCACAGCTATGCAGACGTGATGCAGTTGCGCGATTTTGCCATGAACAGCGGTAATAGTGAGGTGCAACTGGCAAAGCTGGAACGCATGAAACAGTTTGCCGAGGCACTTACCTGCCGCCGTCGCATGCTGTTATCTTATTTTAACGAGTACCTCGCAACAGACTGCGGTAACTGCGATGTGTGCCTTAACAAACCAGATTTTTTTGACGCTACATTACTTGCCCAAAAAGCGTTAAGTGCCGTTTATAGAATGCAAGAACGCGCTGGGCTTAACCTAACCATAGATGTGCTGCGCGGTGCAGGTAACGCCACTGTTATAGAAAGTGGTTTTAACAGTATTAAGACCTATGGCGCAGGCAAGGAACTGCCTTGGGTGAGCTGGCAGCAGTATATTATACAGCTTATTAACCAAGGGTTGTTAGAAATAGCTTTTCATGAACAAAACCACTTAAAACTCACGCCACAGGCACATGAGGTGTTGTTTAAAAATATGCCCGTGCAACTGGCCGTAATTCCTAAACCTGAAGACCTTGCTGCGCAGCGCAGCAAAGCTACAGGACAAGAAGTTCCCAGTGATATACATACAGATTTGTATGAGGCACTGCGCAAAACGCGTACAAAAGTTGCAGTTCAGGATAATATAGCACCTTATATGGTTTTTAGCGATGCGAGTCTCAAAGACATGGCAATCCGTATACCACTTACACAAACAGAGTTTAGCGATATTACTGGCGTGGGCGAGCGCAAACTCGAGACTTACGGTGTTTTGTTTTTAGATATACTAGCAGATTTTGCCATGATGCGCAAAACAGGTTTTAGCTACAGAGATAAACAAACAAATTCCAGACCTACAAAAACACGCAACACGAGCTCAGATACTGCCTATGAAAGTGCTACCTTATTTCAAGAAGGTAAAACCGTAGAAGAAATTGCGCTAGAACGAGAACTTAAAGCCGATACCATATTAAACCATCTAGGTTCACGCTATCTATCACACAAAGACGTGCAAATACACGCGCTCATAGAACCTGCACTTTTAGAACTAGTTGCACCTTATTATGGGGCTTATAAAAAGTACTATGCCGTAAAGCCTATTTTTGAAAAACTAAATGGCGCATATAGCTACGGTTCGATACGACTTGCCATGGTTATTATAGAGGCAGACAATCTTGGGTAACAGACTCGTTGTTGTAACAAGTCGTGTTTGAGCAAATACGTTTTGGTGTTGTTGTTGCTTAGGGTTCTGCTTGATGCGACCGCGCTAAGGCAGTTAACGTGGGTTAACACAACAGGGCCAGATTGTTCTCGATAGCGCAATACGTCATTAAATAGGTATAACAGGCACGTTTTCAACCTACTGAACGCAACGTAGTGCTCAAATGGGCTGCAATGCTGCCTAAAACTGGTGCCAGATACCTATTTAAGGTACGTTTATGGCTTTTATATTCAACAAAACAGGTTATTTAACTGTAAGTCATTGTTTTGTATGCCCCGTTAACGCTAGAATACTGAAAATAACTTGCTAAAAATAGTGTAGGATCTAACATTTAGTTTACCTTTACAGCTTAATTAATTTATTACAATAATATTACAATGAGAAAAGGTACTGTTAAATTTTTCAACGAGTCAAAAGGATTTGGTTTCATAGTTGAAGACGACACAAACGCAGAATGCTTCGTGCACGTAACTGGTTTAATCGATGAGGTTAGAGAAGGTGACGCTGTAGAATACGAAGAAAAAGAAGGAAAAAAAGGTATGAACGCTGTTAACGTAAGAGTCGTTCAATAGTCATATTTTATTCTAAATGTCCAAAATCCTGCTCAACTGAGCGGGATTTTTTTGTTAGAGACTTTTTAAGTTAGTAGCTTGTCTATGCAAGTCTATACAAGCCCGCCCTAGCTACTAGGTGCCGCCCGCAACCTGCGTTGTTTTCACCGTTTTTGACTAGAGTGCGATTAAAACAATGATTTACGCTGCCAGCACATCGTTTTGTGGGAAGCGGCAACTAGTTAGGCTGCTATTGTAAAAACTAATTGCCGGCACTTTCTTCACGGGAACTAGTGCAATCTCTAGCTTTAAAACCTGGGATGGGGAAACCTGTTATCCCTTAATTTGTATTTACCGTTGTAAACGTTTGCAGGCTTTAGACTATAGTTTAAGAGCACAACGATAAACGGGTACGTCTATTCACCAAAAAAAAACCGCAGTTAACCCTGATCTCAGCTTATTGAAAATTTCGCGTCCCTCAGTCCATAAGTTTGGGGCGCAGCGGTTACCGCGCTAACCATTAGTTTGAAAACGAATGCTATTTTTTAAATCGTAAAGCCTGTTGCTAAAAAAAACATCGAATATTGGGGATCAAACCATAGGGCATGAACATTGAGTAATGCGCTGCTTCAGGATCTGCGTGGTGTATACAACAGCCACAGTGCACCACAAAAAACTGCACAGCATGCAATATAAAGTCGCACCACTTTGTGATCTATAGCGTAGACAGACCTAACGAGTGCGTGTTTTACACCTATCACATTCTTTGTTTAATACTGCTAGATGGTGCACGGCAAGTTATCTACGTGCCAGCACACCTTATGTGCTATAAATCTAGAAGCGATATTCCGCAATAGCATCCATAGGCATTCAGGATTCATTTTACGCTTTATTGCTTAATAATTTTTGTTGTTTGACTGATACCATTTGTCACTGTTTTTATGAGATAAATTCCAGTTTTTAGGTTTCCTAAGTACACACGTTCCTCGGCACCATTTAGTTTTAAACGGTCGGCATATAGCTGTTGTCCACTTAGGTTATAAACTGCCAGCTGTATATCACTGTTGTTTAGGCTGGATGTTATGGTAATTTCACCTATTGTGATTGTAGGGTAAATAGACACTGGTAGTGTACCACTACGCGCATCTGCCACGCCTGCCGTGGTAAAGGTTCCCGTAAACATACCACGGCCATGGGTTGTCGCTAGCACGGTATTATCGCCCAGTCGTAAATCTAAATCAACCACTTTAACATTGGTCATGCCGTTCATCACCGGAAACCAGGTAGGACTGGGGCTGTTAAAATCACCAGTGGCCCAAACACCTAGGTTCGTTCCTATAATAACCTCTTCACCCAGCAATGGGTTTTTAAGTATCGCCTTTACGGGCATGTCTGGTAAGTTTCCCTCTTTACCTGCCCAGTTTGCACCACCGTCGTTTGAGTACCATATATTTTGCACCCCATAGTTATGCATGGTCAGAAATATTTCTTGCTCACTGGCGCCAAACTCTATGTCAGACACGCTCCCTAAAAAGCCAGGGCCATTAATAAAAGTCCAGGTAGGTGCGTTTGTATTTGCATTATCAACTCTAATTAATGTTGAAAATTCAGTGCCTATATAAAGCTTAGTTGACGTGGTCGTAAAAGGTGATACTTTAAAAGCAGTAGGCCGTGAGTTTGTAATAGCACTGTTACTTAATGTAGTACACGCTGCTGTTGCAGATAATAACTGACAAACTTCAATAGCGTTTGCACCGCTAAAATTTCGGCTGTTTGCGTATAGATAATTTAGGTTTTCATCTAGCGCGGCCACGTTAATAAAATCACCTTTGCTATTATCATTACAGTTTCCGGTTATGCAATAGCCACCACCTAAATTAGGAAAAACAACGTATCTGTGGTTTAGGTATTGTGTAGAAATAACCGCGTAGTTCCCTTCTTTATCTATTTGAGAAAAAGCACCATCGCCACCTAAAACGGTTGAAAATGCGTTTACGCCAGCCGCGCCGTTTACAACCGCTGTTGTGCCATTATCTTGTGAGCCGCCTATTAAATCGTCACCGTTGCTAGCACCATTTTCAAATATAGATCCGTAGTAGTACTGGGTGACGTTATAGCCTAGAATTCGGTTTTGAATAGCACCGGGTTGATTTACGGCAAGACTGAAAGAAGATGCCCGCGACACGCCGCCATCGCTACCCACAAGACCCTGGTCAGGATTTGTAGGGTGAAAGGTAAGCGCGTGTATGTCTGCATGAATAAACGGAACACTTAAGGTATTCAAGTTAGGGGTCTCAGACCATTTTGAAATATGATTCCAGCTTGTACCACCGTTTGTAGAGCGGTGCAGGTTAATGCCGCCCGCGTAGATAATATTGTCATTTGTAGGATTTACTTCTATAACAAGATCCCAAAAAGCTTGACCTCGCGTGAAATCTGCTGCAGGAATGCTGTTGTCTGCATCGTTTGGTTCGTTCATGGCCGTGACCGTTGTAAACTTGTCGGTAGTTTTAAAAAGGTTTGCCTGGTTGCCATTAACCTGAGTCGCGATGTAAAATAAATTGGGATTTGTCTTAGAAGCAGCTATTTCTACACGGTCTGACGCGGCAATAACTTGTGCGATGTTCCAATTTACGCCGTCCGTACTTCTATAAATCCTACCACCGCCGCCGTTAGTAGCTCTGCTCGCTATGCTGCCAAAATACAAGGTGTTATCTGCCCCAATCTCAAAATCGTTAGGTGTTACGTAAAACGGTGATCCTGCAAAAGTGTACCTCAATATAGGGCTTTCTATACGGCTCCATGTAACGCCGTTATCTGCACTGCGATAAAGGCCTGCGCTTTGGGCACCTAGTGCGTTTCTAGGGTTAGAGATATTAAAATTAGGAGAAGCGACAAGCGCTGACCCTATACCCACATAAATCTCGCTGCTGCCGTTTACGTCTCGTATAATAATATCATTTACAAAAAACAGACCGGCGTTAAAAATCGTGTTTCCTATGGTTGAGGTGCCAGGACCTGCCGCTGCTATGTTCACTTGAGACCAGGTACCGCCGCCGTTTGTTGTTTTATAAACACCGTTTCCTATAGCTGCGCCGCTAGAATATTGTTCACCAGTGCCTATATACATAATTTGGGTGTTGTTAGGGTCTATGGCATAACAGTTAACGTTGAGACCGCCAGCAAGCCCTGGAACGATGTTCCACGAGGCGTTAGCGTCATTAATATTATTGTTGACCCACAAACCGCCGCTCACGCCACCAGCAAACACTCTATTGTAATCTATACCATCGCCGTTATTTGCACCCACATCGTTTGGGTCGTAAAATACAACACGTGTGCGACCACCTACGTTTAATGGCCCGCGTTCTGTCCATACCGTGTTACCGTTACCAGGTAATCCTTTTTCTAAAAAAGGGCTAGTATCTACAAGTCGCGGCACATAGGGCGTAGGATACCCTAGTTGTGGGTTCATGGTAAGTTCATACTCACGGTCATAGTACGCGTTAGGCGGTAAAGAAAGCGATTTGCGCTCTGCACGTGATAGGTTTTTAGTATCTTTAAAAGGGCTGTTAAGAACAAATTGCCTGTGTTGTTCCCTCATCTTCTCAATATTAGAAAGCGGGGAGTCCCTGTGAACAACCAGGTACACTGTTAAACCGGCCACTATAGCAAGCGCGGTAAATAAGAACCTTTTTTTCATACTTTGATTTTTTTAGTAACGAATAACCTATTTCTTTATTTTGCCGTGCTACCGCGAGAAAAGGGTTAGACCTAAACCCAAGTCTGGCAACAAGGAAACAGGCCTTGAATAAATTCCTAAATTTCTTTTTACGCGACAACGGGCATCTAAAGCGATACCATATTGATCAAACACAAACGAGTATGGAATACGAGTTGTCACCTTGCGATTAATTTACAGCATAAAGATACTACTAAACACGACCATTTATGGTATTAAAAAGTTGAACCGCCTGACCGTCAGTTAGTGAAGCCACAAAACCACAAGCGCCCAGTAGGCGCTCGTAAACGGAGTCGGTGGTTGTGTGTGCGTCTTTACACGCATTAAGTACCAGCTTATCGTAACTGGTTTTGTTGTTATTAAAATCACTAATAACAGCGGTCACAAGTGCGTCTAAAATGGTTTCTATGATTTTGTAGCCCGCGATTTCTTTGGCTATGACCTCTTTATGCTGGTACACTTTTTCTATGGTAATGGCAAGAATATCGTCTAGCTGTACCTTGTAACTAGACAGGTCTGTTAATGATTTTGAAAAGGTTCCTGCGAGCATGGCCTCTTCATGTTTCATAAATAAATCTACGCAGTCTGTAATTAGGTTGTTAATGGCCAGGGAACGCAAATAGCTAAGGCGCTCTGCGGTGGTAGTTAGGTTTGTATAAATTTCTTTTTTAATAGTCGCCCGCACGAGGTTTATAAAATATTCCAGTGCAAACTCTTCACTTATCCAACCCAGGTTAATGCCGTCTTCAAAATCGATGATGTTGTAACAAATATCGTCTGCTGCTTCTACTAAAAACGCCAGCGGGTGCCTGTGATATGCCTCAACACTACCCAATGTATTTTCTAACCCTAATGTTGTTGCGACGTCTTGAAAATGTGCTAAGTCTGCTTGAAAAATGCCAAATTTCTTTTGGGACACATGTTTGCTAGGCTTTATGGGAAGCGATTCTTTTGGGTACTTAATAAACGCCCCTAAGGTCGCATAAGAAAGTCGTAACCCGCCGGGAGTTCCCGGTGCATTGCGATTAAGCAGGCGGTACCCGTTTGCATTTCCCTCGTAATAGAGCAGGTCGTGTTGTTGCTTTCGCGAAAGCGAACTCATTACAGCCCTACCTTTTTCACTAGCAAAATAACTGCCTATAGCCTTCTCACCACTGTGTCCAAAGGGCGGATTCCCGATATCGTGTGCAAGTGCCGCAGCGGCTACTATGGCGCCAAAATCGTGAGACTTATAACCCAACTCTTGTAAGTAAGCATATTTTTTAAGCAATTGTGCTCCAGCCATGCGCCCTAAAGAACGCGCCACGACCGACACCTCAAGACTGTGCGTGAGCCTGGTGTGCACAAAACCGGTCTGGCTTAAGGGTATGACCTGCGTTTTGTCTTGCAAACTCCTAAAATGTTGTGAGAAAATAATACGGTCATAATCTACATCATATCCCAGACGCAGCTCGTCTTGTTGTTTACGTGGCCGTGCGGTTGTGTCGCCTAAACGGTTGAGTGATAATAGAGATTCCCAGTTCATAGTACGAAAGTAGTGATAATTAGGGGAACCCGTTTGGGAACAGTTTGCAACATTTAACTTCTAGTAACGATAATTTTACATTAACCCAACCAAACATAATATTCCTTTAACCTTGGTCTTGGAAAAGTACTTTTTCTTTGCAGCATCAATTAATAATAACATAACTATGAAAATGAAACACTTATTTATTGGGATGCTTGCGATAGCTGCAACCTCGTTTACATCATGTGAAAGTGATGATAACAACGATACGCCCGTTGTTACAATTAATTCAATCTCAGGTCAAATTACTTCAGATTTCACGTTAACTAACGACCGCACATGGGAACTAAGAGGTCGTACTACAATAACCAACAATGCAACCCTTACAATTGAACCAGGGACTATAATCAAAGGTTTTCCAGGTCAAGGCGCAAATGCTTCTGTTCTCATAATAGCTCGCAACGCTAAAATAAACGCTAACGGCACAGCAGCGCGCCCTATTATTTTTACTTCAACAGCAGACAACGTGCAGTTAGGTGAACTGGCTGGAACAAACCTGAACCAAAATGACCGTGGCTTATGGGGTGGAGTTATTATGTTAGGTAACGCTCCCTCTTCTTTCAGAGGCGATGTGGCATCGCTTCAAATAGAAGGCATACCTGCAAGCGATACAAATGGACTTTACGGTGGTACAAATGCTACAGACGATAGCGGTGTTCTCAACTATGTTTCCATAAGACATGGCGGCACCAACATAGGTGAAGGTAATGAAATAAATGGATTAACCTTAGGGGGCGTCGGTAACGGTACTACAATTTCTAACATTGAGGTTGTTGCAAACGTAGATGACGGTATTGAGTTTTTTGGGGGAACAGTTAATGCCTCAAACTTATTTGTATGGGCATGCGGCGACGATTCTATAGATATAGATCAAGCTTATTCAGGCACTATAACTAACGTAGGTGTTGTTTTAGGCGATATCTCTGACCACGCATTTGAAATTGATGGTCCAGAAGGTTCTTTACAAGGTGGTTTTACCATTAACAACGCTACGATTTTTGGAAACACTACCACACCCAACGGTGAGTATGCTGATTACCGTTCTAGAGCACAAGGTGCCACAAACAATGTTTACGCAACGGGCTTTAAAACGAACAGTGATGTAGAATTGGATAACAATGAGGTTTCACAAAATTATTTGAACGGGGATTTAACGTTTTCTAACTGGGTAATTAACTTGCCTATGGGCGTAACATCTGCTGCTAGTATTTTTGTTGAAAAAGTGGGTTGTGCGCAAAACTGTGATGATACCGACACTAGCAATGATATTCCGGAAAATACCATCACTACTTTTACTGCTGATGCAGCAGCTTGGGCTACTACTGGAACATCTGGTGGTGCAACGTTAAGCGCATTTGCCTGGACTTACTCTAATGTAACTGCTGGTCTAGGTTTCTAAGCATTAAATACTATAACTTAAAATGCTCACCACTTAATAACGTGGTGGGCATTTCGTAATTAATAAAGTACTAAATAATTTGCGATGCAATTTTCGAAATTAATTTTTTCAACTATATTTATACTCGGTACTTTTACTGGGTTGTCACAAAAAGGAACCTTATCCGGTAAACTTTTAGATGGTGACTTTAATGATGCCCTGGCCTTTGCAAATATTACTGTAAAAGGCGTGGCTATAGGAACGACCTCAGATTTTGACGGTAAATACGCTCTAGATTTAGAACCTGGTACCTACAACATGACCTATTCATTTGTAGGCTACAGCACCAAAGAAATCTTAGGTGTTGTAATAAAAGCGGGTGAGGTTACAGTTGTAGATGTAACACTAGTGTCTGCCGCGGCATCTTTAGGTGACGTAATAATTTCGGTAACTAGAAGACAGAATTCAGAAAAGGCAGTGCTCGACATCCAAAAAAACGCTACTGTGGTTTTAGACGGTCTTTCTTCTGAAACCATAAAGAAAGCTGGTGCGACATCTATTGCTAGTGCGGTAAAAACGGTACCTGGCGTTTCTGTTCAGGGCGGTAAATACGTTTACGTGCGCGGCCTCGGTGACCGCTATACAAAGACGTTACTTAATGGTATGGAAGTTCCAGGACTAGACCCAGATCGTAACTCATTGCAGCTGGATATTTTTCCAACGGGCATTTTAGAAAATCTACAAGTCAAAAAATCTGCTACCGCAGATCTGACAGCCGATTTTACAGGTGGAATCGTTGATATTACGACAAAGGATATACCGTCAGGTAAAGAGTATAATTTAAGTTTGAATTTAGGGTACAATCCCGACATGCACTTTAATAACAACTTTTTGTCGTATCAAGGCGGTAATACCGATTTTCTTGGTTTTGACGATGGCAGCAGAGATTCACCCATTGGCATAGGTGAAAACGTACCTCTGTTACAGGCTGACGGGAACAGAGTGCGGGACTTAACGCAAAGTTACAATCCACAGCTTGCCGCTATGAGAGAAAATAGTTTCATGGATTTCGGATTTAACTTCTCGGGAGGTAACAAATACGTTTTTGAGGACTCTAAGTCTTTGGGCTTTACCGCTTCCCTTTCTTATAAGAATGAGACTGAATTTTACAACAATTTTGTTGATGGTCAGATTTTTAGGACAAATGCAAATACGGCAGATTTACAACCCAGAGTAGATAGAACACAGCAAGGCTCACTGGGTGTAAATAATGTGTTGTTGAGCGGTCTTGTAGGTCTAACCTATAAGACAGTATCTGCTAAATACCGTTTTAACGTGCTACATATTCAAAATGGTGAGTCAAACGCTGCCTTAATATTTCAACAAAATGCAGAGCGTAGTTCAAACCAAATTAAAAAAGATGTGTTAACATACACACAGCGAGCGCTAACTAATGTGCTTTTTTCTGGTGATCACAGTAATAAAGATGGTTCTTGGAATCTAGAGTGGAAGTTATCTCCAACCTTTTCAAGAGTAGACGATAAAGATTTTAGAACGACACCATTTAGAATAGATGGTTCTACTGCTACCATTGAGCCTTCTGAAGCTGGTGACCCTACACGTCTATTTAGAGAGTTAAATGAAATAAATGTCTCCGGGCGTGCTGATCTGACAAGAAGGCACACATTTTTTACGCGGCCTGCCAAGTTTCAATTTGGTGCTGGATTCACATTTAAGAACCGCACTTTTGAAGTAGATCAATACGCATTTATTTTACAAAATTTTCAAAGTTCTGTTTTTAACGGTGACCCGAATCAAATACTAGCCCCAGGAAATATTTACGACCCAACAACAGGCTCTGGCGTTGCTGTGCGATCTGATTTTAATATTACAAACTCTTTTGATTCACAAATGACCATAGGCAGTGCATATGTTTCTGATGAGTTTCAAGTAACTGAGCGACTCAAATCAGTAATAGGCGTGCGTTTTGAGAAATTTGACTTATCATACACCGGCGAAAACCAACAAGGAGAAGTTTTTAATAATGAAAAGTTTATCGATAAGGCAGATGTCTTTCCTAGCATTAATCTTATTTACAACTTAACGGAGGTAGGGAATTTTAAATTACGAGGTTCAGCTTCTAGAACAACGGCAAGACCATCGTTCAAAGAAGCATCTCAGGCTGAAATATTTGACCCGATATCAAATTTCTTTTTCATTGGTAACAGAGCTATCAAGCCTACTTATATTAATAACTTTGATTTTAGATTAGAGAGATATGCTGAGGGAAGTGACTTTTATGCTATAAGCGCATTCTACAAAGATTTTACAGATCCTATCGAGCTTAGCTTCATAAGAGAAGCAGAAGGTCAGTTTACACCATTAAATTTAGGCAACGCAACCGTACTGGGTGCTGAAGTTGAAGTAAGAAAGAATCTGGGGTTTGCAGCACCTTTTTTTAAAGATTTAAATGCATCTGTAAACGTTTCCATCATAGATTCTCGCCAAAACTACAGTGAAGACGAAAGAGACAACCGCTTAGCTACACTACGCGATGGTCAGGATTTTGAGAGCACTAGACAATTACAGGGTCAATCACCTTATTTAGTAAATGCAGGATTAATCTATGAGAACGAGCAACAGTTGCGCATAGGTGCTTTTTTCAACGTGCAGGGTAGAACGTTGCAAATTGTGGGTGCTGGTGACATTCCAGACGTTTACACGCTGCCTTTTAATTCGTTGAATCTCACCGCGAACAAGACTTTTGGTGAGAAGATAAAGCATAGTATAGGATTTAAAATAGATAATATTTTAGGTGACGATTTAGAAAGTGAGTACGAGTTTTTCGGGGCTGCAAATCGCAACTTCTCTTTCCGTAGTCCAGAAACTAACTTCTCCTTAAGTTACGGCATCAGTTTTTAAATTTTTTAAACACGCTATAAACACATCCTCAGCCGCTAGTTTTTTTTCATGACGGGTTATTCGCTAGTTTAGCCAACTTTAGATTTTAGAATAAGCCTTAAAAAGCCATCCACATATTTTGGGTGGCTTTTTTGTATGCTATAAAACGAATATTCTTGCAAGATTCTAAGTATTTTGAAGGCCCATAAAGCGTTAAATTAATAACTATTAGATAACATCTGTAAAGCTTTATTGTTCCATTTTTGCAAACTAATTAAGTTTCCATGGGTGATATTTACTTTTACATGCTTATTATACTCGCAGGTCTTGCTATCACTGATCTTGTGGTAGGTGTGAGTAACGATGCAGTAAACTTTTTAAACAGTGCGATAGGTTCTAAGGCAGTTACCTTTAGAACGCTCATGATAGTAGCAAGCGTAGGGATAGCCTTCGGAGCTTTTTCTTCATCGGGCATGATGGAAGTAGCAAAGAGCAGTATTTTTAATCCGCAGGAGTTTTACTTTAATGAAATCATGATTATTTTTATGGCGGTCATGATTACAGATGTGTTGCTTCTAGACTTCTTCAACACACTGGGACTTCCTACTTCTACAACGGTGTCTATTGTTTTTGAACTGTTAGGTGCAGCCGTGGCTGTTGCATTAATTAAAATTTACAGCGACGGTGGCAGCCAAAATCTCACCGAATTGAGCAGGTATATAGCCAGCGAAGAAGCTCGTAAGATTGTGATTAGCATTCTATTGTCAGTTGTACTGTCCTTTACGGTAGGTGCGTTTGTTCAATTTCTGTCCAGACTCATGCTCACGTTTAACTATAAGAACAGACCTGCATATCTCGCTGGTGTTTTCGGTGGGTTGTCGTTAACCAGTTTATACTATTTCATTCTTGTTAAAGGACTTAAAGGCTCCGACCTGGGTGCATTTTCAACGTTTTTAGCAACAACAAACACCTATTATTTATTGCTCGGTGGTTTAGGTTTTTGGACGGTTTTTAGTTTCTTATATGTTTACGTTATAAAATGGGATATTTATAAGCTTATCATTATCATGGGAACCTTTGGTCTTGCCATGGCATTTGCTGGTAACGACCTTGTGAATTTTATAGGTGTTCCTATGGGTGCTTATGATGCTTATATTTTATGGTCAGCATCTGGTAGCGCCGCGACTGATTTTACTATGGGTGGACTGTTAGTGTCGGGAGCTGCAAACAAACTCATTTTAGGTTTAGCAGGCTTGATAATGGTACTCACATTGTGGTTTTCTTCAAAAGCCCAGTCTGTCGTTAAAACTTCTGTAGACCTGGCGCGTCAGGATTCACGCACAGAGCGTTTTCAGTCTAATGGGCTTTCAAGAGTGCTCGTGCGCTACACCATTATGGGTGCTGATGGTCTTAGGACGATGGTTCCAGCGGGCATCACAAATTATATAAATTCCCGTTTTGATAAACTGCCAGAGCTTAACCTCGTAAACAAGAATGATGACAAACCAGCATTTGACTACGTACGTGCCTCTGTAAACCTTATGGTTGCAAGCATTTTAATATCCTTTGCGACGGCCAGTAAACTACCCTTGTCTACAACCTATGTGACCTTTATGGTTGCCATGGGTACATCTCTTGCGGACAGGGCTTGGGGCAGTGACTCTGCAGTGTATAGAATTGCGGGTGTGGTTAACGTCATAGGCGGCTGGTTTATGACTGCTATAATCGCGTTCAGCGCAGCAGCGGTTATGGCCTATGTGATTTATTTAGGTGGCATGACAGCCATTATAGGTCTGGTTCTTCTTGCTGTTTTCATGCTGTTTAGAAGCCAGCGCGCACATAACAAAATCCAAAAAGAACAAGCGGCTACAGACGAGATTCTAAAAGCCGAAAGCAATACCATACAAGGCATACTCGACGAAAGTTCTGACAATATCGCAACGGTGCTCAAACGCAGTAAGCGTATTTATAAAGACACCCTAGACGGTCTTATAGAACGCAACCTGGTCACCTTAAAGCGCGTGCGCAAGGAAAGCACCAAACTAGACGCTGAGGTTGAAGGACTGCGCAACAACATCTTTTATTTTATTAGAAACCTAGAAGAAAAGGCCATGGGCGCGAGCAAGTTCTACATTAACCTCGTGGGTAACCTGCAAGACGTGTCGCAATCGCTCGAATACATCGCAAAATCCAGTGCAAAACACATTAACAACAACCACAAGAGCCTTAAATTTAAACAAATAAAAGACCTTAAAGAAGTTGTAGACGAGAGTTACGATATTTTTGACAAGGCGCAAACCATCTTTAAAGAAAAGCACTTTACAGAGCTTGAGAACATTATACTGCGCATGAACCAGCTGGTAGATCTCGTAAATTTAAAGATTGAGGATCAGGTAGAACGCACTAAGGACAAAGAAGAATCCCCTAAAAATACCACGCTTTATTTTGGTGTTTTACTAGAAACCAGAGATTTAATAATAGCCTTTATAGAGGTCGCAACAAAATTTTATACAGAGTACGATGCTCGTAAGACAGACTTGTAAGTGATTATGCCTAACCAAAAAACCGTCTTAAAGGCGGTTTTTTTATGCACTGTCTATAACAGGGAATCCTTGCTTAGAGGCTGCAATGCTCAGCTATATTTTGTACAGCATTCTTATGTATACAACAACCCATCAGGGCCGTTTTCTCTATGCACTATAAATTTAAAAAGAGGCAGGTTGTATAGTTCGCTTTCGCGAAAGCGAACTCCTAACAAGCATGCACATGGCTATAACCCCTGTGCTTAAAAAAAGGGTTAAAGGACTGATCTTAAAACAAAAAAGCCCTTTGATAGACACAAAGGGCTTTTATAATCGTTATTGAAAATTACGCTGTTGGTGCGCTATCGTCGTGCACGTCAAAAGCTTCTTATGCCGCTCTTGCCTTTTCCGCTTTTGCGTTCTTGCTGTTTCTAAAACGCAGTTTAACACGGTGTACCATGTACAATAGAATAGGTACGATAATTAAGGTAAGAAAGGTTGCAAAAATTAGCCCAAATATAACCGTCCATGCAAGTGGTCCCCAGAAAATAACGTTATCGCCGCCCATGTAAACGTTAGGGTCAAAACTTTTAAAGAGTCCGAAAAAGTCTATGTTCAGTCCTATCGCTAGTGGTATTAACCCTAAAACGGTGGTAATGGCAGTTAACAACACCGGTCTCAAACGCGCTCTACCACCTTGGACGATAGCGTTAAAGCCATCTTCTTTAGAGAGCAACTCGTCGTCTTCCATGCCCAGTTGTTCTTTACGGCGCAGTTTTAAGATATCTATATAATCTATAAGCACCACACCGTTATTTACCACAATTCCCGCGAGTGAGATAATTCCCATCATGGTCATCATTATTACAAACGGCCAGCCAGTGACCATAAGCCCTAAAAACACGCCTATGAAGCTCAAGAAAATAGCAATCATGATTATGGCTGGTTTAGAAATAGAACTAAACTGAAAAATAAGAATGAGAAAGATTAAAAATAAACCGCTCACCAGCGCGCCCATTAAAAAGGTCATTTGCTTGTTTTGCTCTTCTATCTGACCTGTGTAATCTATGTGTACGTCTTTGGGCAAGTCCTGGATAAGCTCTTCCATTTCTAATTGTACTTGTGCTACAACCGCACCAGCATCGCCGTAACCTGGTTCTAGTGCTGAGTAAACGGTAACCACACGCTTTGAATCTTTATGCTTTATGGCACTAAAGCCTGAGGTATTTACCCTGCTCGTCACGGCCGATACGGGTACTTCTTTAATTTTCCCGCTAGCCATATCCCTAAAGGTAATGCGCTGGTCGAACAGGGCACTGCGGCTGTACCGATCTTCTTCATTAAAACGCACGTAGATGTCATAATCTTCACCATCGTTTTTGTAAACGCCCGCTTTCTCGCCAAAAAGAGATCTACGCAGTTGCATACCTACTTGTCCTGCGCTCACGCCCAGCTCGCCCGCTTTTTCTCTATCAACCTCTACTTGCAGTGCAGGTTTGCTTTTATTTACGTCTACTTTAAGCTCGTCTATACCAGGTACGTTTTTCTCGTTAAGAAACTTTACCATACGCTCTGCAGTTACGATAAGCTCTTCATAATTCTTACCTTCTAGCTCTATGTTTACGGGATAGCCTGCTGGTGGTCCAGCGGCATCTTTTTCTACAGAAATGGCAAGCCCTGGATAAACGCCTTTGAGTTTTTCTTGAATTTGTTTGCGCAGTCCTTCACTGCTTCTACCATTGCGGTACTTGTACTCACGCATAGAAACGGTGATTTTACCTTTGTGCGGCATCTCTGCACTGCTACCACCGTCAGTTTGTGGGTTTCCTGCGCCTTCGCCTACTTGTGCAACGGTGCTTTCTACTAGATAATTCTCGTCGTCTGTATCTAGATATTCTGGCTGGTTTATAACTGCGATAACTTGCTCTTCTATATCGCGGGTAACCTCGTTTGTCTTTTTAATAGAGGTTCCTTGCGGGTACTCTATGTAAACAAGAATTTGGTTAGGTTGGTTCTCTGGAAAAAATTGAATTTCGGTGCGACCGGTAGCTACAGACCAGCCGAAATATGCAGATAGCACGCCAAAGAACATAAAAGTCATTCCTAATAAAAACGCATACGGCTTGCGGCCGCCTAGCGCATATTTTAAAAATGCTTCGTATTTATTATCTAGCCATACCAAGGTTGTTTTTTGAAATTTAACGGCAACACGCTTTAAAAAGTATTTGTAGATCCACAGCATTGCAACGGTAAATAGCATTACAGACCCTAAACCGCTCACCACACCACCTACGAAAATAATAAGGACACCTATAGCTCCCATAATGATTGTGGTCTTAATTAAGGACTTGTTGCTTATAATGCGCTCGTCTGTTTCCATAAATTGCGATACCAGCATGGAGTTCATGAACAAGGCTACAAAAAGTGAGCTGCCCAGTACTACAGATAAGGTAATGGGAAAATAAATCATAAACTGACCCATAATGCCTGGCCACAACCCTAGCGGCACAAAGGCTGCCACGGTTGTAAGTGTAGAAATAATAATGGGCAGTGCAATCTCTCCTATACCTTGTTTAGCCGCTTGAATTCGGGGCATTTTTTCTTCGTCCATTAAACGGTACACGTTTTCTACAACCACAATACCATTATCTACCAGCATTCCTAGACCCATAATCATACCAAAGAGAATCATCGTGTTTAAGGTATATCCCAGCAAATTAAGAATCACAAAGGACATAAACATGGACATAGGAATAGCAAACCCTACAAAAAGAGCATTTCTAAATCCTAAAAAGAACATAAGTACGCTTACCACGAGGGCAATACCAAAAATGATGTTGTTTACCAACTCATCTACCTGGCTCAGCGTTTTGCTAGACGAGTCGTTAGATATGGTTATGGTTACATCTTGTGGTATTTTATTATTTTCTTGGGACTCTTTAACAAGAACCTTAATAGCGTCTGCAGCTTCAATCATGTTTTTACCGGCGCGTTTTTTAACATCTAGCATCACTACTTGCTCTTGGGTCTCGCGAGCATAGGTTGTTTTTTCTGTGTCTTTAAAATACACATTTGCAATGTCTTTTAAATAGATAGCGCCTTTTTCATTCTTGATAACAAAATCGTTGAGTGCTGCTGGTCGCTCTATCTCGCCGATGATGCGTATGGTGCGACGTTGCCCACTAGACTCCAGATTTCCTGCACTTATGGTCGTGTTGCCACCACGTATCGCGTTTATAACATCGTCAAAACTTACTTGGGCAGCCATCATCTTATAAATGTCTACGGCTACCTCAACCTCTTGGTCTTGGGCACCGCGTATGTCTGCTGCCTTAATTTGTGGTAAATCTTCTATCTCATCTTGCAAGTACTCTGCATATTCCTTTAACTTTTGAACAGGATAATCGCCCTTAAGGTTAATGTTCATAATAGGAACTTCCTCACTTAAATTCAGGTCAAAAACAGTAGGCGTAACTGGCTGGCTATTAAACGTGGGCCAATCGTCATTTGCACTTTCCTGATCTACCTGATCTTTTACTTTTTGCTTCGCTTCTTCTACAGAAATGCCTTCGTCAAATTCTATGGTTATAATCGAGTAGTCTTCTTGCGAGGTAGACGATGTTTTTACCACATTAGAAAGGTTTTGCAACTCGTCTTCTAGCGGGTCTGTGATAAGACGCTCTACGTCTTCACCCGTGCTACCTGGGTAAATACTCGAGACGTATATCTTGGTTTCCTTAATCTCGGGAAAATCTTCACGCGGCATCGCAAAATATGCTGATAATCCAAAAACGAGGAACAGCGCAATCATCACGTAAATGATTGTTGGATTATCTATCGCCCAGGACGATATAAAAAATTCCTTTGTGCTTTTTTTGGCCATGGTGCTACTTTTTTATTTGTATGGTTTGGTCTTCTCTTACAGAACGTGCTCCTGCATTTATGACCTGCATGCCAGACTTTAGGCCAGAAAGAATTTCTATGGCATCGCCTTGTGTTCTACCTGTGGTAATGAGTTGCTTTTTTGCAACAAATGCATTACTGCCTTCTTTTGCTTGTGCAATCATTACATATTGCTCTCCATCTTGATTTTCAGAAATCACGTTAAGTGGTACAAGTATAGCTTGCGGGTTTGTATAATCTTTAATGCGCAATTTTGCAGACAGGTTGGGCTTAACATTGCCTTCTTTGTTAGGGACGGGCACCTCAACACTAAATGATCTGTTTGCAGCATTAATCGTACTGCTCGCTACACGTACTTTGCTGTTTAAAGTCTCGTTTAACACAGGTAAATCTACCTGCACTTCTGTACCTTGCTTTATGGCGGTAATGTAGTTCTCAGGAACCTCAACATTTATATACATATCGTCTAGGTTTACTATTCTAAATAATTGAGAAGCACCTGGGCTCACCACGCTACCTTGTTCTGTGATCACAGCATCTATAACACCAGAAAAGGGTGCATTTACGGTAGCTTTTCCTAACTGCTTGCGCATGGAGCTTATCGCTTTTTGCTGGGCTTCATAGCCGGCTTTTGCCTGTAGGTATTGAATTTCAGAACCTATTTTCTGGTTCCACAGGTTTTTCTGACGTTCAAAGGTTGTTTTTGCAAGCTGCGCCTGCACTTCCATTTGTTGTATTTGCATAGAAAGACCACCATCGTCTATAGTTGCTAGACGTTGTCCTTTTGAAACACGTTGCCCCTCTTTTACAAATACGCCTGTAAGTACACCAGGCATTTCTGGATACACAATAACGTTTTGTTTCGTCTCTACACTACCTTGCAACTCTAGGTAGTGGTTAAAAATAGTATCGTTTACAACAAATGTAGAAACGAGTGCATTATTTTTGCCGCCTGAATTTTTATCTATAAAGTTTTCTAGTAAGGTTATTTGCGCATCGAGGGCTGTTTTTTCTTGAAGCAGTTTTCCTCTTGCTGCTTTTATTTCTTTTAGGCTACCACCTTCTATAACTTGCTCTGCGCTGGGGTCGCCTCCGCAAGAAACGATTAACAGGGCACTGAGTAGGATACTGATTTTTTTCATGATTATAGTGCTATTAGATATGCTTAATTTGTAGTTTTTGTAAATTGTGGCGTGTTGAGTATGGTCTCTAAGGTTGCTTTTTCGGTAATGAGGCTGTACATGCTTTGAAGGTACTGTGCTTGCGTGCTGTACAACTGTGTTTGCGCTTGTCGCAGGTCAAAACTTGTAGAAAGCCCTTCCTTAAACTTTATGCCGTTTTTATTCTCTATGCGCTCTGCAAGTCGCAGGTTTTCTTTACTTGTCATATAATTATCTACGGCTGTTTTGTAGTTTGCCTGCGCCATTTCATAATTGAGTCGTATTTGTTCTTGCGCTCTGTTAAAATCTACACTTGCTTGATCCCAGGCTAGTTTTGCCTTTGCAACGCTCGCTTTACGACCAAAAGAACTAAAAACGGGCACATTAAGGCTCACACCGGTAATAGATTGCGCAAACCACCTTGTGTTATTATTTAAAAACCTGAAGTCGTTACCAAAGGACTGCGTCCCTAAATTCACAAATCCCGACAGGCTAGGTAGGTACTTTGCACGTTCCAGTTTGTACTCTAACCTGCGTTGCTCTGTAAAATTAAAAGCAATCTGGTAGTCGGCATTTTTTTCTAGGTCTAGGGTTTCATTTACGATTGCTGGGGTCATGTTCATTAGGGCCACAGCGTCTAAATTTTCTGTAAGAATAAGCTTATTTCTAAGCTCTATGCCCAGCGCCAGTTTAAGCATATCCAGTGCAATGGCTTCCTGCCGCTGTGCGTTATTAAACTGATTTTCTAGCTGCCCTAGGGTAATTTTAAGTTGCTCTACGTTTTCTTCTTCAGTCAGTCCGTTTTCGTAAATTTTTGTGGTCTCGCCTAGGTTTGTGCTAACCACATCGCGGTTACTTTTTATAATAGCTATGTTTTCTTGTGTTAACAGCACCGCACCATAAGCGTTAATAATACCCTTGCGCACCTCTAATTTTGTCTTATTCTCGGCATTTTTAGAAAAATCTATAAAAGTTTTAGAGGCCTCGAGCGCAACAATGTATGACCCATCAAAAATAAGCTGGGTCAATGTCGCATTTAAACTCGCACTTTGTTTTGGCGCAAATACAACAGGTACAAAGGTGCCGGGCGTGCCACCAGCAATCTCGCCAGGTAATGGGGTCACGGGTTGTACAATTTGGTACTGATAGTCTGCGCCAGCGTTAATTTGGGGCAAACCAGTAGCGGTGGTAATCCATTTTTGCTTGAGTGCTTTGGCTATTTCTGTTTTGGCGTTAAGTGCTTGGTAATTGTTTTCGAGCCCGTGTGCAATGGCTTCTTCTAGGGTAAAAGAATAGCTTTGCGGTTGGGTTTGTTGGGAGTACGCTTTCGCGAAAGCGAACACCATAACAACTATAATCATGTTGAATCTCTTGTGCATCTAATCGTGGTTAGAGTTAGTTAATTTATTTAATATAATGCGTCCTGCTGGGGTAACAACACCGCGCAGGTGGTACGCTAGATACTCGTCGTAAAGCTGGTTCACAGGAAACTGCTCGCTGGGAAAAAGGTGTAAATCTTTAATACCTTGAATACCTACAAAGTATATTCTAGCGACAAAACCTATATCTAGCGTGTCCCTGTATAAGCCCATTTTAATGCCTATTTGTATGTTTTTAGTAATACAATTTTGCATGTATTCAAATTGCATCGCGTTTATCTTGCTATAAATGCGCGGATAAAATTTTTGTAACTGGTGCATGGGTGATGTTTTGTCGCCTTTAAGACTCGTCATTACCCATTTTTTAATGTCGTACAACTCTTCAATAGGGTTTATAGACTCGTCTATAATATGGTCTACGCCAGTACAAACAGTGTGGTAAATGTGTAAAAAGGCATCTTCTACAAGTGCTTCTTTGGTACTGTAATGACCGTAAAGCGTTTTTTTGCTCATGCCCAGTTGACCAGCAATCTCGTCCATAGTCACGCTTTTGAAGCCCAGGTCCAGGAACATTTCTGTAGATGCGTGTAGTATATGTTGCTTAATATCAGTCATGTGTCTTTTTACAGCTTGCAAAAATACGGTAGGAAACTTTAGATACAATAAAAGTTTCCTAAGTTTTTATAATTATTTAACATAAGACGCATATTTCATGGGGCAGTACCGTTTCAGTGGTTATTTTTACCACATGGAAAATCTTACGCACCTTAGAACTACTTTTTTAGAACATCTTAAAAACCGTATTGTAGAGCAAGAGCCTACAGGCTTGTATGGACCGGTGCATTATATACTCGATTTAGGCGGTAAACGGCTGCGCCCATTGTTAACCTTAATGGCAGCTCACATGTATAAAGCGCCTATGTCACAGGCCATGGACGCGGCACTCGCGGTAGAGGTTTTTCATAACTTTACCTTACTACATGACGATATTATGGACGCTGCGCATTTAAGGCGTGGTAAGGAAACGGTGCATGTAAAATGGAACCAGAATACAGGAATTTTAAGCGGCGACGCGATGCTTATAATGAGTTACAAATTGCTAGAGACCTATGAGCCTGCAGTTTTTAAACCACTTATGATCTTGTTCTCACGCACCGCATTACAGGTTTGTGAAGGGCAGCAACACGACGTAGATTTTGAAACCAGAACAGACGTTACGGTCGCACAATACCTGCACATGATTTCTTATAAGACCAGCGTTCTGGTAGGTTGCGCCTTGCAAATGGGTGCGATTGTAGCCAGTGCATCGCCACAAGAACAAGAACGTATTTATGCTTATGGCCTGAATCTGGGTATTGCATTTCAACTTATGGACGACTATCTAGATGCTTATGGGGACCCAGAAACCTTCGGCAAAGAAGTAGGTGGCGATATACGCGAGAATAAGAAGACCTATCTATATCTTAAAAGTATAGAAAACGAAAGCTATAAACAACCGCTTTTAGACTTGTTTGCCATGGACCATGCTGGTATGAGTGAAGAACAAATCGCCGCAAAAAAAGATGCTGTAAAAATAATATTTAAAGAAAGCGGTGGTGTTCAAAAAACGCTAGACGCCATAGACCACTACACGCAACGTGCACTGCAAAATATAACAACTCTTGCCATAGACGATAACGCAAAACAACAGCTTAAAGACTTTTCATTAAAACTGATGAGCCGCGACCGTTAATGAGCGATATCCTGCCACAAATACAAGAGAAACTAGCCGAAAAGCAGCAATTTTTTGTGGTTTACAAGAATCAGGTAAATAAAGATTTAGAACGCTCGGGCTTTAAAGCAATAGACGCACAAGAACCTGAAGGCT
>Ga0136559_1000146_pt1 | contig 23730 bp, 17 predicted proteins | sample AntRauMeHopE1496_FD_104633 | JGI IMG/M metagenome (GOLD analysis project Ga0136559, IMG submission 104633) | Saline lake microbial communities from Rauer Islands, Antarctica - Metagenome Hop E1 #496 | ecosystem: Environmental > Aquatic > Non-marine Saline and Alkaline > Saline | place... | reverse complement strand
GAGATTGATTTGATTAGAATGAAAATTGAGAAAGCTGAGAAAAGTGGCTTCACCTCAGATTCAAGATCTCAGATTTTAAATCAATCAAAAGATTTACTGAATGATTAAGTATAAACTTAGTAATGAAGCTAAGGAAGACCTGATTAGAATTCACCAATACGGGATTAAAAGATTCGGAGTTAATCAAGCTGATAAATATTTCAACTCATTATTTGACCACTTTGAGATTATCGCGAAACGACCACTTTCGTTTGAAGCAGTTGATTTCATAAAGCCAGGATACAGGAGGTGTGTATGCGGAGTTGACTCTATCATACTTTCGTATGAGTGATGACTCTGTAGAAATCATGACGATTATTGGCAGACAAGATTTGAATCAACTGTAATGAAATAGGATTGCTAACAACAAATAAACAAAATAGCGCCGATAGGGTTCGAGGTTTGCGCTACTTTGCCTATTTTAGACCGTCAGACTGCGCAAAAAACTAACACTGAATAAATAACTTTATACGCTATAAAAAACAAAATTATTTCCGTACATTTGTCGCCCAAAACTGGGTAAGTATAATGTCAATTGAAGCTAAAATATTCGCGGGACGTGCGTCCAAACAACTTGGAGAAGCAGTAGCAAAATCTTTTGGGATATCCCTTGGAAACGTTATTGTATCTGAGTTTAGCGATGGTGAGTTCCAACCTTCCTTTGAAGAGACAGTGCGTGGGCAGGATGTTTTTATTATCCAATCCACTATGCCCCCTGCAGATAATTTATTAGAGCTTTTATTAATGGTTGACGCCGCTAAAAGAGCCTCAGCTAGAAAAATTATTGCTGTTATACCTTATTTTGGCTTAGCGCGTCAAGATAGAAAAGATAAACCCCGTGTAGCAATCGGTGCTAAATTAGTAGCGAATATGTTGGCTGCGGCAGGTGTGAATCGTTTAATTACTATGGATCTTCATGCAGACCAAATACAAGGTTTCTTTGAGTTTCCTGTAGATCATTTATACGCCTCAACATTATTTTATCCTGAAATTGAGAAGTTCGTGAAGGAAGGTGATGTTGTTATGGCTGCGCCTGATGTGGGTGGAGCTAAACGGGCTAATTCGTATGCGAAAAAACTAGATACTGGTCTTGCGCTCTGCCATAAACAACGTAAAAAAGCCAATGAGATTTCAGAAATGACTGTTATTGGTGACGTCGAAGGAAAAGATGTTATTATTGTTGATGATATGTGCGATACAGCGGGTACACTAACCAAAGCAGCCGATTTATTTATGGAGAAAGGAGCGAAAAGTGTACGTGCATTTTGCACCCATGCTGTGCTTTCTGGACCTGCTTATGACCGTATTAATAATTCTAATTTGACGGAGTTAATCGTTACAGATACTATTCCGTTAAAACAAAAAAGTGATAAAATTCGCGTTTTATCTATTGCCGATTTGTTTGCTGATGTGATTCATTCATTATTAGAAAACAAATCTATAAGTTCACATTTTATAATCTCTTAATATAAACAAATGAAAACAGTACAATTGAGCGGTTCGCCAAGAGCGAACGTAGGGAAAAAGGACGCTAAGGCTGTTCGTAACAGTGGTAACGTGCCTTGCGTACTTTACGGAACTGGAGAACAAATGTATTTCGCTGTTCGTCAAATCGACATTCAGAAAATCGTAGTATCTCCTGACGTATTTATCGTAGAATTAGACATCGAAGGAACGAAAAAAACAGGTGTTATTCAGGAATTGCAAATGCATCCTGTGAAAGATACAGTTCAACATGTTGACTTTTTGGAGCTAGTAGCCAACAAACCAGTTGTTATGGGGATCCCAGTAAAGTTAGTTGGTCGTTCTAAAGGGGTCTTGAATGGTGGACGTTTACAACAAGTATTCCGTCGCTTAAAAGTTCAAGCTTTACCAAAAGATCTTCCTGATGAAATAGAAATTGATATTACTCCAATCAAAATTGGTGATTCTCGTCGTGTAAGCGATGTAGTTATTCCAGGAGTTACTTTACTTGACCCATCAAATGCAGTAGTTGTTTCTGTGAAAATGGCTCGTGGAGCAGCAAATACAGATGATGAAGAAGAAGGAGCAGCAACTGAAGAATCTACTGAGGAAGCAGCAGCGGAATAAGTTTTTTTATACTATTATATGCCGAAAGGGGAAACAATCGTTTCCCCTTTTTTTATAATTTCGTTTTGCCTGTCATAGTGTTTCCCTTTTTACGTTATCGGTTTTTATTAGAATAGTTGTATTCGGTTTTTTCTTAATTTTGCCTATGCACACATTAAAATCAAAGCTACCGAATGTTGGTACAACTATTTTCTCAGTTATGTCGAAAATGGCTGCCGAACATAATGCCATTAATTTATCCCAAGGATTCCCAAACTTTCCAGTAAATGAAGAGTTGATAAAATCCTACCATGATGTCATAGATGGTCAGTTTCATCAATATATGCCTATGCCAGGGTATGGACCTCTATCGCTGGAGGTAACTCAAAAGATTGCACTTCATTACGGTCGTCATGTCAATAGCGAAAACGAATTATTAATTACCGCCGGTGCCACTCAAGCTATTTTTACTACAATTCAAGCTTTAGTGCATTCAGGTGATGAAGTTATTGTGTTAGATCCATCTTACGATTGTTATGCGCCCGCCGTAGAATTATGTGCTGGAATCCCTGTTCATGTAAACCTGACAAGTAATTTCTCAGTAGATTGGGATAAAGTGCAAGATGCCATTACTTCGAAAACGCGTTTGTTGATTATCAACAATCCCCATAACCCAAGTGGTTCTGTTTTTAGTTTAGAAGATATCCAAGCGTTGGAAACTATTCTTGATCAACATCCTCATGTGCTGCTTTTGTCAGATGAGGTGTATGAGTATATTCATTTTGACGCTCCTCATATCAGTGCTAATTCCAGAGAGAAACTCATCGATAAAACTATAATTGTATCTTCTTTTGGAAAAACGTTTCATGTAACTGGTTGGAAAATAGGTTATCTCGTCGCTCCGAAAGGCATCATGGATGAGATAAAAAAGGTACATCAATTCAACGTTTTCAGTGTGAATAGTACTGCTCAGGCTACATTAGCAAAGTATTTGCCACAAGCAGACTTAGCGAAGTTGAGCGGCTTCTATAAGCAAAAAAGAGATTTGTTTAGAAACTTGATTTCCGAGAGCAAATTTGAATTGCTGGATTGCAAAGGGTCTTACTTCCAAGTAGCTCGATATAACGAAATCTCTTCGTTGAACGATGTGGATTTCTCCATCGAAATGACGAGAAAACACGGTGTTGCCGTTATTCCTATTTCTGTATTTAATAAAGATCAACACGATGACAAATTGATACGTTTTTGTTTTGCCAAAGACGACGATACACTTATAAAAGCAGCCGAAAAGTTATGCAGAATTTAAGGATTTCTTTGGTGCAAACCAAGCAGTATTGGGAGGATAAAAAACAGAATTTCGAACACTTTGAAAAGTTGCTGCAAGGAGCAGAGCCAACTGATGTATTAATTTTCCCCGAAATGTTTCACACGGGGTTTACGATGAATACGAACGCGATGTCGGAAACCATGAGTGGTGAAGGAATGCACTGGTTGACAACTACCGCTAATTCGCTGAACACAGCCGTTGTTGCTTCGCTCATAATCAAGGAGGAAGGGAAGTTTTTTAATCGGATGGTGTTCATAGAGCCGAATGGAAGTGTTCACTCCTATGATAAAAGGAAATTGTTTACACTCGCCAAAGAAGACCAGCATTATTCGCCTGGTAAAGAAAATACAATAGTTACGTATAAAGGCTGGAAGATTTTATTACAAATTTGTTATGATTTGCGCTTCCCAGAGCAGAGCAGAAATAAGCTGAATAGTGCAGGGGAACCAAGCTACGATTTAGCACTTTACGTCGCTAATTGGCCCAATAGAAGAAGTATGCACTGGAAAACCTTACTTCAGGCAAGAGCCATTGAAAATCAATGTTTTGTTGCTGCGGTTAACCGTGTAGGGAAGGATGCTAATGAATTGGATTATTCTGGTGATTCCTCCATTATTGATGCGCTAGGTGCAATTAGGGAACAAGTAGCGGATATAGAGGGTGTTTTCACTCAGGTGCTAACGAAGAATGAACTCCAAGAAGTAAGGGATAAACTTGCTTTTCTAAAAGATCAATGACGATTTTTTAGCTTGAATTGATACTGCAAAGTAGTATAAAAATTAACTCCGTCAGAAGGTAATATTCCCGGTCCAGGATATCCAGTTGCACGTCGCGTGAAATATTGATTATTGGTTAAGTTCGTTATTCCTAGCTCAACAGAAAAATTACGTTTGAACTGATATCTCCCAGAGAAATCGATCACAAAATAGGAAGGTACAACTCCGAGAATAGCATCTCCTGAAGGTTCTACAGAATTAGAAGCGTCTGAAAATTGTTCTGAATTATAACTAAATTGGGTTTGTATGGTTAGTTTCTCATACTGATATTTTAATCCTGTTTTCAGAATAAAGGCACTTACGTATTCAACTCTTTTATCAATGAAATTCGGCTCTTTGGATGTAATATAATTGGCATTTATATAAGACGCATTTATAAAACTGGAGAACTCATGCTTCGCTGAATCGTTCAATGCTTTGGAGATATTCATTTCAAAAAATCCTTCTATTCCATAATTTTGTGCATCACCAATATTTGTTCGCTCGCGCACTATTGTTCCCTGCACCGGTGCTAATCCAATCTTATCCCCATAAAATATATAAAATGCAGCTACGTCATAAATTAAATATTCTTTTAATAAACCTCTCCATCCAATTTCGGCGGTAAATCCAAATTCATCTCGAATAGCAGTGTCTATTACGATATTCGGATTATTTACACGTATATCAGAGAAGTTTATCGCTCGATAATTTTGCGTTAAACTGGTATATAGTTGATTATTCTGGGAGATTTTATAGGCAATACCGGCACCAAACAGGGGCACATTTCTGAGGACGGTATTAGAATCGGTTAATGTTGATACGTTTAATGTGTCGAAATTAAATGGATGGATCGAATATCGTTTGTAATAACCAGCGGAGCTACTGGATATGTTTTCAAAGCGCATCCCGAAGTTGATCCGTAATTTTTTACCAAGAAATAACATGTTTTCTGCAAACAACGCACGGTTTAACGAAGGGTAAGTAAACGAAGAGTTTTCTAAATTAGTAGGGTTTTTAAAGTCAAAATTGGCATCGTCTCCATCAGTTCCTGTACCTTGATTAGTAACGGTTTCTCCTTGATAGAATCGTGCTCCAACAACAAATGCTCCTTGAACAGGGAGACGATTTTCTTTTTTGGATAAAGCATATTTCTGAAGGTAGCGGGCTTCGATTCCTCTGTTTTTAAACTGAGAATCAATCATTTCTCTTCGTCCTCCAGGATCAGCTTGTGTTACTTTTCCTAAAAACCCAAGCGCCTGCCGCTCTGATAACATACCAAAGGCACGCACATCAAAGGTTCCTTTTCTTCCAATCGAAGCAGTAGAAGTTACAGCAAGCATATTCCAGTCGACATGAAACCAATTTCTATCTCGGATACTTTGGCGCGGGTCTTCGCTAAACATAAAATCAGTTAATCCGCCAGCTTGTTGACTTAAGTAGCTCATTTTAGTTATTTCTGCACCAACATTCCACTTTTCTGTAATCGCATAACTTATTTGACCGAAAAGCTGATGTTGGTAAAACCCGCTGTTTGCTCGATAGCCATTGCCTCGCTTGTATTGATGATAAAGTTGGTAGGAAAGTCGATTGGATGTTCCCGAAAGCCGATTGAATGTCCCGAAATAGCCGTAACCTCCAACTGTTGTGCGCGTTGTGACCTCTAACGGGGTATAATTGACAGGGTCTTTAATCACGAAATTTAGCAATCCCCCAAACTGAGTTCCAAATTGTAGTGCTGCTGAACCACGAATAATTTCAATAGATTTTAGTGCTTCAATGGGGGGAGTATAATAACTTTCGGGATAACCCAAGGCATCAGCGCTTATATCGTATCCATTTTGCCGTGTATTAAAGTTAGCTGTCCGATTAGGGCTCAAACCTCTTCCTCCAATCCCCATTTGTATACCTGCTCCGTCATTCTCCCAGATATTAATTCCTGGAATTTTTGCAAATAACTCTCGAGGATTACCCGTTGATTTTGCGCCACTCAAATTCTCTAGTTCGATAATGGCGTTGCTGCCTGAATTTAATCTAACACCTTTAATTGGAGGTAAAAAACCTACATCAAATGATGCCATTCGCTTTTGTGTGATATTAATTTCCTCAAATTCTTTGGAATAATAAGGCATTGAAATACGCTCTGTTGATTTTAGTGACTTTTCCGTAATCACAAAATAGGTCGTGTCAAAAGAGTATGCAGTAATCCTTAATGTATCCCCAATTTGTCCTGTTAAACTAAATTTTCCGTTATAATCTGAGCGCGTTTTACTCCATGTGCGCAGCTGTTCTATTTTAGCGCCAGGAATAGCTTCTTTTTCGCGATCAACAAGCAAACCGTTAAATGATTGACCATAAACAGCGCTGGCTGAAAACAGAATAATTGATATGTAGGTAATTAACTTCACTCTTTGAATGGTTCTAACCAAGTTCTGTGTTTCAAATTGTATTCAAAGCTCGTGAGGTCGTGGCGCTTATCAACGAATTTTTGTGACAACCGATTGTTTAAACTCACATAAATATCAGCATGTATAGATGGGTTTTCAATTAAAAATTGTTGATCTCCATAATGAAGTAGTTGTCCGTTGTAGTATTCTTTTAAAATTTGAGCATATTGTAATATCATGTCCGGCTGAGTTGCCATCTGATCTTCTTGCGTTCTTGTGAGGAATTTCGCATTATTTATTTCTGATTCGCGTCCTGTTTTTATGTCTTTCATATAAAATACAGCATGCCCTTCCTTGTGCATAAGCATTACACGCCAAGAGAATCGATACCCTTCTTCTGTCCAATACAAATTTCCAGGGTAAAGCGCATATCTAAATGGAATCAACACTTGAAATAATATAAAAACGGCGAGTACCGAATTTACCAAACGTTTGGGCAAGAAATTTGTTTCTGACGAAGGGGAATAAATGAACTGTTTATTTTTCTTGAAAAGCTGTTGTATTCTGTTTAATAATTTTTCATGAAACTGAGGTGAAAAGAAAATAAGTGTTGAAAAAATCATTACCCATGGAAAAACGCCTATTGGAAATAATAACCAAGTAATGAGGTGAAAAACGACTACAACAAAGTAGGCAAATTTTCGAGTTTTTGCAGCAAGTAAAAAGAACACGATCAATAAGTCATAGATGCAACCTGCCCAACTGAAGGATACGGCCATCCATTTTTCTTGTAAAAACGTACCAATGATCGGAATGTTATGATGCGCTTGTAACCAAGTCCCTAGGGGCTGCCCTTCAATCAACCAATCTGGGTTTATTTTAGCCAATCCCGCGAATAAATAAACTACTCCTAATTGAAATTGAATAATACGAATCGTCCATTGTGGAATATGGGATACTTCAATCGTTTTGTTCCGGGTTGCGTCTAACGAAAAATAGCGGTTGGCTGGCAACCAGATCATAATAAAACACATTAAACTGACGAAGTAATAATGGTTTAAATAGTAAGATTTATCGATAAGTTCGACATACGTGAAACTCAAGAAAAATAACGTTGCTGAAATCCGATAATAATATCCGATAATAATAAAAATAGATGAAAGAATCATGAGAACAAAGGGGAGGTACATCCAATTCCCTGGTAATTTTTCTACCCACTCAAAACCGAGGTATCCAAAGTGATAGTTAGGAAGGATATATAGCTGCTCTACCCAACCTTTACTCACAAAACGTAAGGCACCAAAAAGAAGCAATGCCCCAAAGATTATTCTGAAAATAATCAATGGGGCGATACTTACTTTCTGATGAAGAAAGTTATTTATGTTAGCCGAAAGGCTATTAGTCACCGTCATTATCTTGGTAAGTAATCAATACTCCAAAGGAAGAAGTCATGTCTGTTTTGATATGAACTACATGACCTTGAAGTAGACTGTAGAGCTCATCCAATTCCGGTACATTTACTGCCATTTCTTGCTCGAATGTATTGCTGAAAGAATTAGTTTTGTTCATGATAGCAGTAAAGCCAGTATCAATTGTTCCGTCAAGCGCACTTTTCTCTAGATGAATGAGGTAATCATCAAATCCTTGTCCATTCGTACCTGAATTAAATCCAATTCCATTGTATAAGTTTTGTAACGCTCGAACACTTTCCGCTAAAACCTCCAGAGAGAATCCGCTATAGCGCGCTTCTATATATTCAGGAAGTTGTATTCCCAAGCTTTGTTTTCCTAACGGTATTCCAACTTTTGCCGTTTTAGCTAATTCGAAATCACGATTAAATTCATTAACTAGCTCTGAAAAAGCAGAAGTAGATGACGTTCCAGTAGAAGCATCAAATGTTGCTTTGTATGTTTGCCATTGACTAACAACTGTGGAGAATTCATTCACCATTTTATCGATTACATCTGCTACGTATTGCGTATAGTTTGGATCAGTTGTTAAACTAGTTAATGCACCTTGTTTGAATAATAAATAATCTAATGCGGACAGTCCAATGGCATCCGCGTTTCCAATAGAAGATAAATTATAACTCCCACTTGAAATATTACTAGCAATTACTGCGGTATCTGAAGGGTATGTTCCTATTGATCCTTTTATTCCATTATTTCGAACAGGGCCAAAATCGAATATTTTAACGGTCTGCCATGTTAAATAGGCTGCTTTTAGACTTTCCTGAGTTACAGCTAAATTAGCTGCACTATTATCGGCAGTAAATTGATCAAACGACGCGGATAAGTCGCTGAGATCACCTGCGAATTGTGAAATAGCAGGTAAAATAATTTCTCCCGAAAGATTCGTCAATAGAGCCGATTTATTGAAATCAGGTGTCTCTTCCTCATCTTCTTTTCGACAACTAATAAAGACAGTAATAACCAGGAGTAAAGAAATTAATCGTAGCATATTTTATTGTTTGATGATTAATATTTCGCTTCTATGGCTGCCTTAATTGCATTAATGTCGGCAATACTAAACGTCCAAAAGTCTGCTGGAAATAACGCCATTAAATCTGCATGTTCCGCTGGTGTCATTCTTCTTGTTTCTACTGGTGCGTAACGTAAATTCCACGCGAACGCATAAGCTTCAGAAATTACATGGAAAAATCTACCGTTGTCACTTCCGAAACTCTCTAAACCAAAATCAAGGTAGGAGATTGTTTGAAATGCTGAAATTTCTTCCCACTCGGTGCGGATAGCTAAAATTGCGGCATCTCTATCGGCTAATTCGTTATTGGAAATAGCTGCACGTCCTTTTAGGAAGTTATTCATCATGTCAGCGTTAGAATTAAGAGGTCCATTTTGTATGTTACAATATTTCCCCCAAAAACTATTCGGAATCGTTGTTGGAAAATCGATATCTACACCGAAATATCCAAATGCTTCGTCAAAATGATGCTCCATAGCAGTAAAATATTCACCATTGGAAGGGTCTTCTGCACTTGTATTATCAACATCCATTTTACCGGCTCCGAAATAAACATTTAATGCTTGATCCATAAACACTGCCCCCATTAATCCTTTTTCAATAAGTTGAAGGTATTCTACTCCTTTGTCATCAAATAAATACGTCGACGTTCCAGTTGTTAGTGTTCCCGCTTGACCTTCTGAAGCAGTCTGAGCGTAGCTTAAACTTGATTTGGCTAAACTATCCATCCAAGTTTCAAAGAGTGGTTGATCTAATGCAAAACATTTATCTTTTAACTGTTTAGTTGAAGAAAACGAGAAATTTCCGTTACCATTTCCTCCTGCATTCTCAAACATATCAAGTAAGGTTTGCCCATCTACGGATTGAGAAATCCCAGACTTCATAAGTACAACCATCTCACTTAATTGATTGAGACGATCGATTTGTCCAGAATAATTAACGGTATTATTTCCGTTGGCATCTGTAAAGCTATATGTTGTTGGAATTGAGTAGGAGTCGTCATAGACACATGACGCGTCATCCTTTTTCGCTTCTTCATTGTAATTGGTTGCTAAAGGGTCCGTACAACCTTCTTTTTTACAGCTGGAAAGAACGATTGCTGCCGATGCTAGAATTAGTGTATAGGTAATTTTCATAAAATATTTTTTTGGGCAAATGTAGACTACGGCCTTTCTTTGCACAATACCACATATAGGGTATTTTTAGAACCTTTCTAAATAAGACAGTCCGGTTACGTCGTCAAATGTTAATTATTTCACTTTTTACATAAGGTATGTTGTTTCTTTTCATTCTCGCATTTAGTCCTTACCTTTGTCTTTTAAATTTAAATGGATGAAAATGGCAGAAACAATGACAGGTATTGATATCGCCCAAGTTCTTGCGGACCTAGGTGTTAAGCAACTTAATAATGGCGCTTCTACAGGGTCTAAGTGGACTCCTACTTCAGGAGATCAGATTGATTCGTATTCTCCGGTTGACGGAAAATTAATTGGTTCTGTGAAAGGTGCTTCTGTGGAAGATTACAACAAAACGGTAGATAAGGCAGCTGAGGCGTTTAAAGCCTGGAGAATGGTTCCTGCGCCTTTGCGTGGTGAAGTTGTTCGTCAGTTGGCTGTTGCCTTGCGTGAGCAAAAAGACGCTCTTGGAGCACTCGTTTCCTATGAAATGGGGAAATCTCTTCAAGAAGGGTTAGGAGAAGTACAAGAAATGATCGATATCTGCGACTTTGCTGTTGGGTTGTCTCGTCAGTTGCACGGGTTGACAATGCACTCAGAGCGACCGGGTCACAGAATGTATGAGCAATATCACCCGCTTGGAGTGGTAGGTATTATTTCAGCTTTTAATTTCCCAGTGGCCGTTTGGAATTGGAATACAGCACTGGCATGGATATGTGGTGATACGTGTATTTGGAAGCCATCTGAAAAAACACCACTTACAGCGATTGCTTGTCAGAATATAACGCAAAAAGTATTTGAAGCGAACAATGTTCCAGAAGGGGTCTCTTGCCTTGTTATTGGAGGTGCTGAAATTGGAAAAGTAATGGCAAACGATAAACGTGTTCCTTTAGTCTCTGCTACAGGATCTACTCGAATGGGGAAATCCGTAGCTCAATCTGTAGCTGCGCGTTTAGGAAAGTCTCTTTTAGAACTTGGTGGAAATAATGCAATGATTATCACGCCAGAAGCTGATTTAAAAATTGTTGTACCAGGAGCAGTATTTGGTGCTGTAGGTACCGCAGGTCAGCGCTGCACATCAACAAGAAGGTTGATTATTCACGAATCTATCTTTGATAAAGTAATGAACACTATTGTTAATGCTTATGGGCAATTAAGAATAGGGAATCCATTAGATCTAAATAGTCATGTTGGGCCGCTAATTGACAAAGACGCGGTAAATATGTATTCAGATGCAATTGAAAAAGCAAAGGCCGAAGGAGGTAAAATTCTTGTAGAAGGGGGAGTACTTTCAGGTGAAGGATACGAATCAGGGTGTTATGTAAAGCCTGCCATCGTTAAAGTGGAAAATCATTTTCAAATTGTACAACACGAAACGTTCGCACCTATTTTATATGTAATGAAGTATAGTGGAGATGTTCACAATGCTATTGCAATGCAAAATGATGTGGTACAAGGGCTTTCTTCCGCAATTATGACAAATAATTTACGCGAAGCAGAGGCTTTCTTATCTCAAGCAGGTTCTGATTGTGGAATAGCAAATGTAAACATAGGTACATCAGGTGCAGAAATTGGTGGAGCCTTTGGAGGTGAGAAAGAAACTGGTGGTGGACGTGAGTCTGGATCAGATGCTTGGAAAATCTATATGCGTCGCCAAACTAATACGATCAATTATACGGCTGAATTACCATTGGCGCAAGGTATAAAATTTGACTTATAAGTGAGAGGGCGATTAATCGTGCCCTAGGAATATAGTTGGATATTAAAACAGTGGGGGAGCCATTAATCGTGCCCAAGGAATATAGTTGGATATTAAAACAGTGGGGGCGCGATTAATCGTGCCCAAGGAATATAGTTGGATATTAAAACAGTGGGGGCGCGATTAATCATGCCCTAGGAATACAGTTGGATATTAAAACAGTTGGGGCGCGATTAATCGCGCCCCAACTGTTTTAATCAATAACAAACTTATACCCTACACCTTTAACTGTTTTGATAAAGTCGTCCCCTATTTTTTCGCGTAATTTTCTAATGTGAACATCAATGGTGCGATCTCCAACAACGATTTCAGAGCCCCAAACGGTTTCTAAAATTACATCGCGCTCGAAAACATTGCCAGGTTTTGAAGCAAGCAACGCAAGTAATTCGAATTCTTTCTTAGGAAGATGAATTTTTTCCCCATTTAAAGCCGCAACATATTCCTCGCGATTAATCATTAGTCCGTTCAATTCTTGGGAAGATGATTTAATTCCTTCTGATCTTCTTAATAAAGCTTTAATCCGACTAACAAGCACTCTTGGTTTTACCGGTTTAGCAATATAATCATCGGCTCCTGAGTCTAGCCCAGCAATCTGACTATAATCCTCACTTCTAGCGGTTAAAAAACATACTATGATTCGATCGTTTGCTGGGTTAGCGCGAAGTTGAGAACAAAACTCAATTCCATCCATTTCAGGCATCATTACATCAAGCAAGATTAAATCGACAGTTATCTCTTTTAATCTTTCGAAGCCCACTCTTCCATTCTCGGCAGTCGATATTTCAAACCCTTCTTTGGCTAGGTTATAAGAAATTAAATCTCTTATTTCTTCCTCGTCATCGATAATTAATATATGTTTCATGCCGAAATTTTGAAATTCTTATTGGTTAACTGTGTATCAAATTTAACATAATATTGGATTCTTAAAAAATTAAAAGAAACATATCTATCGACAGAATTTTCACATCAATGTCATTATCTTTATACGAATTAAACATTTAACTCAATAAAACAGATAGTTAACTCGAATTAGAAGACTCAAACGAAGTCCTCAAACGAGGGGATTCTTATAATCTTGACAATAGTTCAGGTAGAAATTTTTTCCGCTTTGACTTGTGAATTCCTAAAACTACTCTATCTTTGTGGGAGTAGTAGTAGGTTAGGTTGATTAGTGTAATTAGAGCTCCGGACGCCCGTTTGGGGCTCTAATTCTTTTAGAAACACACTTTTATAGTTTACCAATTAAGCATCATCATTTATTTTAGCAACCTATTTATTTGCCAACAATAAGAAATCATCCCTAGAATGTTACCAAAACATTAAACCTTTCATTCAGCGTCTAAATAAAACGCACTTACTATATCTTCGCTTTTGCGAAAATGTATTTTTGCAGTCATTAATCGAATTTGTGTGAAGTTAAGTAGAAGTATACTAGTCGTTTTAATAGCTATTTTTTTGCTGATTGTAGGCTTTGTGGACAATTCTGTAGTGAAGGACGCTAGCACTGCTGGTGCCTCTATCTATTATGGAATTTTTGAATTTGATTTTGAATCAAGCTGGTCGGTTTCCTCCGGATTGGTTATTCATTTATTAATTCTTCTGGGTGCGCTAGGTTTATTTATTTACGGTATGAAAACCATGAGTGAAGGAATTCAAAAAGCTGCTTCTAGTCGTTTACGCATTATTCTTACCAATATGACTTCTGGTAAGTGGAATGGGATTTTTACAGGGCTTTTAACAACCACTATGGTTCAATCTTCTTCTGCCACCACAGTAATGGTAGTAAGCTTTGTGAATAACGGAATGCTCAACCTTAAGCAAAGCATCGGTGTTATTATGGGTGCCAACATAGGAACGACAATTACAGGATGGCTCATCGCTATATTTGGTTTCGTTACTCCTATTGGAGACTATTCTCTTATCATTTTCTTGATTGCCATTGCGTTTCTTTTTAGTAATAAAAGTAGAATTAAATCGTGGGGTGAATCGTTAGCAGGATTAGCAATTCTGTTTATGGCGTTGGAGCTGTTAAAGGCTGGGATTCCGGACAATACAATTAATTTTGAACAGTTTAATTTTTTAAACGAAGTTGCTGGTGTCGGTGTATGGAGTGTCATTCTTGCTTTAATAATTGGTGCAGTAATCACGATTGTAGTTCAATCAAGTACTGCCGCATTATTGATTACCATATTGTTGTGTGAAAGGGCAATTATTCCTTATGAACTAGGCTTAGGTATGGTTTTAGGTGGGAATATTGGAACAACGATTACCTCTAACATTGCTGCTATTTCTGGAAATGTCTACGCGAAAAGAGCGGCTATGGCACATCTCGTCTTCAATGTGATTGGTGCGATTTGGATGGTGTTCCTTTTTAGATGGTTTATCATTGGAGTTGACGATATCGTTGTGAACGTATTCGGAATGGAAGACCCTAAGATCAGCGGAGCTTCTAGGACAGTGGGTCTAGCACTTTTCCATACTTCGTTTAACGTGATTAATGTATTGGTTACTGTTTGGTTTTTGGAAAGTATTGCAGCATGGGTGGTGCGTTTAGTTCCTAAAAAACCGGGAGATGATGAGGTGTTTCATTTAGATTATATTAAAGCAGGAGTGTTAGCTACGCCCGAACTTTCTATAATCGAAGCCAAAAAGGAGGTAGCCAAATTCGGAAAAATAACGAGTAAAATGCTGACTTACTTTAGTAAATTATTGGTGGAGACGGATAAAAATAAGAAGAAGTATTATTACGATAAAATTGCGAAGTATGAAGAAATTACAGACCGAGTTGAAGTAGAAATATCTAATTATTTAGCCAAAGCTGCTGAAAATGAATTAAGTGAAGATACTAGTCGCAGAGTGCGCGGAATGCTCGCTATCATTAACGACTTAGAACGCATAGGAGATATCTTTTATCACATGTCGCTTACACTTAACCGAAAGGAAACAGAAAAAGTGTGGTTTAGTCCCGAGCAACGGAAAAACTTAATTTTAATGATAGGTCTAGTAGAGGAATCGTTCATTATCATGATAGAAAATCTGAAGTCTGATTATAATACAGTATCCTATGCTTCTGCCCTTGCTAAAGAAAACGAGGTCAACGATTTTCGTGACTTCTTAAGATCGGAGCACTTTGAAAACATTGAAAAACAAGAGTACAATGTGAAAAGTGGTATCTTTTATAGTGATTTATTTTATTCACTAGAAAAAGTGGGTGACCACATCATGAACGTCACGGAAGCCGTTGTTGGTCAGAATATCGTTGGTGAAAAACCGTAGACTGCACGCGACTGCTTTCTGCGGAGAGATCGTCTTCAAATGACATGCTTAAAGTCTACAGAAGAGAAGTCATAAGCTCAGGTGATAATTTCCACTTTTAACTTTCCAATTTACCACATCAAACCATTATCTTTACGCTGTGATTACAAAAAGAAATTTGGCGCTTGAGGATAAAGTATTTAATCTATCCGGTGATCATGTCGCGTTTGAAAAAACGGCGTTAGAAGTATTCGAATTTCAACTGCAGCACAACCCCATTTATAACGAATTTTGCATTCTTCAAAAAAGAACAAGTCCTCAGTCACTGCAAGAGATACCATTTATGCCAATTGAATTTTTTAAATCCAAAAAGGTAATTGCCTCTGGACTGGATGAACAAATTCTTTTTCTTAGCTCTGGAACTACCGGTAAGGAACGCAGTCATCATCATGTTGCATTTACGGATGTCTACCAGCGATCTTTTATCAAAGGATACCAGCAACTTATCGGTCAACCAGAGGATCAAATTATTCTTGCCCTTTTACCTAATTATTTAGAGCAAGGTAATTCATCACTAGTTTTTATGGTGAAGGAGCTCATCTCACGCACTCAACATCCATCTTCGGGATTTTACTTGAAAGAGCCCGAGTCACTGATCGAATTGATAGCGTCTGTTCGGTCTGCAGGTAAAAAAATTATTCTTTTTGGAGTGGCTTATGCACTGTTGGACTTGGCCGAATTTCAACCGGATTTATCGGGAGTTACTATTATCGAAACTGGCGGAATGAAAGGACGACGAAAGGAGCTGCTCAAAGAAGAGCTGCATGCGGAATTATTTTCTAAAATGAATAAACCACGTATTTTTTCAGAATATGGAATGACGGAAATGCTTTCTCAAGCCTACAGTGTTGAAGAGCAATACTTTCAATCCCCGAATTGGTTAAAGATTTTAATTCGGGAAGTGAATGATCCTTTTTCTTTTGTAAAACAAGGAAAAACGGGAGGTGTTAATGTCGTAGACTTGGCAAATATTTATTCGTGTTCTTTTTTTGCAACCGATGATTTAGGTACAATTAAAGGTAATCGCTTCAAAATTTTAGGTAGATTTGATAACAGTGATATTCGTGGGTGTAATTTGTTGGTAAATTAGAAAAAAGGAACAATCTTTGTTGAATAAAAATAAAAACAGGAAACATGAAATATTTTGTAATGCTTTTGACTGTGGTGATTTTAGCAAGCTGTGCAACAAAAATACCTTACACCAAAAAAATCAAAGAAGAATTTGATTTAACGGAAGATAAACTGAAAAAAGTACAATTTTATACTTCCAGAACTATTATTCTAGAGCGCAGTGAGAAGTCAGAAACTACGGCTACTACAGGTCAGTCTGGCGACTTAGTGGTAAGCTCAAGTTCCACTTCGGAGCGGATCGTTATCCCTACAAATACAAGATGTGTTTTTGACAAAATTGGAGAGAATGGCGCTGTGTCTATTCGATTTGAAGTGGGGAATGGTAAAACACTCACGTTTTCAGAACGTGCAAATATGTCTTCAGGAAGGTTTTACCTTGTTGCAGACTGGAAAGCAGGAAAAGGAGAGTTGGATTATGGAAACGGTGTATTCTTTGCTGTTTCAGGAAGTGATGCGTGCTATCTTATGGTCAAATTGAAACAATGGAAAAATAATAAGCGAAAAGACAGAGTTGTTCGTGGAATGAAAGTGTAATGGATTTAATATTGATTCCGTAATTTGAATTTAATATTCACTTAATAACAAGAACTTAAATTTGTACCGTAGCAAGTAAGTTTTTTCATGGTAAACAACATGGATTTTAGGTTGAAGGGAAGTTTCTAAGCTTCCCTTATTTTTTGCTTAAAATAATTAGAATGATTTTATCTTTGAGGATTGATGGAAAAATTAGTTAATCGAGAATTAAGTTGGTTATCGTTCAACGAACGGGTGCTTCAAGAGAGTTTGGATCGCTCGACACCTTTGATTGAACGCTTAAGGTTTCTAGGGATTTATTCCAATAACATGGATGAATTTTTTCGTGTGCGCGTAGCGAATATCAATCGATTGATTTCGCTTAAAGGTCAAAAGTTAGATGGTTTTGAAGGAACGTCTAAGGATCTATTAAACGCTATTCAAGAAACGGTCAAAAAGCAACGTAAAATCTATGACTTATCCTATCAGCGACTGCTTAAAGAAATGGAGGAGCACGGGATTTACCACATTAATGAAGAAACGATTCCAGCAGAAATAAAAGAACAGCTAACAGCATATTACCACGAAGAATTGAAGCGGGATATTGTTCCTATTATGTTAGATAAAAAACATAAATTTCCTCGGTTACAGGATAAAGAGATTTACCTCGCCACACGAATTACCAGTGAAAAGAAAGGTAAAACGAAATATGCGCTTATTCAAGTTCCTTCTACTCATCCTCGTTTTCTTACCTTTAAGGAAGGTGACAAAGATTATGTGATGCTCTTGGATGATGTGATTCGTCTTTTCTTGCATCAAATTTTTAGCATATTTGAGTTTGAAAGTATTTCCGCATTTACATTTAAATTTACTCGCGATGCCGAATTAAACTTAGATGATGATATCTCCATCTCTATGTATGATAAGATGGAACATAGCATAAAACAACGCAAGAAAGGAGAGCCTGTTCGATTTATATATGATGAGGAAATGCCAAAAGATCTGCTCAAATACCTCAAAGAAGCTATTGGGATTTCAGAAATCGATCATACCTCACCGAGTGGACGCTATCATAACTTTAAAGATTTAATGAAGTTTCCAGATTTTGGCCGAAAGGAATTTGTTTTTCCCAAAAGCGTTCCGCTCCAACATCCAGGCTTCAGCAATTCGAAATCTATTCTAAAATCTGTTTTAGAAAAAGATGTTATCCTGCACTATCCTTACCAGAAATTTGATCATGTAGTAGATTTCCTGAGAGAAGCGGCAATTGACCCTAAAGTTAAAGAGATTAAAATCAATATTTACAGAGTTGCAGCTCGTTCCCAAATAATCAATGCACTTATTAATGCCGTGAAAAATGGTAAGGAAGTTACTGTAGTTGTGGAACTTCAAGCACGCTTTGACGAAGAAAATAATATGTACTGGTCCAACGTGCTTAGGGAACATGGGGCTAAAATAATTTATGGAGTTCCTGGGCTCAAGGTTCATTCTAAACTCATTCAAGTTACTCGATTTTCAGGAAAGAAAGAACAAGTCATAACCCATATTGGAACTGGAAATTTTCATGGTGGAACAGCTAAGGTCTACACCGATTATAGTCTATTAACCGCACGAACAGAAATTACGCGCGAAGTTAAAAAGGTGTTTAATTTGATGGAGAATAATATTGAAAGAGGAACATATCGTAACTTAATGGTATCTCCATTCAATACAAGACGGAAGTTCAGTACGCTTATCAATAGCGAAATTAGAAACGCTAAAAAAGGTCAACCTGCTGCTATCGATATTAAATTGAATAACCTTGTTGATACTAAACTTATTACCAAACTTTACGAAGCAAGTAATGCAGGAGTGAAAATTCGAGCGATCATCAGAGGAGTATGTTGCCTAGTTCCTGGGGTAGCTGGTCTAAGTGAAAACTTAGAAATAATTAGTATCGTTGGGCGCTATTTGGAGCATGAAAGAGTGATTATTTTTCATAATAATGGTGACGAACAATTCTATATTTCTTCAGCAGATTGGATGACACGTAACCTGGATAAGCGAATTGAAGTTACGGCGCCAATTTTAGAAGAGACCATTAAGAATCAAATCAGAGTCATATTTGAGATTCAATGGAAGGACAACGTGAAAGCAAGAATTATAGATGTTCACCTGCGCAATAAATACGTTAAACCAGCTCCAGGGGAGAAACTCGTGAATTCCCAAGAAGAGGTGTATAATTATTATTTAGAGCTATCCCGAATAGGGTAATTGTATTCTTTCTGCCGCTCGACTCGGTCGGTATGCCGTTATTTTACTGATTTAAGTGTTGAAGAAACATGTTTTCTCAGGACCAAGCGAAGTGAGAAGTGAGTCACCCGTTGAGCGTTATGAGTGGAGAGTAGCCTTACTTTTCCCGATTCACCGTATATTCCACTAGACCTATCAACGATTGCTTAGCTGGAGAGTCTGGAATGTCAGAAATGAGTGCTAACGCTTCAGTTTTAATTTCGATCATACGCTGATAAGCATATTCTATTCCACCATTGTTCATCACTAGCTCTATGGCCCGATTAATTTTTTGAGTGTTTTCGTTGTGGCGTTTTACAATATTTATGAGTTCAGCACGAATAGCTTTTCCAGCCGTATTTAGCGTGTAAATCAACGGCAATGTCATTTTTTGCTCACGAATATCTATTCCAGTAGGCTTTCCAATTTTACCCGGACTACCATAATCAAAAATATCATCTTTAATTTGGAAAGCCAGACCTACTAATTCCCCAAATCTTCGCATACGTTCTGCTTCATCTTCTCGATCCACAGAAACAGCTCCTGCTTCGCAACAAGAAGCAATTAATGAAGCGGTTTTTTGTCGAATAACTTCAAAATAGATGTCTTCTGTTATGTCTAATTTACGTGCTTTTTCAATTTGTAGTAACTCTCCTTCACTCATTTCACGCACAGCACGCGCCACAATTTCCAACGAACGAAACTTTTTTTGCTCTATGCTTAACAATAACACCTTTGACAAGAGATAATCTCCTACCAAAACGGCTATTTTATTTTTCCACAAGGCATTAATTGAAAAGAAACCACGCCGTTCGTTCGCGTCATCTACCACATCATCGTGCACCAAGGTGGCCGTGTGCAGCAGTTCCACGAGAGAAGCGGAAGTGTAGGTGTCATCGTTTACTTCACCCAGCATTTTGGCAGAAAGAAATACGAACATAGGCCGCATTTGCTTTCCTTTACGTTTTACGATATAATGAGTGATTTTATCTAATAAAGGGACCTTAGAACGCATGTTTTCTCGAAAACGCAGTTCAAATTGATCTAATTCATCAACAATTGGGGCTTTAATTTCCTTTACTGTCATCATGGTGCACAAATATACCGATTAATACAAATCCTGTTGCTAAAAAAACACCGCTTCTAGGTGTTTGACGTGTTTCTCTTTGTTTTGTCGTATATGGTGCAGATACGCTTTTGCCGCAGGACTCATTTGCTTTCCCTTTAACCACACGAGCTGCCATGTCGTTGAAATAGGTAATCCTTGAACAGGAATGATAGATAATAGGCCTTGGTCTAATTCTTTTTTGATTCCAATTTGAGGCATAACAGAATAGCCTAGCCCAGCCAGTACCGCATGTTTAATAGCTTCATTTGAAGTGAGTTCTAGCTTTACTTTGGAAGGAATTCCGCGGGAGTGTAAAAATGTTTCCATGGTTGTCCGAGTTCCAGAACCTTGCTCACGGTAGATGATAGGTGTTTCCTTAAATACTTTTTCAGGGGCTTGTTTTTTTGATGATTTCGGCGCGTTTTTTCCTACAAAATACAATTTGTTTTCCATCAAGTCTTCATGCTGTAAATCGATGTGTTTAGGAAGAATAGATACAAGAGCAAAATCAATTTCGTTGAACTCTAAAGCTCTAATTACTTCATTTTTATTGGTGACATCTAACTGCAGTTCTATTCCACTATTTTCATTTAAAAAATCAGATAGTAAATAAGGAATGATATATTTTCCAGTAGAAACACTCATTATGCGCAGCCTCCCCGTCAGTAAGCCTTTGTAAGCCATTGTTTTAGTAGAAAGCTGGGCGATTTCTGCCAAAATTCGTTTTGCTGCTTCTGCCACTTCATAGCCGAACTCAGTGATGTGCGTAGAACGACTAATCACCTCGAATAAAGGGATTTCAAATTGTTCTTGAAATTTTTTTAATTGAATCGAAACGGCAGGCTGACTCATAAACAATTCTTCGGAAGCTTTTGTAACACTTCTTTTTTCAACTACTTTAAGAAATACTTCTAACTGGTGAATTGTATAATGCATAAACAAATGTATATATAATGCATAACAAATATATATGAAAATATATAAAAAAAAGTTTGAATTTTTGTACTAACTAAATATAAACTATGAAAAGGATTACAATTGCAAAAGGAGATGGTATCGGACCAGAAATTATGGACGCTACTTTAGAAATAATTAAAGCTGCTGGAGTTGATCTAGCGTATGATGAAATTCAAGTAGGTGAAAAAGTTTATTTGAGTGGAAATACAAGCGGTATCTCAGACGATGCATGGGAATCTATTCTAACGAATAAAGTGTTTTTAAAAGCACCGATTACTACTCCTCAAGGTGGTGGATATAAGAGTTTAAATGTAACGATGAGAAAGACACTCGGACTATACGCAAATATACGTCCGTGTAATAGTCTTCATCCTTTTGTTACTACGAAGCATCCAATAATGGATCTTGTTATTGTTCGTGAGAATGAAGAGGATTTGTATGCTGGAATTGAGCATCAACAAACAGATGATGTGGTTCAATGTCTTAAATTGATAAGCAGACCAGGTTGTGAAAAAATTGTTCGTTATGCATTTGAATATGCGAAATTCTATGGTAGAAAGAAGGTAACTTGTTTTACTAAAGATAACATTATGAAGCAAACCGATGGATTGTTTCGTAGTGTATTTAACGATGTTGCCAAAGAATACCCAGAAATTGAAAACGAACATTGGATCGTAGATATAGGTGCAGCTAAATTAGCGGATACTCCGGAGCATTTTGATGTGATTGTAACGTTAAATCTTTACGGAGATATTTTGTCTGATATTTCTGCTCAAATCGCTGGTTCAGTTGGATTAGCAGGGTCTGCAAATATGGGAGCTTCTTGTTGTATGTTTGAAGCTATTCATGGTTCTGCTCCTGATATTGCAGGAAAAAACATTGCCAACCCTTCTGGACTTCTTCAAGGAGCGATTCAAATGTTGAACCATATTGGAGAAACAGCAAATGCTGAAAAAATACAGAATGCATGGTTGGTGACGTTAGAAGAAGGTATTCACACAGCAGATATCTACCGTGAAGGAACTAGTAAAACGAAAGTAGGAACGAAAGAATTTGCTGAGGCGGTTATAGCTAATCTTGGTAAAAAACCACATCAGTTAAAAGAAGCGGTATATAATGCTAGTGCTCAATTTGTGCTTCCAACAATTAAAGAACGCGTGCCTGCAGTGAAAGAGCTTTTAGGTGTTGATGTTTTTGTTGATGCAGCGAATATTCTTCCAGATGATCTTGCTGTGGAATTACAAAAAATGAATACGTCGTCGTTGGAATTGCAAATGATTACCAATCGAGGAGTAAAAGTATGGCCAAAAGGGTTTAAGCAAACGTTTTGTACGAATCACTGGAGATGTCGTTTTTTCACAACAAATGAAAATGCCATTCAGAAAGATCGCATTTTAGAAGTGTTGACAAAAGGATTAGAGAATAACATCGACGTGATTAAAACAGAAAACCTTTATTCTTTTGATGGGAAATATGGATTCTCACTAGGTCAAGGACAATAGTAGGTACATCGTTTTTAGCGATAGTTGAATTAGAATAGCTTACCGATAGCATAGAAGGTTTCTTAGAGATGTTCTATCCTATCGGTTTTTTTTAAGTACCATAACCTGTAGTATCCTAATGTTGAATACGGCCACATATCGTCATAAGAAAGCGTTGATAGTAACGAAACACGGAAAAGAACAGGTGATTCAGCCGTTACTTAAAAAGTATTTAGGGATAGATGCAGTCTTTTCAGAAGGATTCGATACCGACCAATTCGGAACTTTTTCAGGGTCAATTGAGCGCAAAGATGGCCCGAAAGAAACTGTAAAGAAAAAGTGTTTATCCGCTTTAAAAACGTTTTCAAACACAATTGGAATAGCAACAGAAGGTTCTTTTGGAGCTCACCCCGCAAGTCCATTCCTAGCTGCTCACGAGGAATGGGTAGTTTTTATTGACTTGGAAAATGGTATAGAAGTGTACGAGCATCAGTTGTCTACTTCAACCGTTCAGTTTTCAAAATCGATTCACTCATTGGAAGAAGCGTTGAGTTTTATGAATACGATTGATTTCCCTGCTCAGAGAATCTTTATTCATAGATCCGAAAAAGTAGATGAATCTGCTAAGTCCCCGGAAAAATTGACTGAGGCAACATTGGATATTGAGCATATACTCTCGCAACAAGAAGCCTGTTGGATAACTAGTGACCTTCGTGCTCACGCCAACCCAAGTCGCATGAAAGTTATTGAAGAAGTAACTGAAAAATTGATGAAGCGACTATTAGTGAACTGTCCGAAATGCGCTGCCCCAGGTTATGGCAGAGAAGATGTCAAAAGAGGTTTGCCGTGTACCCAATGTAATTTTCCCACTTCGGGAATTCAAGCTGATATTTTTGAATGTAAAAGTTGTGGTTGTCGCGAAGAAAAGAATCAAGCGAATTATCCCAAAGGTCAAGACCCT
>Ga0136559_1000143_pt1 | contig 23786 bp, 30 predicted proteins | sample AntRauMeHopE1496_FD_104633 | JGI IMG/M metagenome (GOLD analysis project Ga0136559, IMG submission 104633) | Saline lake microbial communities from Rauer Islands, Antarctica - Metagenome Hop E1 #496 | ecosystem: Environmental > Aquatic > Non-marine Saline and Alkaline > Saline | place... | reverse complement strand
GTCTGGCCGAGGCGGGCCTCGCCCCTGCCCGCGTGCCCGCAGCCGCCATCCGCGCGGCGCTGGAGGCGAACATCAGCGGGGGCACGGTCGCAGGCGTCCCCCTCGCCACGCTGGACACCGATGCGGCACGCATCCGCGCCTACACCGCACTGGCAGATGCGGGGCTGGTCCAGCCTTTCGTGTCTGACGCCGCCCGTGATGCGGCCCTTGCCGCGCATGTGTTTTTTGACCGCTACGACGAGCCCGACAGCACCGTAACCGACGCGGCCCGCGCCACCCAACAGGCCGTGGCGCAGCGGGTGGGCCTTGAGCAGACCGCCGATCTGGCGCTTGATGCGCTCTCGCTGGCTTCGATCTATTTCCTCGCCGCCATTGGCCTTGCCATCACTTTCGGGGTGATGGGCGTCATCAACATGGCCCATGGCGAATTCATCATGATGGGCGCCTACACGGGCTTTGTCGTGCAGCTGTTCGTGCCCGATTATACCATCGCCATCCTGATTGCCCTGCCCTTGGCCTTTGCCGTGACCTTTGGTGCGGGTGTCGCGATGGAGCGGCTGGTGATCCGGCATCTCTATCATCGCCCGCTCGAGACGCTGCTGGCGACTTTCGGCATCTCGATCGCGCTGCAACAGCTGGCCAAGAACATCTTTGGCACACAGGCCCGCCCGCTGACCTCACCCGACTGGCTGAGTGGTGCGCTGGTGATCACGGATGTGATCTCGATCAGCTATATCCGTATTGCGATCTTTGTGCTGGCACTGGTGTTCCTTGCACTGATCCTGTTCGTGCTCAAACGCACAAGGCTTGGGCTTGAGGTTCGGGCAGTCACGCAGAATCCCGGCATGGCGGCCAGCATGGGCATCAACCCTGACCGCATCAACATGCTGACCTTTGGTCTGGGGTCCGGCATCGCGGGCATCGCAGGCGTCGCCATCGGGCTTTATGCCAAGGTGACGTCCGAGATGGGCGCGGACTACATCGTGCAGAGCTTCATGACAGTGGTGGTGGGCGGTGTCGGCAATGTCTGGGGCACGCTGGCGGGGGCGTCGATGATCGGCGGGCTGCAAAAGGGGATCGAATGGTTCAACCCCTCCAACACGCTGGCAGCACAAACCTATATGATCCTGTTCATCATCCTGTTCATCCAGTTCCGGCCCAAGGGGATTGTTGCCCCCAAAGGCCGTGCGGCGGCGGAGTGAGCACATGAAAAACACCTTCCTTGCGCAGAACCCTTCGGTGATGTGGTTCCTCGCCGCGCTCTCGCTCTTTACGATCACGGTCACGCTTTTGTCGGAGGTGACGGGCGTCGGCATCGTCTCCACCTCCTTTGTCAAGGTGCTGGGCAAGATGCTGTGCCTGTGCCTGATCGCCATCGCGATGGATGTCGTCTGGGGCTATTGCGGCATCCTCAGCCTCGGGCATTTCGCCTTCTTCGGCATCGGCGGCTATGCGGTGGGCATGTGGCTGATGTATGCGCGCACCGAAGGGATCGTGCTGGACAGCCTCGCGGGCCAAGTCATCCCGCCCACACCGCAGGAAATCACGGATGCCATCGGCAACCAGATCTTCGGTGTGGTAGGCTCCGCCGAGTTTCCGATGATCTGGGGCTTTGCCGACAACCTGTTTTTGCAGCTGCTGATGGTCGTGCTGGTGCCGGGCCTGCTGGCGCTGGTCTTTGGCTGGCTGGCCTTCCGCAGCCGTGTCACGGGCGTCTATCTCTCGATCCTGACACAGGCGATGACGCTGGCGCTGGCCCTCTATCTGTTCCAGAATGACAGCGGGTTGCGCGGCAACAACGGGCTGTCGGGCCTGCAGATCATCCCCGGTTTTGAAGACACGCCGCAGGCGACAATCTCCATCGTCTTCTTCATCGCCTCCGCCTTTGCCCTTGCGGCAGGCTATGTGTTTTTCGCATGGGTCATGTCGGGCAAGATGGGCAGCGTGGTGCAGGGCATCCGCGACAACGAGGCGCGCGTGCGCTTCCTCGGCTACCATGTGGAAAGCTACAAGCTGTTCGTCTTCACCATCACCGCCGTGGTCGCGGGCATCGCAGGCGCGCTTTATTATCCGCAGGCAGGCATCATCAACCCCGGTGAAGTCGCCCCCATCGCCTCCATCTACCTCGCGGTCTGGGTCGCCATCGGCGGGCGCGGCAGGCTTTACGGCGCGGTGATCGGCGCGGCGCTCGTCTCGCTGCTGTCGAGCTGGTTCACGGGGGGCAGCGCGCCTGACATTCCGCTGGGTTTCTACACGGTGCAATGGACGGACTGGTGGCTGGTGCTGCTGGGGGTCGCGTTCGTCGCCGTCACGCTGTTCTTTCCCAAAGGCATCGGCGGGCTGTTCGATTATCTGGTGAGGAAGCCGCAATGAGCATGCTGCTGGAGGTCAACGGCGTCTCGGTCAGCTTTGACGGGTTTCGCGCCATCAACAACCTGTCGATCAACTTTGCCGAGGCCGAATTGCGCGCCATCATCGGGCCCAATGGCGCGGGCAAGACCACCTTCATGGACATCGTAACCGGCAAGACGAAGCCCGACAGCGGCACGGTGATCTGGGGCGCGCGCAACATCTCGCTTTTGGGGTTATCAGAGAGCCGGATCGCGATGGAAGGGATCGGGCGCAAGTTCCAGAAACCCACCGTGTTCGAGGCGCAGACCGTCCGCCAGAACCTCGCCATGGCGCTGAAGAATCCGCGCGGGCCCTTTGCGGTGCTTATGCACCAAAAGACTGCCGCGAACGGCGCCAAGATCGAGGCCATCGCCGATGAGATCGGCCTGTCAGACAGCCTCACCCGCCTCGCAGGGGAGCTGAGCCACGGGCAAAAGCAATGGCTCGAAATCGGGATGCTGCTGGCACAAGAGCCGCGCCTGTTGCTGGTGGATGAGCCGGCAGCAGGCATGACCGTGGAAGAGCGCGAAAAGACCACGGACATCCTGCGCCGCGCAGCTGAAACCCGCGCGGTGGTGGTGGTGGAGCATGACATGGAGTTCGTCCGCCGTCTTGGTTGCAAGGTGACGGTGCTGCACGAAGGCGCGGTGCTGGCCGAAGGCAGCCTCGATCATGTTACCTCCAATCCGCGGGTGATCGAGGTCTATCTGGGGCGCAGCGATGCTTGAAATCAGGGACCTCGATCTGTTTTACGGCCAAAGCCAGATCCTCTTCGGGATCTCGCTGGAGGCGTCACAGGGCCGTATCACAACCGTCATCGGCAACAATGGCGTGGGCAAGACCAGCCTGCTGAAGGCCATCGCCGGACGCCACGCCGCCGCCGGGGGCACGGTGTCTGTCGCCGGGGCGCCGGTGAAGCTGTCCTCGGCCTTTGACGCGGCACGCAGCGGCATCGCCTATGTGCCGCAGGGCCGCGAGATCTTTGCGATGCTCAGCGTGCAGGAAAACCTTGAGACCGGATTTGCCTGTCTGCCAAAGACTGACCACGTCATTCCCGACGCGATATTCGATCTGTTCCCCGTGCTGCGCGACATGCGCAACCGGCGCGGCGGTGATCTTTCGGGGGGGCAACAACAACAGCTGTCAATTGCGCGCGCGCTGATTACCCGGCCCCGGGTGCTGCTGCTGGACGAGCCGACGGAAGGCATCCAGCCGAATGTGATCCAACAGATCGCAAGCGCCCTCGAGATGTTGCGTGCGCAGGGCGATATGGCAATCGTGCTGGTCGAGCAGAACGCCGATTTCGCCCACGCGCTGGGGGATCATTTCATCGTGATGGAGCGCGGCCGGATCAAACGCCGAGCCGACAAGGCGGATTATTCCAAGCCGATGCTTGTGGACGATCTCGCACTTTGATCCGGCAGAAGCGATCGTTTTTGTCCGCAGCTCGGATCTCTGCCCGGTCCATCCCGGATGGGCAAAGCGGCACCGCGCACCAGCCGACGTGCAGGGCCGTGCCGCAGCCGGACAGCAGGAAAGAACGCCGAATCCGGCGTCAGATATTGCGTCCCACGGGGATCACGGGCCTGCCTCACGATTTGACTACCCGGTCAGATATCGCAGTGTTATGCCGCACAGTGCCAAAAAGCGGCAGAGTTGATGACAGGTTTCACATGAGCGACGCCAGACCAAACCGTAAGCCGGACAGCATCCGCAGCCGGGACGCTGCAAGAACGCAAGGCGAAATACTGGCGGTTGCGGTGCAGGAATTCGCCGAGCACGGCTTTCATGGCGCCCGGATCGAGCGGATCACGACAGCGGCGAAATGCAACTCACGGATGATCTATCATTACTTCGGCAGCAAAGAGCAGCTCTATATCGCCGCACTCGACAGTGTCTATGCCGCCATCCGCAATCAGGAGGCACGGCTGGATTTCAGCGCGGGCGATCCGGCGATCACCGCGCGCCAGCTGGTCGAGCTTACCTTCGACTACTTTGCCAACAACGCCAGCTTTCTCAAGATGACCCGCAACGAGAACCTGCTGGATGGTAAATATATCCAGCGCTCTCAGATGATCCGGGACATGTCGCAGCCGCTGATCACCGCCATCGGCAAGCTGATGGACCGGGGCTATGCCGCAGGGGCGTTTACCCACCGGGCCGATCCGGTCCAACTCTACCTCAGCATTGTGGCCCTCAGCGCGCATCACCTCAACAACGGGGCGACGCTGGGGCTGGTCGTGGGCAAGGATCTGGGCGATGCGGACTGGCAGGCGGAGCGCAGGGCCCATGCGGTAGAGGTCATCCTGAGCTATCTGGGCGTGGCGCAAGGGGCAGCGCCCCTCTGCACCAAGTAATCGGTCACTTACTAAGGCACGAAAGATGCGGACGTGCCCGCGATCATCCGGTTGCGCGCCAGGGGCCGGACAGCCGCCAAACCCCTGACATATGGGAGCACACATGGGGACACACATGGGGACCGCAAGCACTTCGGCCTCATGTGGCACATGCGAATCCCTTGACCGCGCGCCTGCGCATGGCGGGTCCCTGATGGATCAGGGCCGAGGTATACCTCCGCATATGCAAGTTTTTTGCTCAGATGCCGCTTTTTGCGCCCGAATTATACGCAGCTAAAGTTAATTCTATATTCATTTACTTTTGCTGATTTTCACCGGGCCTTCCGCGCTGATTATGGGGGCATGAACAGTATATCAAACATCCCCGCCACCGCTCTGGCCTCTGACGCAGTCACCGCATCCCGCGCCCGCATCGCGATCGAATTGCAGCAGGCCGAAGTGGTTTTCGGCAGCGGCGACAAGGCGGTCACCGCTCTGTCGCCGACCAATCTGAAATTGCCGGATGGCGATTTCCTCGCCCTTGTCGGCCCCTCCGGCTGTGGCAAATCCACGATCCTGCGGCTGGTCAGTAACTTGCTGCGCCCCTCTTCCGGCGTTGTGCTGGTCGGCGGACGGGAGGCCTCGGCCAAGCAGTTGCGCATCGGCATGGCCTTCCAGAACCCAACGATGCTGCCCTGGCTCACCATCGAGCAAAACGTGATGATGCCGCTCAAGATCGTGCAGCCCTTCAAGGCGCGGTTCCGCACGGAGAAAACGCGCGAGTTCCGCGACCGCGTGCATGATCTGCTGGGTCAGGTCGGGCTCAAGGATTTTGCGGGCCATTTCCCTTGGCAGCTCTCTGGCGGGATGCTGCAACGCTCCAATCTGTGCCGCGCGCTCATTCATGAGCCTGATCTGCTGCTGCTGGACGAGCCGTTTGGCGCGCTCGACCAGTTCACCCGTGAGGAGCTGTGGCAGACATTGCAGGACCTCTACCTCGATCGCAAACCGACTGTTCTGCTGGTCACGCATGATCTGCGCGAGGCGGGGTTTCTGGCCAACCGCATCTGCGTGATGAGCGCGCGGCCCGGGCGCATCATCTCCGACGAGGTGGTGAACATCCCCCAGCCCCGCGAGATCGGCATGATCTACAGCACCGAATTCGTTGAAATGACCCAGAACCTGCGCGAGATGATCGCACAGGTCCGCAAATAGGATCCCGCAATGACCGAGCAAACCCGCATCCGCATGCTGTCCTTTTCCCTCCTGTTCGGGTTTTTCGCCACTTGGGAGGTCTTGTGCATCCTGCTTGATGTCTCCGATCTCGTGTTGCCCCGCCCGACAGAGATCATGGTGACGCTCTGGGTCAAATTCCCGATCCTGCTGCCGCATATCCTGCAAACGCTCTACTCCACGCTCACCGGATTTGTGCTGGGCGTCAGCATCGGCGTGGTGCTGGGGGTGATGGTCGGCACTTCCAAGGTCGCTTATGCCGTGGCCTATCCGCTGCTGGTGGGTTTCTCGTCGATCCCCAAGGTCGCGGTTGTGCCGATCTTTGTGCTCTGGTTCGGCTCTGGCACCACGCCTGCGATCCTCACGGCCATGGTGATCTGCGTCTTTCCGATTGTGGTGAACATCGCCACCGGCCTTGCCACGACAGAGCCTGATCTGGAGGATGTGCTGAAAACCCTTGGCGCGTCGAAATCTGAGATCCTGTGGAACGTCGGCCTGCCGCGCACCATGCCGTACTTCTTTGCGGCGCTGAAGGTGGCGATCACCCTCGCATTTGTCGGCGCGGTGCTGTCGGAGACTGTCGCCTCCAACCGCGGGATCGGGAATGTGATGATGACCGCCTCGTCGAATTTTCAGGTTTCGCTGGTCTTTGCGGGCCTGATCATCCTCGCCCTGCTCGGCGTCGCCCTCTACGGCCTCTTCTCCTGGCTGGAGCGGCGTGTGACCGGCTGGGCCACACGCGGCAATGACCTCGCCCTTTCGTAATCCTCCCCCTCTCAATAAAAGGACTCTGCTATGAAACACACGCTTCTGGGCGCGACCTTCGCGCTGATCACCGGCCTCACCCCTGCGTTTGCCGAAAACGTCGATATCCGCTTTACCCTCGGCTGGAAGACGCAAGGCAGCGATGCACCCTTCCTCATGGCGCAGAGCCGGGGATATTTCGAGGAGGAAGGGCTGAACGTCACGATTGACCAGGGCGAAGGCTCTGCCGCGACGGTCACGCGGATCATGGGCGGGGCCTATGACGCCGGATTTGGCGATATCAACGCGATCATCCAGAACGCTGCCGCCCGTCCGGGCGAAGCGCCGGTCATGGTCTACCAGCTGTGGAACCGGCCGCCCTTTGCCATCGTGACCCCAAAGACTGCGGGCATCGAGAGCCCTGCAGATTTCGAGGGCAAGCGGCTGGGTGGCGCGCAGGGCACACCCACGACTCGCCTGTTTCCCGTCTTTGCCAAGCTGAACGGCATTGATCTGGAACAGGTCGCACAGGAGAACATGGCCCCCAACCTGCAAGAACCGATGATGATCCGGGGTGACATCGACGGGGCCTTTGTGTTTACCATCACCAGCTGGTTCAACCTGATCGCCAACCGTCAGGATCCGGCGGCGGATTACAACTGGTTCAAATTCGAGGATTACGGCATGGATCTGTACTCCAACGGTCTGATGGTGTCGCAGCAACTGCTGGCCGAGAACCCCGAGGCGGTGGCCGGTCTGGTGCGTGCGGTCAACCGTGCCACGCTGGAAATCGCACAGGATCAGGACATTGCCATGGAGGCGGTCATGGCCTTCGACAATCTGGTGGACGCGGATCTGGAGCGTGCGCGGCTTGAATTCGCGCTGACCAATCTGATGAACGCGCCCGAGGTGACCGAGATCGGCATGGGCGATCTGGTGGACGAACGCCTGACCCGCGCCATCGCAATCGTCGGTGAAGGCTACGGACTGGAGCGTCTGCCGGAAGCGTCTGAGATCTTTGACCGCTCCTTCCTGCCGCCCGTGGCAGAGCGCAGCTTTTCCGTCGCGATCAACTGAACCCCGCAGCAGGCCCGCCATGTCAAACCAAAGAATACAGCTGACCGGCGGGCTTGTTCTGGTCGAAAATGACAGGTTCGAGCGTGTCTCGATCCTGATCGAGCAAGACCGCATCATGGCCCTGCTGCCCAAAGGCGAGGTGGTCGAGACAGCGCAGCAGGTGGACGCCAGCGACCGCCTGATCATCCCCGGCCTTGTGAACGGCCACACCCATTCGCACGGGGCGCTGGGGCGCGGCGGGGTGGCGCAGGATCTGCCGCTCGAGGCGTTTTTGTCCGGCGCCGCATGGCTGAACGGACAGCGCAGCACCGACGACCTGCGGCTGGCGGCAGAGCTGTCGGCGGCGGAGCTGATCCGCAAGGGCTGTACCAGCTGTTTTGATCTGTTTGTGGAACTGCCGGGATTCAGCGTGGAGGGCATCCATACGGTCGCCCGCGCCTACCACGATGCCGGCATGCGCGCGGTTGTGGCCCCGATGATCGCGGACCAGACGCTATATCAGGCGCTGCCCGGATTGCTGGACGCCTTTGCGCCGCCGCTGCGCGAGAGGGTCGCAGCCCTGGCCCTGCCGGATTGGCAGAGCACCCTGACAACCTGCGCGCAGGCCATCGCCCACTGGCCCGTGCCCATGGACCGCGTGCGCCCCGGCATCGGCCCCACAATCCCGCTGCATTGCTCGGACCCTTTCCTGCAGGCCTGTGCCGCGCTGTCGGTGGAGCACGGTCTGCCCCTGCAAACCCATCTGGCGGAGACGCGGATGCAGCAGGTGATGGCCACGCGCAAATACGGGCGCAGCCTGACCGCGCATCTGGACGCGCTGAAGGTGATCGGCCCGCGCTTCAGCGGCGCGCATGGCGTCTGGCTCTCAAAGCCCGAGGCGGACGTGCTGGCCCGGCACGGTGCCTGCATCTGCCACAATCCGATGAGCAATCTGCGACTTGGCTCCGGCATCGCACCGGTGCGGATGCTGGCAGATGCGGGCGTGACACTGGGCGTCGGCACGGACGCCAGCAATACCTCCGACGGGCAGAACATGTTCGAGGTGCTGCGCCTTGCCGCCACCCTCAGCCGTGCGATGACGCCCGAACCTGAGCAGTGGATCAGCACCCGCGAGGCCTTTGCAATGGCCACCACCGGCAGCGCCCGGATGCTGGGGCTGGACCGGGTCGGCATGATCGCGCAAGGCTGGGCGGCGGATCTGCTGTTCCTCGATGCGGCCTATTGCCATTACACCCCCCTGCGCAGCCCGCTGGACCAGATCGTCTTTGCCGAAAACGGTGCCGCGCTGCGCGAGGTAATGGTTGCGGGGAATTATGTGTTTGCGGATGACCGTATTCTGACGCTTGATGAAAACGCGCTGCGCGACCGCGCACTGGAGGCGCAGCACAGGCTCGATACTGCCAACAACCATACCCGCCTGATGAATGAGGCCGCCGCCGTCATCGTCCAGAGCTTTTGCCGCGCCAACTGCACAGCGCCCATTTCCTGAAGGAGAGACCCATGGACCAAAGACCCGATCCCGCCACCGCCGCAAAAGCCATCGTCGAGGCCTATCTTGAGCGGTCCATGGTGCCTGATCCCGTCGGGGCGGCGGCCTATGTCAGCGCGGATTTCAGGCTGGTGTTTACGGGCGGGCGTCTTTTCCGGGGGCCTGCCGACAGTGCCGCGTTCAATGCCAAACGATATGCCTGGGTGAAAAAGAAATTCCTGCGCACCGATGCCGCCCATGATCCTGAGACGGGCGATGTGCATGTCTACAACACCGGCTATCTCTATGGTGAATGGAAGGACGGCACCGCCTTCGAGACCAACCGCTATATGGATAAATTCGTGGTGCGGGACGGCAAGATCATCAGCACCGATGTCTGGAACGACAGTGCGGAGATCCTGCTGCACAAGGCCGGTTTGGCAGAAGCGGATCTCGCGGAGGCGGATCTGTGAACGACCATGGCCGCTACGCCTACCGCGCCATCACCGACCGCCCCGATTACAGCTGGCCCGAGGGCAAGCGGCTTGCCGTATACATTGGCCTGAACCTCGAGCATTTCGCCTTTGGCGAGGGTCTGGGCGCCGAGATTGCACCCGGCGGGCCGCAGCCCGATGTCCTGAACTACGCATGGCGCGACTATGGCAACCGCGTGGGCGCGTGGCGGATGCGCGATCTGTTCGATGCCCTCGACATGCCGGTCAGCGTGCTGGCCAATTCCGCGATGTATGATTATGCGCCTGATTTGATGGCCGCCTTTCGCGCGCGCGGCGACGAGGTCGTGGGCCATGGTCGCACCAACTCCGAGCGGCAATCGGTGCTGCCTGAGGCGGGAGAGGCGGAGCTGATCCGCGAGGCGACCGAAGTGCTGCAGGTCGCCGAAGGGGTGGCCCCACAAGGCTGGCTCTCGCCCTGGATCGCGGAGACTGTGCATACGCCGGATCTGCTGGCACAAGCGGGCTATGGCTACACCCTCAACTGGTGCATGGACGACCAGCCGGTGTGGTTGCAGACGCGCCACGGGCGGTTACTGTCGATCCCCTATCCCCAAGAGGTCAACGACATCCCGTCGATTGTCGCGCGCAAGGACAGTGCTTCGGATTTCGCGGATATGATCATCGACAATTTCGACGAGATGCTGGAGCAATCGGTGCATCAGCCGCTGGTCATGGGCATCGCCCTGCATCCCTATCTGGTGGGCCAGCCCTACCGGCTGCGCCACCTGCGCCGCGCCCTGAGCCATATCGCGGCCCGGCGCGAGCAGATCTGGCTGACGCGCGCGGGCGACATCCACAGCTATTGCCGCACCCTGATCCCTGACTTGATCCCCTGACAGCTTTCAAGCGGGATCACGCGCGACGGGAAATGCAGTTTGAGGATAGATCGGTATGTCGTGACAACCAGCCGAGGGCCTGTGGCCAATCCCCCTGCGGCTACGAGGGTCCCACACGCTGCATAACTTTAATCGGTTTTGTCGTGTCTTGTGGCTCGCCCGTTGAACTCTTTGATCTTTGCAGAGCAATTTCCCGCCAGATGCCGCTGCTTGCTCATCCCGGCGTCATAATCGCGCTGGATTTTGCCGATGTCTTTCGGCGGTTGCACCGCGCAGGTCGAGGTCTTGCACCAGCCATGCCGCATGAGCCGGTGTCCACTGCCGGGCGATGGCGCATGCCAGATCTCGGGTGACCCGGCCACGTGGTTGACCTGCGTCAATTCCGCATCGGGCGCAGTCAGGTAGACTTCAGGTCATCCGGCACTTAGGAGGCCCCCAATGCTGACTGTCACCAAACCATCGCCCGACCGAATTGACATTGAACTTTCCGGCGTGCTGAACGCCAATGAGATGGAGGCCGCGCTTGATCTTCTTGTTTCGCACTCCGAGGGCATCCAGCATGGCAAGATCCTCTATACTATTTCCGATTTCGAAATACCGACGCTGGGCGCCATGGCCACCGAATTCTACAAGCTGCCAAAGCTGTTCAGCTTGATCGGCAAGTTTGATAAATGCGCTGTGCTCTGTGACACCCCCTGGATCCGGACTGCTGCGCAGGTCGAGGGCGCGGTCATCCCCTACCTGACCATCAAGAGTTTCAATCTGGGCGACATAAAAGCCGCAGAAGACTGGCTCAACAGTGATCCGGATGACGATGATGACGATTTCGAGAACTTTCCTGTCTAAGTCCTGCGCAAGCGCGGCCAAATTGATCCGCGTCAAGAAAGACGCCTCCGGCAGGTGTAGTTTGAGCCCTGAAGCCTATGGTAGCCCCTCCATCCTTCATTTTGAACAGGAGTCGATATCATGTCCCGTCATATCGGTGACACCGCCCCTACTTGCGCCGGGTCAACGTCTAGACATTAGATCTCAAAAACCCAGCCCTCCCCCTGACACAGGGGCGTGCGCCCGACCGGAGACAGGATGATATGCAGAATGGCACATCTGATTTCCACGCCCTGCTGCACACTGCAGCGCTGATTGATGCCGAGTTGCGCAAGCATCTTGGGCCGCTTGGCCTGCAGCCGCGTCAGGCGCGCGTGCTGGAAGCGATGGGCAGAATGGGCGCCGTTTCCCAAACAGAGCTTGCCGATGCGTTCGGGATCACCTCTGCCAGCATGAGCACGATGACAGCACGGCTGCTGGCTGCGGGCTACATTACACAGGACATCAATCCGGTCTCACGCCGCCACAACGTGCTGGAACTGACAGACAAGGGCCGCATCATGCTGGATGCGGTTGCCCAGGCGTGGGCCCATGTCGATGCGACCATCGCATCGCTGCTCGGCAATGATGCCGACACTCTATTTGTCCTCGCGCAAAGATTGCGCGCCGGTCTGGGCGGCGGGGTTCCCGGTCGGGCATCTGCTGACACGCCAGCGCAATCCTCAGATTAGCCTCTGGCAGCCGATGTCACGCCAGATTGTCCGCGGCAGCGATCTGCCGCCGCGTGTCACCGTGAATCCCTTTAATCTCCTGCATCATATGCTGGATAGTATACTAACAGTCGCACAGGGCTTTACCCCTAGGCGCCTGCTCTTGCGTAGCCATGAGGCATCCACATAGCTTGAGGGGAAAAGCGATGACATTGCTGACAGCAGAACCACGCGGCGGCCAACCCACCCCCCTGTCACTGAACGACACAGACCAGCGCAGCACCGGCTCTGGTGCCAGAAAAGACCGGTCGGTGCCGCGCAACACCGCTTTGACGGCGCTGTTCGGGGCTGCATCCTTTCGTCAGCGTTTTCAGCCCAACGGCACCATCTTGCTGGATGGCACAGCCGCTGACGCCGTGTATCTGATAGCGTCAGGTACAGTCCGCTGTTGCACCATCAGCGAGGACGGACAGCGCCAGATCTTCCGCTTTGCGCGGAAGGGTGAATTTGTCGGAATTGCGGATATGGAGACATGGCATTTCACCGCCGAGGCTGTGGATATCGTGACCCTCAAATCGATCCCGCGCGCGGTGCTGGAGCGGGCCCTGGCCACCGACATCACTCTGCGTCAGGAGCTGCGCGCCCATATCTGTGCCCAGCTGGAAGCCCGCGAGCAACAGCTGTTGTCCCTCGTCACCAGCAAGGCACCGGAGCGTCTGCTGCACTTCCTGACAGACTTTGCCACCACACGGACAAGCATCGGATATATCACGCTGCCCATGTGCCGCCGCGACATCGCAGACCATCTGGGCATGTCCGTGGAAACGGTCAGCCGCGCCTTTACCGTGTTGAAGACAAGGCAGCTGATCGAGCTCGCCTGCGCGGAAAAGTTCAGGATCAATGCCGCTGCCTGATGCGCTTTTTGACGCTAGGCGACAATGTGCAAACCAACCTTGCGCCATGCGGCAAACACCCGCTGCGTGAGCGCGGGGTTCACTTCCGACGCGCGGTAGTGTCGTGCGATGAACCCCTCGAAATCGGGAAACCGCTCCAGCAGGGCAGTCTTCTCGCGCGCGGCGGCGGCGATGTCGCCACTCTCAACGAGCATCCATACCAGATGGCAGGTATAAAAATACTTGTCCGGCAGCGGCGCTTTGCGCATCTCCACCAATGCGGCCTCCGGCCCCTCGGTCTGCATCAGAACATAGGCACGGATGAGGTGATACCACCCCGGATGCAGCGGGTTGAGCATCAGCGCTTTGTCCAGCATCGGGAGCGCGCACGCCGCGTCGTCGCGCACCATAAAGCACATGCCCAACATCGCCAGCATATCGGCGTGACCGGGGTTGAGCAGCAAAGCCTGCTCCGCTGATGTCTGGAAACCGGCAAAATCACCAAGATGGAAATGGGAGCGCGCATGCGCGCAATGCGCCATGGCGCTCTGGCTGTCGCACGCGACCGCAAGGCGCGCATATGTCAGGGCAAGGTCGAGTATATCGGTCCGCACTGCGCCCGTTTCAAACCGGTATTCATCCAGCCACAGGAATGCCAGTACCGCATGCGCATCCGAGGAATGTGGGTCGTTCGCAATTGCATGTTCCAGACCCTGCCGGATCTCCACCCGTTCGTGCTGGTCCATCTCGATCCCCTTGCGGTGGTAGCGATAGATCCAGTTGATCGTCTCCCATTTTGTGGATCTGCCGCCCTGCCCCGCCCGCGCGGCGATCTGGCCGATGGGTCCGAAACTGTCCGACAGGCTCCACGCGATCTGCTCGGCAATTTTATCCTGAATGGCGCAAAACGCGGCTGGCTCCACGGGATGTGTGTACCGCTCCACCAGGATCACCGTCTCATCACGCGCATCAATCAGATTGATGGTGACGTTGATTGCTGCGTCATCTGTTCTGAGGCTGCCTTCCAGAACGAAATCCGGCTGGAAGGCGTCGCGCATCGCCCGCACGCTCATGCCTTCGGATTTTGCCTGTTGCGTGGTCGAGCGGGAAAACACCGACAGCTCTTTGAAGCGCGACAGATCGGTGATGATTTCCTCCGTCAGCCCAAGGGTAAATCCGGACTGCCCCTGACACTGCCCGAAATCATCAAAGGGCAACACAGCAATCGACGGCTTCACGGGGTGGTTGTGCGGGGCGTGTTCCGCGCCTGCAGCTGCTGCTTCTGCGCGCCAGAACGGATCAAACGCAGGCGCATACGTGCCTTTTGCAATGGAGATGCGCAAAGGGTCCCCGGCCCCCTCCTGCGCGTAATACTGATCCAGCTTGCGCCGCAACACACGCGCCTGCACGCGCACAATCGTGTCCGCCTGCGGATCAAAGCTTGTGGGCCGGTCAAAGACTTCCAGACCGATTGTATAGCCTTTCAGCAGGTCGCTGCGTCCTGCCAGACATTCCTCGACAACATAGGCCAAAAACCGCGAAATCCGGGGCGAGTTGCAAAAATAGGAACTGCCGATGACACGGGCAAGCCCGGCTTTCACAGCGTCGGCAGGCGCAGTGGGCCGTGAGGTCATAGGCATTACGATCCGTAGTCAATGCACGGCGCGGGGGGCACCCTCCCAGTTCTTCATACGGAATGTAAAACACATGGATCCGGAATGCTACACTTTCAGCCATCGGGCAGCCTGCGCCCGGATCGACAAGGCGGAGATCATTCCACCGCCCGGCATGACCCCCGAAAGCCGCTGATGATCACACAATCACAATCCAGACAAAAACGAGGCTTACCACCAGATAGACCAGCGTGTTGACCATCCAGCGGATCAAACCTGCCTCGCCTTCGGGATCTACGCCCAAGCGTTCGCACACTTTGGTGCCTGGCCAGAGGAATGCTTCGGAAAGTGTCATATCATATGCTCCTTAATGCGTATTATCCATGCGCAATATCTATCGCTTTTAATTGCGCACTGCAAATGCTAAATATAATGGATGCAGTTAGACAAATTTACCGATTATGGCCTCCGCGTGCTCATGATGCTGGCCGTCCGTGCGCCCGACCGGGTGGCAACATCGGAAATTGCATCAATCTATGGCTTGTCTGAGCATCACCTGTCCAAGGTGGCGACGCGATTGGTCGCCGAAGGCTTTGCTGCGTCGGAACGGGGGCGCTACGGTGGCCTTACGCTTGCGCGCAGTGCCACGCACATCAGCATCGGTGATGTCGCGCGCGCCATGAAGCGGGATGCGCCGGTGGTGGAGTGTTTCGGGCCCGATACCTCCTGTCTGATCTTGCCGGTCTGCGGATTGCGCGCCCCTTTGGCGCAAGCGCAGGAGGCGTTCTTTGCCACGCTTGACGCCTATTCGCTGGCCGATGTGACGCGGGCACGCGGTGCCCTTGCTGAACTGCTCAAGGTATAGGGCCGCAGGCATGGCGGGAGGCGGATGGGAGAGCCATAGCCATGGGGTGCATTGTCTGGCCGGATGCTTGCGTGCGCACTCCAGATCGCCCGGTCAGAGCGAAAGGGGCACGAGATAGAGCGCAAGAAACGTCAAGAAAACAGCGCCCAGCGCCAAATTGAATCCCCGCTGCCACCTTGGCGCTGCCGCAAGGCCCAGATATTGAGCGAGGATGATGCGCGCTTTTTGCCATGCGAGCAGCAGAACGGCGATGCCTGAGGCGGTGGACCAATGGCTGCTGAACGCTGGAAACGACAGGAGTGTCGAGGCGAGGCTCAGCCCGATCAGGGAAATCAAGGCGATATGGAGCGTCTTATGCGTCATTACAGCAGATAGATCACAGGGAACAAAAGCACCCAGACCAGATCAACCATATGCCAGAAGGCGCTGGCGTCAGCGGTGCTTTCTTCGTGGTCGCGCCAGGCGACAAGGAGCAACAGCAAAACGCCTGCCACGACATGCGCCGCATGAAACCCGGTGAGCATGAAGTAAAAGTTGAAAAACGGATGGGTGTCCCAGACAATTCCGGCGGCCGATTTTGCCGCAAATTCAGAGCCCTTGATCCACAGGAAACCCGATCCCAGCAGGGCAGCCCCGATCAGTGCCAGCCGCCTCTTGGTCCGCTCAAGTGGCTGCCTCATCTGACATGCGAGTGCTGCGAGATACCCACTCGTGATCAAGATCACCGTGTTGATACCGGCACCTGTGCGGTCAAGCATGTCTTGCGCGGTGGCGAATCCTTCAGGATCTGTCAGGCGGACGGAAAGAAACAGGATCAATCCGACCCCGAACACCAGTATTTCGCTGACGATCAATACCCATATCATCAACTCGCCCGGCAATTCATCTAGGATGCTCTCAGGACCGGAGGTCACACGGCCACCGCATGCTGTGTTGCGTTTTGTGTGAGATAGAGTGACACGGGCGATGCGGTGTCCAGACTTACCAACCAGCCGCGGCCGGTGTCTTGATCGACCGGTTTTGAGACATGCGGCGTGGTCGGATGGCCGGTATGGCACGGAACAGGGCGGCTCATATCGTGGTTGAACGGGTCCGTCATGGCGATGTGTCTCTTTGTTTTTCGACGTGCTTCAGCCGACATCGGCGACCAGACGCATGCCGAGATGAGCAGGCGGCGCACCGACGGCGCAGCCACCACGCGCAGGGTCGCGCACGAGATAGGACATGACGGCCTCATGCTCTCCGCCCATGATGAATGCCGGACACCGGTCAGGATCAATCGGCGCTTGCCCATCAGATCCGGCATAGCAATCCTGCGTCCATTCCCAGACGTTGCCGTCCAGATCCGTGATGCCGTTGGAGGTGGTTGAAAACGCGCCACTGGGACGCAAGGCGCGGCCTGTGCGGCTGGCTTCGGTCAGATAGGACGAGGCCCATGTCAATGAAGGGTCGGTGAAAATCGGATCTGGTTTTTGCGGCATGACTTCGGCAGACAGCTCGACCCATTCCGCAGCGGAAGGCAAGCGCCATCCGGTATCATGCGTGGTGTTGATCCACGCGACAAATTGCATGGCATCGGGATAGCTGAGGCCTGTCGCGGGATACTCTGGTTCTTTCATCTTGCGCGAAAAGTCCAGCTCGCAGGCACCCGCATCATGGCAGGCCTGCCACTCAGTTATGGTCACTTCGCGAATTTGCACCCGCAGGGCGCGTCCGTCCTGCAGCGTGACGACCTGTGCCTGAATGAGATCGGGTGTTGCAGTGCCGGGGCCGCGCAAAACCAGCGCGGCCCCCACAAGGCCCACCACAGCCAACCCTGTTGCCGCCATACGAACGGATGCTTTCGAAAAGAGAGGGGTTGGTGTGGGGGCATTCATGATCTTATCCTCTTGCGTCTGATCAGGTTTCAAATTCGCGGGGGGCGACAACCTGTTCCATCAGGGCATTGTCCCAAGTGCCCTCAACCACAAAGTGTGCAGTCGCGCCTTTGAGTGCGGCGATGATCAGGTTGTGGTTGACGTAGGCGTAAACGCCGGGCTGCTCGAAAGTGTACATCGCCGCCATCGCGGTGCCACCCCGCACGAACCATGTCTCTACCGAGGTCAGCGGATCAACGTCGAACGATGTCTCCCAGACGTAGTCGCCATGCCCCCCGATCAGATGCGGCCGGCTGTCGACGTTGCACGAATTATGCACCATCAGGACCGTTTCGCCCACGGTGAACTTCATCGCATTCTCGCCGGTGATGGCACCGACCGCCCCGTTGAACACCTGATGGGTCGGTGTGAGGGTCGCCATGGCCACAAGGCTGTCGGCATAGTCGTCGCCTGCGACCGCGTAGGTTTTGAACTCGCCGTTCTCGTCTTGCGGCAGGTAGTAATCCTGCTCGCCCATATAGGCGATCTTGTCGTAGGTAAGCGCGTTGCCGTCGCGATCCTTCAGGCCGTCACGCGGCAGCACCATCACCGCACCGTTCATGCCGTGGCAGACGTGGTAGGGGATCATCGCGCCACCCGGTGCACAGTGATAGGTAAAGCAGCCCGCTTTGGTCGCCTTCCAGCGCAGCACGACTTCCTCGCCAGGGTAGACGTGGGTCAGACCGCCACCGCCCAAGGCCCCTGTGGAGGCGTGAAAGTCGATGTTGTGCTCCATCTGACTGTCCACAGGATTGCGCAGGGTCAGCTCGACCATATCGCCCTGGTGGCAGATGATCAGCGGGCCCGGAACCGACCCGTTATAGGTCAGCGCCCAGATTTCGGCACCTGTGTCTTCGTCCACGACCATGAGCTTTTCTGTGGTCTCCATGAAGACCTCGATGATCTTCGGCCCGCCGGTCGCCACCTGTTCGTGGACGGGGGCAAAGGGGGGGGCCACCAACTCCTGCTTCACGCGGGTATAGCCGGACAGGTCTGCGGGTTTGGCTGTGCTGTCGGCAGTCTGCGGATCTGCGGCTTTGTAGATCTTTGCGGAGGCCGCATCAGCGATACTGCGGGAAGGGAGGCGCGGTGTGGTCATGGCCGCCGCACCTGTCGCCAGTGCGGCACTGGCCAGCAGCGATCCGCGCAGCACATTGCGGCGGCTGGTGCTCATTGGGCCGGGCTTATTGAATTTTGTCATGGCTTTTCTCCTTGGAGTTGGCTGGTTTTTGGTATGTGACGGGACGGATCAAAGGCCGCTCAGGGCTTGCTCAAAACGCTCTTTTGCTTTTCTTGGCATGCGGCCTTCGAGAAAGCTGTCGGGTGCTGCGGCCTCATCGCCAACGGCGATCACCATCACCATTCCCATCGCAAAATGTGGCTTGCACTGCACGCCATAGAACCCTGCTTCGGTAAAGGTGACCTCGATCTCTTCGTTGATCTTGCCCGCAAAGGCCTCGGCGCCCTCAGGCATCATGCCGTCCACGGATTCCGCGTTGTGGCCACGGTCGGTCGCAATGAATTTCACGGTATCGCCCGGGGCGATGCGCAGGGCGGCGGGCTCGAATACCATCGTGCCGCTTTCTCCGCGGTTGAGCATCTGGACCTCAAAAGTCTCTGCGAAGGCGGCCCCCCCGAGGGCGATTGCGATTGCAGCGGATGTCATCAGAGTGCGAAACATTTCATTTCCTTTCAATGTCAGCGTTTGTTGCCAAAAGGTCTATGCGACGCGCTGTGCATGGACTTTGCGCAATCGCAAACTTCTGATGTATGATTGGCCGAAGCCTTGCGGCTGGTGGTTCTGCGGAAATCTCGCTATCCACGCAAATCCGGAATATTTGGAGTAGCCACCATGTCGTCGCGACTGGATGAAAGCCTGTTGGCACCTCTGCCGCCCTTCTCCTTGCTGGAGCGGGCCCAGATCAGGACAATTCTGGACCAGGCGGTCAGCCGACGGTCTGATGCCGGCGTGATCATCTTCGATGAAGGGGCTACTGCCGAACGGTTCTATCTGCTGCTCGACGGAACAATCCGCGTGGTCAGGATTACGCCTGACGGCGAACAGGTGACATCGCTGCACATCCCTGCGGGACAATTGTTCGGGATCGCCCCCGCCCTTGGACGCAATACCTATCCGGCAACAGCGATCACCGCCTCAGAGGCGCTGTTCCTGTCATGGCCGGTGTCACTCTGGCACAGTTTTGTTGCGGAGTTTCCCGGTTTCGCCACTGAAACCTACAAAACCGTGGGTGCGCGGATAAATGAGATGAACACCCGCATTGTTGAGATGTCGACCCAACATGTCGAGCAACGCATTGCCCGCGCCCTGCTCAGACTGGTGAACCAGTCAGGACGGCGCACCGCTGACGGGATCGAGATCAGCTTTCCGATCACGCGTCAGGACGTCTCGGAAATGACAGGCACCACGCTGCACACGGTCAGCCGGCTGCTCAGCGCATGGGAGAAAGACGGGCTTGTCAGCAGCAAGCGCAAGAAGATCATCGTTTGCGATCCGCACCGTCTGGTCGTGCTTGGCGGCGCCTGAAGGTGACGTGACCGCCCAGTGGTTTTGTCATGCGCCGATGGCACGGTGCAACTCGGCCCGAAAAACCTGTTCGTCCAGGCCATATTCCAGACAGGCATCCATCACGGTGTGAAACGGGTTCACCATGCAGCCCACGCAGAGCATCTGGTGACGCATGAAAACGGCGACCGTATCCGGCCATCTCGACATGAGCGTATCCAGCGGCATATCCGGATCATCAAGACTATCGTGTTTCATGATCAGCTCCCATTCTACTGACCTGTCTAGGCGGTGAAACTGGTTTGAACGTTGCGCAAGCACAAACTCAGGCGCGCTGAGGCCTGTTATCGCTCCCTCCATTATACCTGAATGGAGGGCTGAAAGGATGGCCGAAATCCTGACAAAGTCACGGGCACGCAATATTTTCTACGCAGGATCGATATTCTTCGTAGTCATTTTCATTGTGCTGACCGTGCATTCGCACCGCTACGTGGTGAACGTCTCGACAGCAGGCATGCCGCTGAGCGAAGAAGTCATCCAGAAAAGAAAAAAGCCCCGCCGTGAAGGCGGGGCCAAGGTGAGTGTCAGCAATGCGGTCCCTCTGGTTGAGGGCGCAGCGACACTGGCGGTGTTCGGATTTCAGGAGTGGGTCAGGCCTGCATTTCGGCCCTGATCTGCTGGCGCAGCACGTCTATCGAGACGTGTTTTCCCTCTTTTTTGTAGCACCAATAGGTCCAGCCGTTACAACTTGGCGCACCTTCAAGGGCGGCCCCGACCTGATGGATGGATCCTTTGACGTCCGTGCCGATCAGCGTGCCATCGGCGCGGACCTTGGCGATATGACGGTTGTTCATGGAATAGAGGTTTTCGCCCGGGCGCAGCATGCCCCGCTCGACCAGCTGGCCGAAGGGCACACGCGGCTCTGCGCGTTTAGAAGTGGTGGTCTGCAGCGCCTCAGTATCGAATTTGCGCACAGATGCGATGCGTTTGGTGGCAACCTTGCGGTAGGCCTCCTCCCGCTCGATCCCGATGAAATCACGGCCCAGCATCTTGGCCACAGCGCCTGTGGTGCCGGTGCCAAAGAACGGATCGAGGATCACATCGCCGGGATTGGTGGAGCCCACGAGAACACGGTGCAGCAGGCTCTCGGGTTTTTGGGTCGGATGCGCCTTGTCGCCCGCCTCGTCTTTCAGGCGCTCATGGCCATTGCAGATGGGCAGAACCCAGTCACTGCGCATCTGGATCCCTTCGTTCAGCGCTTTCAGCGCCTCATAGTTGAAGGTGTATTTGCTGGCCTCGTCCTTGCCCGCCCAGATCATCGTCTCATGGGCATTGGTAAAGCGTTTGCCCCGAAAATTCGGCATCGGGTTCGCCTTGCGCCAGATCACATCGTTGAGGATCCAGTAGCCCTGATCCTGAAGTGCGGCACCGACACGGAAGATGTTGTGGTAGCTGCCGATTACCCAGATCGCACCATTCGGCTTGAGCAGGCGGCGCGCAGCGGCAAGCCACGCGCGGGTGAATTTGTCATAGGCGGCAAAACTGTCGAACTGGTCCCAATGATCGTCCACCGCATCCACCAGCGAATTGTCGGGCCGGTGCAGATCGCCGCGCAATTGCAGATTGTAGGGGGGGTCCGCAAAGATCAGATCAATGCTGCATTCGGGCAGCGCATTCATCGCGTCAATGCAATCCCCGCTCAGGATGGTGTTCAGGGGAAGCGCCTGTGCTTCCTTGGTCTTTACTGTCATAACTCTGCCTCTGTCCCCGGTGCATTTTCACACTCGTTGGTTGAGGTCAAAGATGACCGCAGACCGAATCACGGTCAATTTGTTTATTGAATCAGAGTTTTAACTATTATTCTTGCCACAAGATCTTGTGTACTGGTTTGAACAAACGTCTATGGTGTGGGGTCACACCCAATTCTTGAAGCGCAGATATGTGGCTTTTTGATCCATATCCCATGTTCGTCTCCCAGCCGTAGCCGGGGTGCTGTTGCGCAAGGGACAACATGACATAATCCCGACATATTTTGGCCATAATTGAGGCCGCCGAAATGGAGACGGAACGGGCATCGCCCTTGATCACCGTCTCTGCCGGGATCGCCAAACCGCGCGGAACCATGGTGCCGTCGATCAGGCAATAATCGGGCGGCACGGCCAATCCCTGCACCGCGCGCACCATCGCGATGTGGCTGGCGCGCAAGATGTTGTGGGCTTCAATCTCCTCGACGCTCGCATGTGCGATGGAGACATCGGCCACCTCGAGGATCCGGGCATAGAGTGCCTCGCGTCTCTTATGGGTCAGCTTTTTGCTGTCGTTCAGCCCGGCGGGGATCCGCGCGGGATCCAGCACCACGGCGGCAGCTGTCACGGGACCGGCCAGCGGGCCGCGCCCGACTTCGTCAATGCCTGCGATGCGGGTAAAGCCGCGCGCGTGCGCCGCCCTCTCGAATGAATAATCGGGTTCCATGGCGCATGGCAAACCGGATGATGCCCCTGCGCGCAAGAGAAAAAGGGAGGGACGCCCGAACATCCATCCCTTCCCCCACAGGCGCGCGATAGGAGATATCTGCGCGCCCAGGCGTATCAGCCCCGCTCTTCTTAGCTGCGCCCGAAACTGTAGCCGTTCCGCTGCAGGCAGCGCGCGTCATATCCGTTGCGCAGGCCACGGTCCGTCCGGACCTGAATGGCGCAGTTTTGCGGCAGGCGGTTGGCGGCGCGGTAATTCTGCTCAAGGCAGCGACGGTCAAGCATCTGGCCCTGTCCCTGACGGGTCCGATAGCTGCGCAGGCAATTCTGCGGCAGCACGTTGCGTGTCACCCGCTGCGGCAACGGACGAGGTTGCAGGTGGGGCTGAAAATGGTTGCGGTTCTGGATCACGGCGCGCGGTTTGGGTTGGCTCACAGGTTGCTGGCGTTTGTCCCTTTTGTTCTGATGGATGATCGCGCCCACCACCGCGAGGCCGAGCACGGTCGCGGCGATTCGGGCGTTGCGGTCCCGGTCCGCATGGGCGGGCACAGCGCCAAGCGCGGTCAGAGCCAGGGCAGCGGCGGCTACGGTATTGACAAGGCGGCGGGGAAGGGTAAAGCGCATGAAAACGATCCTTTTATGAGGGGCGGCACAGGATCTGTGCTGCAACATGGGATCAGCGTGCGGCGGGGCGTGCCCCACAGGCAATAACAGCGCGGCGCTATAGGATAACCTCCGCGCTGCAACCGCACCGATATTGTATATCACCCGCAGATACCGCATCTTTGGACGCATGAAACACATGCTCATCCCCCTTTGCATCATGCTGTCGCTGGGCCTTGGCGGGCCTGCGATGGCCGCTGACTGCTACGCCGATTACAAGGCGAAACAGGACAATCCGCTGCGGCTGCATTACGGTGTGGCCCAGATCACCGGGCCCTGCGCCAAAGCCGCCGCCGAGGCGCAACTGGCCCAGCGCCTGGGCGCGCAGGGCTGGACGCTGCTGAATGTCGTGTCAGTCTTTGGCCCCGAGGGGCTTTCGGAAAGGAAAGACAGTGCCGGATCAAACTTCCTCCGCTTCTGAAATGCGCCGCAGCGGTGGCCGCCTGATCGTGACCGGCATTTCAGCGGTCGCAGGCCTGCTGGTGATCGGCGCTGTCGTGTTGTTCTGGGCGCTGCCCGATGCCAATGCCTTCAACGCCCGGGTCGAGCAGATCTTTGTGGAGAACGACACGCTCACCTCCGCCACAGAGATCAAGCTGCTGGAGATCCTCGCGCAGTCGGGCACCGCCTTTTCCGACACGCTGACCAATTACCGCGTGCTGATCGGCGTGCTGCTGATCTTTGCCGCCGCGATGCTGGTGGCGGC
>Ga0136559_1000141_pt1 | contig 24111 bp, 25 predicted proteins | sample AntRauMeHopE1496_FD_104633 | JGI IMG/M metagenome (GOLD analysis project Ga0136559, IMG submission 104633) | Saline lake microbial communities from Rauer Islands, Antarctica - Metagenome Hop E1 #496 | ecosystem: Environmental > Aquatic > Non-marine Saline and Alkaline > Saline | place... | reverse complement strand
TGCTACTTTTTCCATGGCCTTGATCCCGCAGTCGAGTGCAATAATCAATTTGATGCCTTGCTCAGCTGCATATCTGACTCCACGCTCCGATATCCCATAGCCTTCTTTATAGCGATCTGGAATATAAAATACCACATTCGGATAAAAAGTAGTCAAAAATCCAAAAACAAGGGAAACCGCCGTTGTGCCATCCACATCGTAGTCCCCGTACACCATGATTTGCTCGGAATTTGCAATAGCCACCTGAACTCGATCCACAGCTTCCCGCATATCCTTCATCAGAAAAGGGTCATGTAGCTCACTCAGGCTTGGCCGGAAGTAATCTTTCGCTCCTTCAAAACTCCCCACCCCTCTATTAATCAACACATTTGCCAGAATTGTATTGACATTGATTTCTCTACCAAGTCGATCAATATCTGCCTGTGAGGTTTTGGGTTTTTGTTTCCAGATATACTCCATTCGACTAAATTACTAAAATCAGGGCTCTTAATGAATTTGATTTGCGTGCTAACCAAAAGAAAGGAGTCAAAGATCAAAGCTCCAACGGATACCCTTTTAGCGATTTTGAAATTTCTTCCAATAATAGACTGGGAAGATCAATGCTTTGAGTTTCCAGTCATTCTTGTCTTTTATACTCAATCTTTGATCTTCATGCACTACTCGGTACATCTTACCAGCAAGTAAACAGTGCCCGATTAAGGCCAAAAATACAAGGCCATATAGAATTAACTCCGTCATTTTAGGATTTTTGAAGCACGAGTGCAGCCCAGTTATCTTTTGATTGTTGGGTGATAAGTTTCATTCCCAATTGTTCAGCTAACTTTTCCAGGTCATCAACATCCTCTGTGTAAAAACCGCTTAACAGCAAATACCCATGATCTACCAAAAGCGAAACATAAATCTCCATCTCATCCAACAACACATTCTTATTGATATTTGCCAAAACGATGTCAAACAGCCCTCTTGGGTTGACTTCACGGATTGTACCTAAGCCCATTCTAGCGCTTACCTTATTGAGATCAAAATTCTCATTCCCGTTATCCACGCACCAATCATCAATATCAAATGCTTCTACCTGTCTTGCGCCAAGCAGATCAGCCATTATCGCAAGAATACCAGTACCAGAACCAACGTCCAGAACCCGCTTGCCAAGATGATCGATCGTCCCCTGATGCCTCAGCATCTGGAAGGTCGTCGCATGGTGTCCGGTGCCAAAGGACATCTTAGGATTAATGACGATCTCATGCCTGAAACCCGGTTGGGCAGGATGAAATGAGGCACGTACATAGACCAACTTATCCACGGCGATGGGATCATAGTTTTTTTCCCATTCTGCATTCCAGTTGACTTTCTCCATTTCACCCTCGGATATCTGGATCTGAGCAGCATCTGAATACTTGGAAATCACTTCATCGAAAGCCTCACGATTGAAGCCCTGCGAAATAGTGTAGGCATCGATTCCCTCCTCCCTTTCGAGGAAGGAATCGAATCCGATTTCGGATAGTTCTGCAATAAGGATTTCCCGGAATTCTTCCAGGCAATTAATTTTAAACTCCAGGTAATCCATAAATCAATATGATTTGATAATCTCCAAGAAATCTCGTGATTTCAGCGAAGCACCGCCGATCAATCCTCCATCCACATCAGGCTTAGACAGCAAATCGGCTGCATTTGCAGCATTCATACTTCCTCCATAAAGGATCGAAGTGTTGTTGGCAATATCTTTTCCATACTTGGATGCGATGTGTCTTCGAAGAGTTTGATGCATCTGTTGTGCCTCGTCTGAAGTTGCAGTTTTACCTGTTCCTATTGCCCAGATCGGCTCATAGGCTATTACAACCTTCGAAAAATCTGAAGCGCTAAGGCTGAAGAGACTATCGGTCAATTGAAATTTGACGTTCGGCTCATGTGTACCGGCGTTACGAATATCCAAGGATTCTCCACAGCAAAAAATCGGAATCAAACCGTTTGCAAGGGCGGACTTGACCTTCTCTGCCAACATTTCATTCAGTTCTTTAAAGTATCCTCTTCGCTCAGAGTGACCGATGATGACATAGCTGACACCGAAAGAAGCCAAAATTTTGGCCGAAACCTCACCAGTATACGCCCCAGATTCCTTTTCAGAGCAGTTTTGTGCTCCTACAGCAATTCCCGGTGTATCTCCAATCAGTTTTTTTACAGGAAATAAATGTGGAAATGGAGGGTTCAGTACCGCAATCACATCTTTTACTTTTTCGTCTTTGTACATATTGACGATTTCAGAAGTGAGTTTTTGACCTTCGTCAAAAGTGAGGTTCATCTTCCAGTTTCCGGCTATTATTTTCTTGCGCATGATGTGGGATAAAATTTAGTAGGTTTAACAAAAATAGAATTGAAATTTACTTTCGCTTAAAATTACAGAAAATGTCCAGTTGGGGAAAGTTTAGCGAAGATCAGCCTTCAAATAAGTATTGGTCAACCGAAGAAGCACACGAGAAGTTAACCACTTACTGCGCTTATCAAGAGCGATGTCCATGGGATGTACGCAAGAAATTAGCCGTAAAAGGAATTCAAGGCGAATTTGCCGAAAAATTGATTGCAGAGATGATTGCTGGCGAATTCCTTGATGAAGAGCGCTACGCAAGATCTTTTGCGAGAGGGAAATTCCGATTGAAAAAATGGGGAAGATCCCGAATCCAGCGCGAATTGAAAATGCGTCAAGTCCCTGAAAAACTCATCAAGCTGGCACTCACGGAAATCGATCCGATAGAATACTACGATAGCCTTCTCAATCAAACCGAAAAAAAATGGGATCAGGCTAAAGACTCAGATCCATTTAAAAAGAAATACAAGGTAAGTCAATACCTGATGAGCAAGGGTTTTGAATTTGACCTGATCAAGGAGGCAATTGAGGAAATATCAAAGTCCGAATAGCCAGCATTAGAAAAAGACTTTTTGCCACCTATGGATAATGTTATTAAGCTTTTCCTACTTAATCCTCCGATTTCACTAGACTACAGATAGGATATGAAGTGCTTAATCAGCATTTTTTTCATTAATATAAAAAACATCCATTCCTGATTCCAGTATGGCTTTGGTTTATGATAGGAGGATTCTCATACAATAAATCATCACTATTCCTTTATATCAAATATGTGAAAAATGGGAAGCCTTTCATTTTTAATTAGTTCGGATAATTAAAAATTCGAATCAATCACAAAAAAGATTTAATTTGAACAAAAGCAACGTTAAAGCGTGTTAGGCAATGAATTATTTTACCTGCACCACCAGACTAATATGAAAATAGGAATTGTTTGCTATCCCACTTTTGGAGGTAGTGGAGTTGTTGCCACCGAACTGGGGAAAGGATTGGCAAAATTGGGCCATGAAATTCATTTCATTACCTATAGGCAGCCCTCTAGATTAGATTTTTTTAGTGAAAATCTATTCTATCACGAAGTTGACATTAAAAGTTATCCGCTCTTTGAGCATGCCCCCTATGAGCTAGCGCTAGCAAGTAAGATGGTGAGCGTAGTGAAATATGAGAAATTGGACCTGTTACACGTCCATTATGCAATTCCTCATGCTTCGGCGGCATACATGGCAAAGCAAATTCTCAAAACGCAGGGAATTCATATCCCTGTTGTGACCACACTTCATGGTACTGACATCACCTTAGTCGGAAAAGATCCAAGCTACGAGCCTGTAGTCACTTTTAGCATCAATCAATCCGATGGAGTGACTTCCGTTTCTGAAGATTTAAAACGAGAGACCTATGCTCATTTTGAAGTGACTCGTGACATTGAGGTAATTCCTAATTTTATCGATCTGGATCGATTCAAACGTCAAAAAAAGGAGCATTTCAAGCTAGCGATTTGCCCCGAGGGAGAAAAGCTTCTGGTTCACACTTCAAATTTCCGTAAAGTAAAGCGGGTAGAAGATGTAATCAAGATCTTTTTTGAAGTTAGGAAAGTAATTCCTGCCAAATTGCTGTTAGTGGGAGATGGTCCGGAACGAGACCGGATGGAGCGTTTGTGCAGGGAATTGGGCACGTGCGATGATACAAGATTTCTTGGCAAGCTTGATGCTGTTGAAGAGGTGCTCTCGGTGGCAGATTTATTTTTGATGCCTTCGGAGAAAGAGAGCTTTGGACTTGCTGCTCTGGAAGCAATGGCCTGCGAGGTTCCGATTCTAACTTCAAATGCAGGTGGAATTCCTGAATTAAATGTGGACGGGGTGACAGGATTTGCCTGCGAGATTGGAGATATTCAAGACATGAAAGAAAAGGCGCTGTATATTCTTGATGATAAAAATCTATCTACATTCAAAGCAAATGCATTAGCTCGTGCGAAAGTGTTCGACATTTCAGAGATTTTGCCTAAGTATGTGGCTTACTACATTCGAACAATCGAGCAGACCTTAGCGCAAATTTGATTAGAAACTGAATTTGTGATCTAAATCACCCCAATTAAAAGTGCTTTTACCTTACATTTGTATTAAGAAACCTTTTTGAGAAAATTCGGATTGTTAAATTGTCATAAAAGTTGGATATGAAAAAGATTGGAAGATTGGAAAAGCCAAATAATTTTGGCTCCGCCCACATGTTCTCCAGCCCTATTCTAGAGAGGATTTCGAGAACACACATTAGCATTCCTATTACCATGTTTTTGGTGATGGCAGTTATCTCAATATACGTCGGGATCACCGATACAAGTGTTTCTATCGGAAATGGAATCCTTTTGACATTTGGGGGGGTTTTCTTTTTCACTTTTGTGGAATACATGATGCATAAGTATTTTTTCCATATGGAACCCAATACCCCCATCAAAGATAAAATTCAGTACAGTGTGCATGGAGTGCATCATGATTATCCAAAAGACAAAGATCGCTTAGCTATGCCTCCATTCGTAAGCGCGGCTTATGCAGTGATTTTGTACTTGATATTCAAGTTGATCTTAGGCGATATGGGCTATTACTTTCTTCCGGGATTCCTAATAGGATACTCATCCTATTTAGGAGTTCATTTCATTGTGCATGCATTTCCACCTCCAAAGAACTTTCTAAAAATACTTTGGGTAAATCATGCTATTCACCACTACAAAGATCCCGATTCGGCATTTGGAGTAAGTACCCCGCTTTGGGATATTATACTCGGTACGATGCCAAAAAAGAATTAACAATCTAAACCTCCGAATTGGAGGTTTTTTTATTCAATTTTTATCATGAAAATATCTATCATAGGACTAGGGTGGCTAGGCTTACCGCTTGCAATATCCCTTCAGCAAAAGGGGTTTAGTGTAATAGGAAGTACTACAAGCTCGGAAAAAAAAGAGCGAATTTTAGAAACTGGAATCTCAGTGGTTCAGATGGAGCTGGCTCCCCATCCAATAGGAATAGGCTTTGCGAAATTATTTGATGCCGACCTTATGGTGATTACAATCCCACCCAAATCCCGACAACAATCGGACAATCTTTATCTGGAACAATTGAAATACCTTAAAAGCATGATTTCAAACTCGGGAGTGAAAAAAGTTATTTTCATCTCCAGTACCAGCATTTATCCTGAATCAACTAAATCAGAACCATACTCAGAATCTGATTTGATTTCTTTAGAAAATACAGGGAACCAAAGTCAATTTCGGGGCGAATCCCTCTTCAAAAACGATAGTAACTTTAAAGCGACAATTATCAGGTTTGGCGGATTGATAGGGGAAAACCGAATACCAGGAAAATACTTTTCTGGAAAGGAAAATGTAACTGGACACACCAAAGTTAATTTTATCCATCAAGAGGACGCTATTCGTGTCATCGAGTGGGTCATTTCAAGTGAACTTTGGGGGGAAATATTTAACGGTGTTGCTCCAATTCATCCGTTGAGAAAAGATATTTACGAGAAAAATGCAGCTCAATATGGACTAGAAGCACCGAAAAGCTACTCGCCAGAACGTGGTGATACGAATCGATTGATCTCTTCTGATGCAATCATTTCTACGGGCTTCGAATTTAAATTTCCTGACCCATTGACCTTTGAGTATCATTCAAACAAGGATCCTCAATGAAGCTTAGCGCCATTGGGGACTTGGCGCTCTGTTGAAGTGAGAATGATTCCTCCGCTTTCGGATGAGAACCCAGTTATCAAAACCTCAGACATAAAATCTGCGATTTGGCGAGGTTTGAAATTGCAAACGCAAATCACTTGCCTTCCTATCAAATCTTTCATTTGATAGAAATCGGTAATTTGAGCAGATGATTTTTTTATACCCAAATCAGATCCAAGGTCTACCCAGATTTTAAAAGCTGGTTTCTTGGCCTTTTCAAAGTTTTCCACTTTCACGATTGTACCAACTCTAATGTCTATTTTTTGGAAATCTTCGTAATCAATCGTTTGCATAGCGGATATTTTTACTAATTTTAAGAACCTTTTGCCCCAGCCAAGGTTAAACTAGGTAGACTACTAATTTCAATATGCTAGACTCATCCCCAATTTCTTTCAAAAAGCTCATCTTTTTCAGCATTGCTGTTTTAGGATTTTGCCTTTTGCCAGAAATTTCTTTTGCACAGGAAAATTTAGGAAAAATTGATTCGGAAACTTCAAAATCTTCCGAAAAAGAAAATACGATCAATCTTTTAGAAGGGAACTCCAATTCCAGCAATAGTCCAAAACAAACTGTTGTGGTGCAAAAATCAACACCAGTAAAAAAAGAAAATATCATATCCTCTGAAATTAAGAAATCAGAATCTAAACCCTCCACTTTAAATTTTAATATTTTTCTCTACATAGTAGATAAGTTCAAGGCAGATTAAAAAACCTAACGCATAAAAAAAAGAGGCTTAAAACCTCTTTTTTTTATGCGTTTTCCAAATTGAATTTTTCAAGGTCCGCAAGTGAAATAAGCCCTTCGTAATAAGCTCTTCCAAACACAGAGGCTGTTACACCCATATCTTTCAGTTTTTTGAAATCGTCAATCCCCCGAACGCCTCCACTCGCAGCAAGGTGCATGGATGGGAACTTATCACGGATTTTCTGAAATAAATCAAAACTTGGTCCCTCGGCAATCCCATCGCGAGTCACATCTGAGCACTTTAGGTATTTCAGCCCTTTTTCATGAAAAAATTCTATATGATCAAAGAGGTCGATTTCCGTTTTTTTCAACCATCCTCTGATCTTGATTTTATAATCTACGGGATTGACATCAGCGGCCAGATTTATTTTCTCACGGCCATATGACAGTAAAAACTGCGATAGCTTATCAGGGTTATTAGCTGCTACGGTACCCACCGTGATGGTAGAGGCTCCGAATTCAAAGCATTTGATGACATCGCCATCTGTATTGATTCCGCCAGTATAATCGACTTTCAAGTCTGTATACCCTGCTATAGCCTCAAGAATGTGATAATTCTTAGGTTCACCTCTTCTAGCACCGTCAAGATCTACGAGGTGCAGACGCTTTAGCCCGATTGATTCGAATGTTTGGGCAATTTCCAAAGGATTGTTTGATATTACTTTCTCGGTGGAGAAATCACCCCTCTTCAATCGGACGCATTTGCCATTAATTAACCATATGGAAGGAATTATTTCAAACATTATTAAAGTGATTTATGGGGTTCAAAGCTAAATTTTCAAGAGTGTTCTTAAAGATAACACAGTAAGGTAATCTTCTCTGTAAGCCACGTCCTATTCTTCCAGATTTCTAAATGATAAGCTTAATTAACAGAAAATAGCTCGAAAAACCGCAGTTTATATTTTCAATATTTCAACTTTGCAATTTTTCCATCAGTTCCAGAGGCCCAAATTGAAGCTTCTGTATGGCCCGCTTTTACAGAATGAAACCCTTCTGAAGAGAAATTCTCCCAAGTAAGACCTCCATCTTTTGAAAAGTCAGATCCTGAAGGACCAACGCCCACAAGCCAGCCAAGCTTAGGATAAAAAGAGATCCCAGATCGATATCCCTTAGGGAAATCCAGTTGTTTAGCCCATTCTTTTGGATTAGGTAGAAATATTCCAAATGAACCTGCAGGGTCACCTTCTAAAGAGTAATCCCCGCCCACCACAACTATTTCACTGCCACCCATCTGGGTCAAAGCAAAAATTCCTTGCGTGCTTTTACCCTGAACCAGAGGCGATTTGTATTTTTCCCAGCGATCTCCGGCATTGGTAGACACGTATAGATTAGCCTCAGAACCTCCACTTCCTAACACCAGCAAATCTTCTCCGGCGAAGATTGAGCTAGCACTCGCAGCAAAGCCTGCTTCTCCATGAGCAGCATCCGGTGGATTTGGCATTGCATACCAGGTCTCTCCTTTATTAGTGGTTTTTAATATCATCCATTTCCCATCTATCGGATCACCGATTACATAACCGTTTTCCTGATTTGCAAATGAGATTCCATTCAGGAAAGCTTTTTCGCTTTCTTGATGCTTGAGCACCCATGATTTGCCACCGTCTGAGGTACGGTAGATCACTGCCGGCTGACCGGCGGATACCGCTACGGCATTTTCGGCATCGAAACCATGGATAGACCTGAAATCTACGTTGTTCAGCCCTGCAATCACGCCGTGATCCCATGTTTTGCCTCCATCTAAGCTAAGCAGCCAAACTCCATTACTTCCACTTGCCCAGGCAATATCCTGAGTGACCGGGGAAAGACCTCTCAACGAAGATTTTATGGGAGTTTGAAAGACTTCCCAGCCAAGAGGCCTTGAGGGAATTGATTCCTTTTTATTGGAACAGGAAAAAAGCACCGCCGAGATCGACAGTGCTACTATTAGACGTTTCATTTGAATGCTATTTTTTAATATCCACTTTTCTATATGCGGCGATGAGTGCCTTTTCACCTTCGATTCCAGGGTTGGCATTGCCATGCTCCATACCCATTATTCCTTCGAATCCTTTTTCATGGATAAATTTGAAGACATTCTCATAATTGATTTCTCCTGATCCGGGTTCCTTCCTTCCGGGATTATCTCCGATTTGGATGTAGGCTATTTCATCCCAGGTTTTTTCCATCGTAGCTATGATATTCCCCTCGTTTCGCTGCATGTGGTAGATGTCGTAAAGAATTTTACAGCTAGGGCTATTCACAGCTTTACAGATCATGTGTGTTTGATCTGCATTTCTCAGAAATAGATCCGGCGTATCACTCAGCGGTTCTAATACCATTACCAAATTGTGCAGCTCAAAGATCTCAGCACCTCTTCGCATCGCCTCGATCACATGTCCTGTCTGAATGCCCATAGGTAGATTTCGCTCATAAAAACCCGGAACTACCGTCATCCATTTGGCATTGACTCGCTTGGCTGCTTCTACTGATTGACGGCAAGTGTCCAAAAAAGTATCCATAAACTCTTGCTTTCCGGTGGTTAAAGAAGGTTTCCAGTTGTCTCCGCCATCGATCACGAATACTCCCATTGTCATGCCTAGCTCATTCAAGAGTCTTCCGATTTTCTCTTGATCCTCAACGGATCTTTTGAGCAATCCATTGTCCTCCAATGATCTAAAGCCTTGATCAGCCATGAATTTCAATTCATCGTAAATGCCTCCGGGAGCTGAGTTCTTGAACGTTCCAAAATGTGGCGCAAAGTCCATATTGAATGTGGCTTCGGCTTTTCTTCTTCCAAAGGTAGGAAGTGATGCGGCCCCAGAAAAGCCCAAAACGGCACTACTGAGTCCTATTTTTTTGATAAATCCTCTTCTTTCCATAGCTTAGATTACTTTTGTTTTTCCTGGAATTGCGTGCGGATAATAGCCGTCTGCACCCGGAAGGATTTTCGGCATCGCGTCCCAAGCTAACTTATCCGGGAAGAGATCAACCGATCCGTTGAGTGCCTCATCCCAAGTGAGTGGCTTGCCTGAATAAGTAGCATATCTGCCCATAATAGAGGTCATCGTGCTTTTTGCAGCATTTTCGGCATCTGCAAATTTATATTCACCTTTAAAAAGAGCTGCCCAAAGTTCGTCGTGTTCCTGTTGATACGGGTTGGGTTGATTATCACGAGAGTGATTGTATAGCTGATTCCCTTTCCAGTCAGTCAGGACCCCGTGATTTCCGGCACTTAAATAAGCTTTGCCTTTGGTACCTTGAAAGGTCTCATCGACACGGTTAGCAGCTCCCGGGAAATGTCTGCATTCGCTATGGATAACTGATCCATCCTCGTAGGTAAATGATACTACGTGATGATCGAAGATTTCACCGTGATCTTTTCCGGTACGAACCAGTCTTCCGCCGGTTCCCTCTGCTTTCACTGGATATCCCTTTTTAACCCAATTAGCCACGTCAATATTATGAACATGCTGCTCTGTGATATGGTCACCGCATAGCCAATTGAAATAATACCAGTTTCGCATTTGATATTCCATTTCTGTCTGACCTGGCTGCCTTTCTTTTACCCATACGCCTCCGTCATTCCAATAAACTTGTCCTCCCGTAATATCTCCAATTGCTCCATCGTGAATTTTGGCTATGGTTTCTCGGTAGTTATTTTGATAATGTCGCTGTAGACCCACCATCACATTAAGCTTTTTAGCTTTGGCTTCTTCGGCGGCTTTCAATACTCTTCGAATGCCTGCGGCGTCTGTTGCCACCGGTTTTTCCATAAACACTTGCTTGCCCTGCTTCACTGCCTCTTCAAAATGCATCGGCCTGAATCCAGGGGGTGTTGCCAAAATCACTACATCTGCTGCCGCTATAGCTTGCTTATACCCTTCAAATCCTACTAATTTCATGTCTTCTGAGACAGCTACCTTATCGGCTCCATATTTTTCCAAGACGAGCTTATGACTACCGTCTAGTCGATCTTGAAAAGCATCAGCCATAGCGACTAATTTGATTGGGTGTCCAGTCTCCAGGGCCTGAAAAACAGCACCAGTTCCCCGACCACCACAGCCGATAACGGCAAGTTTCAGCTCATTGGCCGGTGCAGCATATGCGCCTGGAAGTACAAAAGGAGAGGCAAGAACTCCACCGGTCATTAGCGCACCGGTTTTGATGAAGTCCCTACGTGAATTGAGAATTTTCATGATTTGGTTATTTTAGGTTCAATAATCAGTTATTGGGGATGTGGTATAATAGTTTTTGATCTCCTCCGGAGATGGAGGATAGAATGGTCTGACAAGTCGAATCCCCAGAAATGGTGCTTCGGGAAACCACCATTGGCTTTTTGGGATTTGAGGGTCTATCCGCTTCCAATCCGGAGAGCTCTGAAATCTTCTCGTCGCACTCAGCTCATCCGAATCTGTCGCAAAACTTCCTCCACGCACCGCTCTGGGATAGAGTTTCAAAGGGGGATTTTTAGGGTTTGAAGTTTCTGCATTTTTATAAAATTCCGGATCATATTGATCATACGTCCACTCGAGGACATTGCCGTAGATATCAAAAAGCCCCCAAGGATTGGGTTTTTTCGTGCCAACTTTTTGGGTGGATTCTTTGGAGTTTTCACTGATCCAAGCATACGCCTGAAGGTCTGCAGGATTGTCACCAAAAAAGAATCTGGTATCCGAACCAGCTTTTGCAGCATATTCCCATTCAGCTTCTGTCGGAAGTCTATAGAAAATCCCAGTTTTCAAATAAAGCCAATGGCAGTATTGAATCGCTCCATATTGGGTCATCCCCACCGCGGGTTTACCATCTTTGCCCATTCCAAAAGTCATATCCAAATAGGGCAAGCTTGGGCGGCTTAGTCCATCTACTATCTCTCCAATTGGTTCTTCAGCTATCGCCAGCTCGTAATTTTTATCCAAAAACATCTCAAACGCCTCCCAAGTCACCTCATGGGTTGCCATCCAAAAAGGATCAATCTTTACTTGATGTGCAGGTTTTTCATCCTGATTTTTCGAGGCATCATTTCCCATTCTGAACGTCCCCTCCGGAATCGGTGTCAAATCAAACGTGACTTGAGTTCCTGGGATCTTCTGAGTATACGATTGAAACAGCGGGAAAGTATTTGATCTGAAGGCGACCAAATAAATTGATACTCCAGCCAAAAGGACAAAAATGTAGAATTTTTGAATAGTACTCATAGGTTTGACAGATCGGTGCAATGGGTATATGGATTGAGAAATTATCCCTGATTCCTGATAAAGATTTTATAATCGATTTACTACTTCTTTTTTTGGTAGTCGTATTGACCACATACCCCTCAAATCTCCAGCTTTGTAACCTACAGCTTTATCGTCTGGATAGAGCATATTGATTTTTTCCAGTGTTTTTGCATCTATATCCTGACTTGGATCACCATGACAACTTAGACAAAAACCTCCCGGAATGATGATCGCTTTGGTAAATAACAATACATCGCCATTCTCGATTTTTTGAATGCTAGGATCACTTTTAATTCCATTTTCCGCATTGTATTCATAGGCTTCCAGTAAGGGGAGTTCGTATTCAGTGGGTTTGTTAGCCGGATTCCTGTATCGATTAGATGCCCTCCGAATGTCTACATTATATTTCTCACTTACCTCTTTCAAAATTGGAGTAGCCTTCACGTTGCAAAATTCTACGGCTCCATCTACTCCTTTGTCTGCCATAGCTTTTTGTAGGTTGGATATAAATTGAGCCTGTGCTTCAGTGGCGATCGAATCGCCCCAGACCGTAGCTTCTTGCACAATTTCAAAATCTGAAAGCTTCTTTACTTCCATTTTTTGATTGACAGCTTCGAATACTTCCTTGGAGACCCGCTCTTGAGGCCCACAAGAAGAAATTAGAAATACAGCGATAATCAGATTCAATACAATTTTCATTTTTTTTCAGTTCACTTCCTTTAAAGCTACAAATCTAGCATCAATTTAGAAATCCAAGATCCACCTTTTAACTGAGTTAACCGAAGATAGCACTTTGACAGGCAGCAAAATCACGTATTTTTGTTTGAAATCACTGAAATAAGGAATGCGAAAACTTTTACTGTTGTTTTACCTATTTTTATTTAGTTCCACGGCGATCTACGCACAGACCTGGACCAGAATGCAAAGCTGGGGACTGGATTTCGAATCGATCACTTGGGTAGATGCTAATTTGGGATTTATAGTTGGCGAAAATCTGATTATCCGTACAAAAGACGGGGGCCTTTCATGGGAGGAATATCCAATATCATTTCAGGGGAAATTAAAGAGCGTAGATTTTTGGAATAAAGAGCTGGGTGTTGCAGTCGGAGATAATGGATTGATCTATAGAACCGCAGATGGTGGAGAAAATTGGATGCTGATTCCGAATTCCAATAGTGCGAATCTCCTAAATGTAGCTTTTGCCAACGCATCAAAAATAATCACCACGGGTGCAAATGGAACAATATTGAGCTCTCAGGACAGCGGCCAGAATTGGAATGCAGTTGGGTCAGAATCTAATCTAAATCTAAATGACCTATTTATCATCAATGCAGATACTTCTTTCATTGCCGCTGATCAAGGTCGCATTCTTCGCAGCCTCGATGGCGGTCAGCAATGGACTTCCATCAATACCGGTCAAAACCAAAATCTCAGAGGAATTACTTTTTCCTCAAGGCTGATTGGATATGCAGTAGGAGACCAGGGCATCATACTAAAAACTACAAACGGCGGAACATCTTGGACCGCTTCGGCATCTCCCGTGAATACAGTACTGAGAAAAGTATCATTCAGCCCGATAGACAATCGGATCATAACCGTAGTCGGTGATAACGCTACCGCCTTACGCTCCACAAATTCCGGAACCACATATACCCGATTGAATCTTGGGGCTAACAATCAGCGAAATCTAGCAGATGTAGAATTCAAACCTGGTTCAAACTTGGTATCCGCTGTAGGTCAGGATGGCTATTTGTTAAACTCCACCAATGCAGGTGGCAGCTATGTACAAGGATTGGCAGGTATTCGAAATAATTTCACCGGAACGGATTTCAAGTCCGATCGGGTCGGTTTAATCTCGGGTGAGAAAGGGCAGTTTTTTCTTACGACTAATGCAGCCGTAAGCCTCACCGGCAGGCCTCTACCAGAGCCATTAGATCAAGTAAGTTTAGATTTTTGGAATACTTCGTTTGGGTATGTTTCCGGTGCAGCAGGGAAAATGTATAGAACAGGCAACAGTGGATCAAGCTGGGTGGCCGTACCTGCACAAACTACCCAAACAATAAACGGCTTCTATCTTTTTGCACCATCTGTGGCGTACATAGCTGGAAACAACGGCTATATCGCCAGATCATTTGATTCAGGAGGGACGTGGGATTCAAATGTGGCAACAAATACTACCGAGAATCTCAGGGACATCACTTTCTTTGATTTCCAAGTTGGTTTTGCAATGGGAGATAAAGGTCAAATCAGTTGGTCCAATGGTGGAAATGTGTGGGAAAACCTCCCAAAACTGACCACCGAAAATCTGAATGCACTTGCAAAAGTAGACTCATCAACTGCAATCATCGTAGGCGATCGCGGAGTGATTTTAAAGTCAGAGGACAAAGCCAGAACCTGGAGAAGAATAAGCTTGGATGAAACAGAGAATCTGAACGCAGTTGATTTTTGGGACTCTTCTATAGGATTCGTAGTAGGTGATAATGGCAAAACACTTCAAACAAAAGACGGCGGAGAAACTTGGGTAGAAATTCCAAGTGGAACCACACGTAACTTGACCAGCGTAAGTGCAGGTAATTCTGTAGTGGCCTTTGCGGTAGGAGTTGATGGGACTATTTTGAATTATCTCTGCATACCTCCAACTGACGTAAGTGAAGTAATTGGTATTGAAAAGAGCTGCTTAGGAGTGCAAAAATATTCGATTACCGATAGTCCGGTACTAGGTTCGCAACTGGTTTGGCGTGTCGATGGGGGCACAATTACAAGCGGCCAAGGAACTTCAGAAGTTGAAGTAATCTGGACTAATCCGGGTAGAAACGGAATCTTTGTAAGCAGACAAAATTTCTGTGGTAACGGAGAAACTTCGTTCATGGAGGTAATTGTCGACGATTTAGCATCTGCTACTCAGGAAATTTCTGGAGCTGGAAAGGTTTGCAGGACATCATCTTATCCTTACTACCTCCCTTCCAAATCAGGGGTAACTTACACTTGGAACGTCATCGGCGGAACAATTACGGCGGGTCAAGGAAGCGCATCGATTCTAGTGGAATGGACAGCTGAAGGTACACAGTCTATGTCTGTAATCCAGGAAAATAACTGTGGCAAGACGAATGCAATTCAAAAGCTTATTCAAGTAACGGCCCCACCAGGTCAACCAAACCAAATACAAGGTGATGCTCAAACTGGACTTGGAATACACACCTATGAAGTTACGCTTCAAAATGAGGTAAACTTCAGATGGGAAATCAGCGGTGGAGGAATTATTCAGCAAGGTCAGGGCACCAATCGAGTTTTGGTTTCTTGGCAAAGTGAAGGTGATTTCCAATTGAAAGTCACTCCACAAAATGAATGCAATGACGGTATGGCCCGAGTGCTCGAGGTAAATGTAAATGTCATAACATCACTGTCTGAAAAAGAAATTTCAGGTGTGAAAGTATTCCCAAATCCCTCTTCAGGGGTGATTTTCGTAGAGTTCAAAGGTTCGTCACGTTGGGAATCATTGATTTTGATCAACTCCATTGGCCAAGAAATTCAATCTTTGAACAGATCTCAAAATCAGGATCAGATCCGTATAGAAAATCTACAAAAAGGTCTTTACATTCTGCAGGTACAAAGCAAAAGTTCAATTGCGCAGTATAAAGTAATTGTCAATTGACCCCAAACACGCCTTACGAAGTGATGGTGGTAGACTTATAAATCCTCTTTTTTGATGTCCGAAGGAGTATCTTCATTAAACCAAGGTAGCGATTAGAATCATCAAATTTCATGAGCCAATTGCCAGCTATAGGTGCGATCATATCTAAACGACTATTGTTCTTCCCCTCTGATTTGGACGTATTGAAAGAGATCTCCGACTATCCCATTCTTGATAAAAGCCTTCTTCAGGATAGCTTCAGGGAAGTAGCCTGATTTTTCAAGAACTCCCATAGACTGCCCATTAAAATCATAGATTTGGGCAAAAATTCGTTGGATATCAAATTTTCCAAAAATAAACTTGGTATAGATTTTAATTGCTTCAGTTGCTATGCCTTTTCCCCAGAAAGGTTCTCCGATCCAAAACCCAAGTTCCATATTAGTTCTCAATTCATCTTTGCCTCGCTCGGCGCCTACAGAGCCCGCTAATCTTCCTTCAAATTCAATTGCGAAATTCTGAGGTGGGTTGAATTTTTGGTTGTGCTCAATCCAATGTCTTGCATCATGGATTGTATAAGGCTGCGGAAAGCTATCGCGGAGACTCATCGCAATCTTGGGATTATTAGCAAGGGGATACAATTGATGGAAATGAGCATCACTCCAGCTCACTAAATTTATTCCTCGTTCACCTGTAATAATCATAAAAGTATATTAGTTAGTAGTTCTAGATAATAGCTATTGCTATTAAAATACATTCCTGAGCTTTATAAGCAAATAGCAGGCCTATTCCTCCATCCCGCTCGTCTGCATTTTTTCGAGGTTCTCTGCAAATCTCAATGCGGAGATAAATTCGGCAATTTGTCCATCCATCACCTCAGGGAGGTTATAGACAGTCTTATTTATTCTGTGATCAGTTACTCTTGACTGAGGGTAGTTGTAAGTTCGGATTTTGTCAGAGCGATCACCGCTACCGACCATTGATCTTCGCTGAGCCCCTACCGCATCGTTATGCTTAGCCAATTCGATTTCGTAGAGTCGGGATCTAAGCACTTTCAGTGCCTTTTCAAAATTTTTAATTTGGGATTTTTCATCCTGACAGGTAACAATCATTCCTGTGGGAATATAAGTCAGTCGTACTGCTGAATAGGTAGTATTTACTGACTGACCCCCGGGCCCAGATGAACAGTAAGTATCCTTTCTGACGTCGTTCATATCAATGTTGACCTCGACCTCATCCATTTCAGGAAGCACTGCTATAGATGCGGCAGAGGTATGAACTCTTCCTTGAGATTCAGTAGCCGGAACTCGCTGTACTCGATGTACGCCTGATTCATATTTCAGCATGCCATACACATCGGCACCGGATACCGTAGCAATGATTTCCTTGTACCCTCCTGCTGAGCCAAATGTCAAATCCAAAACGGTCAATTTCCAGCCTTGCATCTCACAAAACCGCTCATACATTCTAAAAAGATCTCCTGCGAAAATTGATGCTTCATCCCCCCCTGCACCGCCGCGGATTTCCAGAATACAGTCTTTCGAATCGTTGGGGTCTTTAGGAGTCAAAAGCTGCTTTAATTCTTCTTCCAGCTCGATTTTCCTAGGGCGCAATTCATCCAATTCAGCCTTGGCCATTTCTCTGAATTCCGGATCTTTTTCCATATCCAGTATTTCTTTGGAATTGGCCAGATTCTGAATGACAAGGTCATACTCATCATAGATTTTCACGATCTTCTCCAGATCCTTATATTCTTTGTTGAGCTTGGCATATTTACTCATATCCACCATTGATTCTGGCATCACGATCAATTGACCCACTTCCTCAAATCGTTCTTTAATACTTTGTAATTTATCCAGCATAGTTTTCTGTTCGCTTCGCAAAAATAGGCAAATTTATTTGTGGCTTATGAACCTTGGCTTTCTATACTTCGTTTTGACATCAGTCTATTCCAACAATAGCGAAAACTCATGAAAAGATTTCCGTTTTTAATCTTACTCATAATCGGAATTTTTGCATTCCAATGCGAGGATGAAAATCCCGATAATGATTGCTATGATTCCAGTCTAGTCGATGCCGACGGTATTTGCACGAAAATTCTCATGCCAGTCTGCGGTTGTGATTCCAAAACCTATGAGAATGCGTGTATCGCAAGGATTTCGGGACTCAAATCATGGACTCAGGGAGAATGTGAGTAGTCGAGGAGATCACCCCCGTATCAAAAAAAGCTGCCAATCGGCAGCTTTAGTTTATTCCACAGTCACAGACTTTGCCAAATTCCTTGGCTGATCCACATTGCAGCCTCGCATGACAGCTATATGATAGGAGAGCAATTGTAGCGGCACCACTGCCACCAACGGTGAGAATGCTTCGTGAGTAGCTGGAATCTCAATTACGTGATCCGCCATGGCTTTTACTTGGGTATCACCTTCCGTGACCACAGCGATCACTTTCCCTTTTCTGGCTTTTACTTCTTGGATATTGCTCACTACTTTCTCGTATGAGCTATCCTGCGTAGCGATAAATACAACAGGCATTTCTTCATCAATCAGAGCAATAGGGCCATGCTTCATCTCCGCAGCGGGATATCCTTCAGCATGTATGTAGGAAATTTCTTTCAACTTCAGAGCTCCTTCTAGCGCCACTGGAAAATTATAACCTCGTCCCAGGTATAAGGCGTTTCGCACATCCTTGTACTCTCCTGCTATATATTTAATGACATCGTTGGTAAGCAGGGCTTTTTCAACTTTAGCAGGAATCGCCTCTAATTCATGCAGAAGCTGAATGTATCTATTTTCAGGCAAGGTTCCTCTTTGATAGCCAAGCTTCAACGCCATCATAGCCAGCACAGATATCTGAGCTGTAAATGCCTTAGTAGAGGCCACACCAATCTCCGGGCCAGCGTGTGTGTAAGATCCGGCATGCGTAGCTCTAGGAATGGAAGAACCTACTACATTACATACTCCAAAAATTGTCGCTCCTTTTGATTTTGCAAGTTCAATAGCGGCCAAAGTATCAGCTGTCTCTCCTGATTGAGATATAGCGATTACAAAATCCTTTTCACTGAGGACAGGATTTCTATATCGGAATTCAGAGGCATATTCTACCTCCACCGGCACCCGGGCAAATTCTTCAAACAAATATTCAGCTACCAAGCCGGCATGCCAGGATGTACCGCATGCAGTGATGATGATTCGCTCCGCATTCTGAAATTTATTCATGTAGTCCCGAAGACCCCCAAGTACAAGTCTGCCTGATTTGGCATCTAACCTACCTCGCAAGCAATCTGCGATAGACTTTGGCTGTTCAAAGATTTCTTTGAGCATAAAGTGCTCGTAGCCTCCTTTTTCAATAGCCTCAAGTTGCATTTCCAATTGATTGATGTAAGGATTAGTCTCTACATTTTCAATGGTTTTCACCTGAAGTCTGTTGTTTCGAATCACAGCGATTTCGTAATCGTCAAGGTATATTACCTTGTTGGTGTATTCAATGATCGGGGTGGCATCAGATGCCAAAAAGTATTCATCTTCTCCTACTCCAATCACCAAAGGCGAGCCTTTCCGAGCAGCTATCAGGGTGTCAGGCTCTTCTTTATTAATTAGAACTATTGCGTAAGCTCCTACAACCTTATGCAATGCCAGTCGCAATGCTTCCTCTAGACTACAATGATTATTGGTTTGAATATCCTCAATGAACTTAATAAATACCTCTGTATCCGTATCTGACTGGAAAGTATAACCCTTCTGCTGCAAGTCCTTCTTGAGTACCTCGTAGTTTTCTATGATCCCGTTATGGATCATAGCTATCTTTTCAGATGAAGAATAATGGGGATGCGCATTGGCATCATTTGGCTCACCATGAGTAGCCCATCGGGTATGTCCTATTCCTATTTTTGAAGTTAGATTTGAAGAGGCCTCCAAATGCTTTTCCAATTCGGATACTTTTCCTTTCTTTTTATAAATACTGAGGCCGTTATCGTCTAGCAGTGCAACTCCCGCACTATCATAACCTCTATACTCTAATCTCCTTAGTCCTTTAATGATAATAGGCAGCGCCTCTTGCTGTCCTACGTACGCAACAATTCCACACATATTGAAAAATTATTTAGCTTTAAATTTACTTCAGCAAAGAAACAGCTTTCATGGCAAAAAAAATAACCCACTTCAATAAAATGACGAAGTGGGTTTTTGAAACTTTTACAAAAATGAATTCTTATCTGATCTTAGAATATATCACCCTTACTTTAATGTTTTCTTGATTTACAACTAACTGCCTAAAGGATCTCCTGAAAGCATCTTTTGAATCTTTATAATTGGGACGGATTTGATCTCCATACAGAATCCAATCTCTTCTCACAATATCTTTCCTATAAACTGCACTCATATAAGATGCTATTTGGGTTCGATAAGTACCATCATTGGGGTTGAAATTAATAAATGCCGGATTATTAAACGCAGGCAAGATATTTCCATTGGCATCTATTTCTGTTTGAGACAATGACTGAACGCCTAATGGCACATCCTGATTCCCAACCCGACGAGTCAAGACTTGATTCGAATTGTCTGAATAATACATATAAATGGAGGAAATGGGATTCTGATCTTCTGCGAAAGGCTCAATTTTACCAAATTCAAAATTCACTTGATTAAATGTCACACCTTGCAATGTATCCAGAAAAGCGTCAAAAGGACTTGTATCCAATTTAATAGTCATTCCGAGGTTTGCCTTCATCCCAACCAAAGGACCAACGTTGTAGAATTTTCCTCTTTCTGTCACTATCTGAGTAGGAGTCCCTGATCGATCACTTTTCACAGTGCTAAATCCCAATGAAGATGCAGAACTCACTTGATATATCGAAGGAACTGTATCGCCGGCTATATGGTAAAAAAAGAAAAAGCCCATGGATAATCCCGGATCCAATCCGACAGTAGTGTTGTCTCCTTTTCGCCCTTTGACAGCAATACCTGGGAAATAATCTCTGAAACTAAATAGATTATTAAATTCTCGACCTCTTTGAATCTTGCCAAACATCTCCAAAGCAAACTCCTCATCAACTTCCATAAAAACGGTTGTATCTTTTATGTCATTGAAAAGAATTTCTCCTTTGGTAAACGGCTTTGAATCAAAGACTAATTCATTAAAATTATAGTATGTAGTATCAAGTATTGGCTCAGTAAGTTTATGAACTGAGAAGTATTTCGGCTTATCCAAATCTTCTCCATTCACACTGACGAAATCTAGAGTAAAGAAAGCAGAATCAAAAATAGCGTTTGTGGAAGGTCGATTTCTGTTGACATCAATAAACAATCTAGTATAACCAGTCCCAGAAGTTTTGCCAAAGAAGGCATCCTCTTCCTCTCCTACAACAAGCACACCCTGATTGGTCGTGTTGAATGAGTCCAAGAGAATCACTTCTGCCGGAAGTTCAAATTCGGTGAAGAAAACTCCGATTTGATTATTTCCAGGCGCTAACTGCAAGCCCACCGTGGCAGGATCACTACAGGAATAATTTAGAAATGAGGTGGAAAGAATTAACCACAAGGCAAATTTAGCCGGCGAGGTTGGTATATATGTCGAAAAGCTCTTCATGAGCCTGAGCTTCTGATTCTGATTCAATACTGATTTCAAACTTTCTATCTTTTGAGAAACCCTCGATTAGTTGGTTTAATTCTGCGGAAACTTCACCGCCTTTGACTATCAAATCAGCATATTCCATACCCATTTTGATAAATCCTGTGTAATCTTTGCTCATCAAAGGTGCTAAAATGGCGTCATCTATGTCGACCATCTTAACCTTGTTTAACAAATCATCGCCAAAGGTATGAGAAAATCCGTTGTTATAGACTGCAAATACAGATTTAGTGTTCTTGAAAAGTGGCTCACTTTTGTAGGTTGTTTTCAAATACATCGGAATCAAACTGGTCATCCAATCATTGCAATGGACAATGTCAGGAGCCCATCCTAATTTCTTAACTGTCTCGATGACACCCTTGCAAAAGAAGATTGCCCGCTCATCGTTGTCTTCATAAAACTTCTTCTGCTTATCGTGAAATACATGCTTTCTATGAAAGTAGTCCTCATTATCAATGAAATAAACTTGCATTTTAGCATTAGGAATAGAAGCAACTTTGATCACCAAAGGCTTTTCTTCATCACCTACAGAGATGTTAATTCCTGATAATCTAACCACCTCATGCAATCTGTTTTTTCGCTCATTGATCAAGCCAAATCTTGGTACTAAAATTCTGATCTCCATTCCCCGCTCTTGCATGGCTTGTGGCAAGGCTCTCAGAAAGTTAGCTACTTGGGATGTTTCTAGAAAAGGATTGATTTCACTTGCAACATAGAGGATTCGTAAATTGGACATAATTATCGGATATTAAGTTTAAGGTGAAAAACAGCTGTGCAAATATATAAAAAAAAAGCCGAAATGCCTTGTATTTCTGAATATTAATATAGTTTTGCCACTATTTTCCCATTCATTAATCCATCCCATTGATACAGCTATCCCAGCAATCTGATTGGCAAAAAAACTGGCTTAAAGCCGTAAAATCAGAAAAAATAATAGGTTTTGTGCCCACTATGGGCGCATTGCATGAGGGGCATTTGGACCTGATCAGAGCCTCCAATAAACAATCCGATATCACTGTCGTATCCATTTTTGTAAATCCAACCCAATTCAACAATTCTGAGGATTATTTGAATTACCCGAGTACGTTAAATGAGGATTTAGAGAGATTAAGACAAGAAAAAGTCGATTTTGTATATATTCCTTCAGCCAAAGAAATATATAAAGAACCTCCTCTTTTGAGTTTTTCTTTTGGAAATATAGAATCAACACTCGAGGGAGCTTTTAGGCCCGGACATTTCAATGGCGTAGGCATTGTAGTCTCCAAACTTTTTAACCTTATCCGACCTCATTGTGCTTTTTTTGGACAAAAGGACCTGCAGCAAGTGGGTATCATTAAAAGGCTGATCACAGATCTTTCGTTTAATATTGAATTGGTGGTCGTTCCCACCCGACGCGAATCTGACGGACTTGCCATGTCCTCTCGAAACCTCCGGCTTTCACCACAAGAGCGGTATAGTGCCAGGCTACTTTTCCATTGCTTATCACGTGCAAGAAAGGAACTATTGGCCGGAAAAAACTGGTTTGAGATACATCATGAAACTCTGCATAACTTCGAAGAAAACTCGCTGGCAAGACTCGAGTACTTCAATCTGGTTCATCCTGAGAGCTTTGAATGCTATCAAGAATTTGATGCAAGTCAAAAATCTTCAATTTGCGTAGCAGCCTACATCGGAAATATCAGATTGATCGACAACCTTCCCATTATTTCTTAATTTTGCCGCAAAACTAAATCAATGCAAATTCAGGTATTAAAGTCAAAAATTCACCGCGTAAAAATCACTCAGGCAGAACTTCACTATGTCGGTTCTATTACCATTGATGAAGATCTTATCGATGCTGCCAACCTGATCGAAAACGAGAAAGTACAGATCGTCAATGTCAACAACGGCGAACGACTGGAGACCTACGTCATCAAAGGAGAAAGAGGCTCAGGCCAGGTATGTCTTAATGGTCCCGCTGCTCGTAAGGCTCAAGTAGGCGATATCGTGATCATCATCTCCTATGCAGGAATGGAACTCGAAGAAGCTAGAAACTATACCCCAAAACTGATTTTCCCTGATGGGCAAAACAAATTGATCTGATGATTCAGAAAAACGTGAAACAAATTATCCAGCTTACAATTTCATTAGGAATTGCAGGCTGGATTTTTTGGTTTTTGTACCGGGATATTGAATTGGACAGTTTGATAGCCCAAGTCAAATCCAGTAATTGGCTTTGGATCATAACCTCCTTGACTATTGCCCTTTCGGGATATTGGCTTCGCGGCTGGAGATGGAGCCTACTTATACAGGAAGATGAAGGACTGAAAGTCTCCCCAAATAGAGCCTTTCATGCCGTCATGGTAGGGTACCTTGTTAACATGCTGATTCCAAGAGCCGGCGAAGTGGCACGTTGTGGTGTGCTTACTCGTACTAATGGAGTATCCTTGGGTCATCTCGTCGGAACAGTCATCGTGGAGCGCAGTGTAGATTTGCTTTTTTTAATCTTCACCATATTTCTGGCTTTCTTAGTAGAAAATGAGCTGTTTCTGAATCTAGCCACTCAACTGGTAGATTTGGACACGCTCAGTTCGGCCGTGGCTTCAAATATTCCTATTGTTCTGGGGGGATTGATTATCTTTCTACTTTTCTTTTATCTGGTTTTCCGAAGATTCAGAAATCATTCGCTGGTTGATAAAATCCAACATTTCTTCCGGGAAATAGGCGGTGGTCTAAAATCCGTAGGTAAACTTCGGAACCCAGGCGGATTCTTAGCCAGCTCCATCACTATCTGGATTATTTATTTTCTGACCATGATCACTGTAGCTTTGGGAATCCAAAGTACTGCCAATTTGTC
>Ga0136559_1000139_pt1 | contig 24202 bp, 18 predicted proteins | sample AntRauMeHopE1496_FD_104633 | JGI IMG/M metagenome (GOLD analysis project Ga0136559, IMG submission 104633) | Saline lake microbial communities from Rauer Islands, Antarctica - Metagenome Hop E1 #496 | ecosystem: Environmental > Aquatic > Non-marine Saline and Alkaline > Saline | place... | reverse complement strand
TTTTTCCACAATATTTCAAATCTCCTTAATTTGCTAATCCCATGGATTTTCTATCCACTATGACATGAGCATTAGGATGAAGCCATAAAAGTGAAGCGGGCAGATCTGTTCGTATTTTCCCTTCCAAAAGCAAATCAAAAGCTGGTTTTTTCCCCTTCCCAGTAACAAAGAGAAGCACCATTTTCGAAGCCATAATATTTCCCATACCCAAAGTCATCCCTTGTGTCAGAGGAACACCTACTTTCTCAATCATACCGCTTCCCAAGGTTACCGGATGCAGTTTGGCCACGTGGCAATTTGGCTGAAGGAATTCCGCAGGTTCATTTAATGCAATATGTCCATTGATTCCAATGCCCAGAATACAAATGTCTATTCCATCAGACTCGTCCAATTCCTGCTGAATTCGCTTGCATTCATAAATCGGATCGACTGCTTCGACTTCAAATGAAATAAATCGATCATCTTCGATTCCCAACCTATCAAGTAACTTTTCCTGAATGTCATATTCCGATGTAAAAGTTGACTCGCTGTCCAGCCCAACCCATTCATCCAGCTTAATCACTTTCATCCAGTCAAAAAAATCACGGGATTTTTGATGCTTTCTCGCCATCAACTCATATAATCCCGCGGGAGAATTGCCGCTCGCTGCACAAAAAAGCAAATCTGGGGTGATCTCAATTTCTCGATGAACTAGTTTAGCTCCGAGTATTGACATCTCCGTATAATTTTCGCAATAGTGTATTTTCATATCGTATAATAATGTTTACTTTTTAAATTTTATGTAGGTCCGCAATTGTACCAATAGCCTTATTTCATCACTTATTGGGGCAGAAGACGCCTGCCTGCCGTAGGTAGGGAAGACCGAAACGCCAAAATATTAATTTGGCACCAATTACATTCTTGTCTTTTTTGTCTACTAGTAAAGTAGCGCATAATCATATTAAATTTTCTTCGTATCCGCTTTTCTATCAGTGATTAAGAAAAAGCATCATGGAATTTATTCAGTTCTAAAATTTAGGCTACCTCGGCCACCTGTTATCTCCGCCTGACATCAGGCATAGGATTTTCAATCCCTTAAATCTAGGTTAACGATGTCAATGGGAATAATCATTTTTAATTTTTTGATTATCCGGTACCTTGCCAGTAGACCGAAGAGGTAAGAATATAATTGACGCATACTTCATAATGGGGTGTTTCGGCTTGCCTAGCTGTTGCGGGTCTTTGGCTTTCTGTCTTTAATCAACAAACAAGAAATAAGGCCTCCTGTCTTAATTATGGATAATTGTAATATATTTTTAGCCCAATCCCGATTCTAACCACTCATTTCTATTTCTAAAAGTTCGGATTTTCCAATAACCGGTCTTATAATAGGAAAATGCGACTAAGGCAGCGATCAAATTAGAAATTGGAAATGCCCACCAAATACCCTCAAAGCTAAGTACCGTCTTGGTTGAAAGAATGAAAGCCAGAGGGAAGCGAACTACCCAAAGGCTAAAGATAGAAATAAGCATGGAAGCCTGAGTAAAGCGGCTTCCATTAAATACTCCATTCAGCACTTGCTGTACTCCCAAGAGTCCAAAGCTCAAACTCATAATTCTAATGAACTTTGCGCCGTCTTTGATGACCTGGGGATCATTTGGCACAAAGAAAGCTGTCAGACTTTCAGCAAATAGAAACAATAACAATCCTATTCCTGTAAGTCCAAAAAATGCAATCTTAGCACTCAAATCACCTATTTTTTCTGCTCGTTTGATTTGTCCGGCACCTATGCTTTGGCCTACCAGCGTCGTCGTAGCAATACCCATTCCTATGGAAGGGACAATTACCAAACTTAGAATTCTAGCTCCTATCCCATAGGCTGCCACTACTTCACTCCCATAGCTAGTCACTAGCATGACCATCACGGTCATGGCCGCTGCTCGTGAGGATTGCTCCAAACTAGCGGGAATTCCCAATTCAAACATTCGCTTGATCCAGCGAAACTCAAGCTTCATGGAGCTTAACTTTATTTTGATTCCCTGCTTTCCTCTAAAAAGAATATAAAGACCAGCTGCTGCCGATAGACCCTGCGTGATGACACTGGCTATGGCAGCACCCGCCACACCATATCCTTCGATACTTCCATATCCAAAAATAAATAAAGGATCCAGCACCAAGTTTAAAAGCACTGTGCCAAAAACTATGTACATCGGTAGTAGCACATTTCCAATCCCCCTCATTAAGGATTGGAAGACAAAAAACATGAAAAGAAATACAAACCCAAAAGAAGAAACTTGAAAATAAGTGACGGAATCATCTAAAATCTCAGGCCCTGCACCCACCAAATTCATCAAAGGAGATGCCGCAACATATCCCAAAATAGCTAAGAGAATTGAAATCAAAAAGACAATAAAAACAGTTTGTGAGGCTGTGAAATCAATCATTTTCCGGTCATTCGCACCTTTATACTGAGATACGATCACAGTCCCTGCAAGCGTCAATCCGGCACCTAGTGAGAGTACCAAAAACAAAATAGGAAAGCTAATACTCACCGCAGCCACTGCATTAGCACCCAATCGTCCCAGCCAAAAAGTGTCGATCAACTGATAGGCTGTCTGGAGGATATTGGCCATAATTATTGGCCAAGCTAGTGTGAAAAGACTTCGGGCTAAACTCCCCTCTGCAAATTGATTTTTCTTACTCATGCATCATATACTATTGAGATGGATTGACCATTTTCTCAAAGTTGACAGTTAAATTTGAAAATTAGAAGAACAACTCCGTCTATTACACCAGATAAGTTTATAATCCTTAGACCTTTTTAGTGTAAATATTTCCAGATCTATCCTTGGCCTCTACCACCAAATTCTCTTTTGACTCTGGGTTAAAAAAGAACATATGATCATTCAATTGAGGCTCTACCCATTCTCTTCGCATAGGAAGCTGTGGCCCAAGATGCAATTCAACACTTAGTGGATCAAGAGCTACGATCCTCTCAGGAGCCCCTTTTTTTATGCCATTTTCAAACCAAGAAATTTCCCAGGCAGGATCATAATTCCAACAATTCAGACTCATCAGATCAGGGAAATCTTTGTGGTAGCCTGTGTCATACACTCTAAACTGCTCAGTGATATCCATTCCAGTTCCTTTGTATTGCCACGTCAGCTCAGCCCCTTTTGCCTCATACACAGCATAGCCATTTGGCGTACCGTCAAAGCAAATCGGACCAGACCACCAAGCTCCACAGACCGTCCCATGACAATGCTCATAGATATTTCCAGAGATCATATTGTCATTGAAATGAGTATGTCCAGACAGCAAATGTACCTGATAGCCTTCCAGAAGGCTATATAAATGTTCCCGGTTACTGACCGTTCCACCCAGTACATCACGGTCTGGATAGCGATTGACCGCTCCCGTAAAGGTGGGAATATGTAAGGCAACGACAACTGTTTTACCCTTTTCGACTTGTGCCAAATCTTGTTCTAGCCAACCTAATTGCTCTTCTGGAATGTAGCCAATGTATTTATTGCTATTCCCCAGATAAAACACATCATCTAATACCACATAGTGAATCTCTCCCCGATTCCAAGAATAGTAGTTGGGGCCGAAGTGACCCTTGAAAGTTTGATTACTCCATTCATCAGATCGCACTCCAAAATCCATATCATGGTTGCCAATCACTTGGAAAAAAGGAATATCATACAGCTGAATGGATTGGTTGTATTCTTTGAATAACTCCAGTCGGTCAAAAACCAAATCTCCACATCCAATCCCAAAAATATTCGGATCATTGATTGCCTTAATCGTCTTTTTCACATCAGGAGCTGCCACGGTTAAGAGTTGATTCGCCTCGTATTCATTTTGAATCTGAGTATCTGATAGCAGGAGAAAATGATGATTCTCATCTGCAGATGCCACTTTCGCCAAATCAAAATAGAGGTTTTGGTCAGATTTTATTTTGTCTATTTTTTGGAAAAAATCGGATGAGCCATTTGCCAATTTTTTAATTTCAAATCCAGCCGGTATAGAGACAAAGACAAAATCTCGATCCGTACTTGAATTGAGTTCAAACTCTCCCGAGGAATTTGTGGTCGCCACAGATTTGCCATCCGAAACCACTACCCGATGCAATCCCGTTCCTCCCGTGGTTACCCTACCTCTGATGCGGATAGGACTGAAGACGGATGGAAAGATTGATTTCTTGCCAGAATCTGCCGCAAAAATACTTCCGCCTAATCCAGCGATACCAGTCGTGGTCAGACCGATTGCTTTGATGAATTCTCTTCTGTTAAACATCTTAATCCAGTTATTGAGTTTGAATGATTTTTATAAGCCCTTCGAAAAATGTATTGAGCGCTTCTCTAAAATTGCAAGAGATTGATGGAAATCACATCGCCTTTTTTCAAAATTCTTAATTTCTTAACAAAGCTATTTTCTGAATTTAAATAAAAATAATTTATTAGTCATTTGGTTTTCAGTCATTTAATTATCAAATTATTTGTTTGAATTCCTCCCATGATCAGGATGAAGGATGGTTTTTAGCTTATAATTTTGACGGCATAAATACACTTTTGACAATAAATTTTTAATCAATCCATCATGGCTAGAAAATTTTCAGATCTCCATTGTCACAATCATATGCGGGCTCACTTTCACATGCAGGAAAAGCAACGAAAGTTCGAACGTAAAGGAGCTTTTTCACCTTGGACAGTGATTGCCCCCAATCGTAAAGGCTACCTCAAAGGGAAGATGGGTGCCTCCTATTCGCAGGCGGATTTGGTGAAAGCTTGGAACGGAAATGTACGACTGACTTTCAACTCGCTCTATCCACTGGAGCGGCAGTTTGTCAGAGGTCTGGATAAATTGAACACGACTGATCTCCTACACATTTTGATCGGAACAACTACTTCCCACCATCTCCCACTGCGAGACCTGATTCAGACATTTTATATGCGAATCCCCAAAGTGGTGGTGGACTATTTTCAATCCAACGAATACGATTATTGGGAGTCACTACAGCGGGAAAAAGACTTTGTACTGATTGACTCAGGACTAACCATAAAGAAAAATGAGATTCATACCTCAGGCTTAATCCGCAAACTTTTTGAAGATAAGTTTAAAAGATCTAAAAATTTCAAAAATGAGCTTATTGCAGAGCAAGCAAGATATTTTATTCCGAAGACGCGCGAAGAACTAATTAAATCTCTAAAAGATGATTCGGAAATCACTATGATTATGACCATCGAAGGAGCTCATGCTTTAGGGAGCGACCGCTGCGCAATAGCCGAGCTATCTCGACGAGTGAAATATCTGAAAGAAGAATGGGAGGTGCCGGTGTTCTTTATCACATTTGCGCACCACTTTAATAATCGACTCTGCGGACATGCCCACTCAATCCCTGACAAGGGCAAATTGCTGCTGGATCAGTCCAAAAATCTCAACAAAGGATTCAATGAAAATGGCAGGAGAATCGCCCGCGAGCTGTTAGGCTTGGATAGAAATCTGGACCGAAATCCAAAGCTTGGCTATCGTATCCTATTAGATGTGAAGCACATGAGTGCAACATCCCGAAAGGAATACTACGAAGAGATCGTCTTACCCTGCTTGATGAATGGGGATCCTATCCCAGTGATCGCATCCCACTGCGGCTATTCAGGTATCGAAAAGCTTGAAGATCATATTCGGAACTACGATCAGGAGGTAGATGACTACTCCGACTCCAGGACGCAAAAGTTTAATGCTTGGAATATCAATATCTGCGATGAAGATATAGAGGTAATTCTCAAATCTGGGGGAGTTTTCGGTCTTTCATTTGATCAGCGGATTTTGGGGATTACCAAAAAAGACAAGGAAACAAACCGAAATGGAATTCAGCTACTTTGGGAAAATATGAAGGGAATTGTTTCCGGCGTATATTCCAATGAAAATTTGACTGACGATCAAAAAAGTCAAATCTGGAAATCAATGACTATCGGAACTGATTTTGAGGGACTGATCGACCCTACGGATTTTTATCCCACAGCACTGGAATTCGAAATTTTTGCCAATAATTTGGTCTTTGAAATCGATCAGGAAAGACAAAAATCGGAAAGCCTTTTCTTGGCTCATCTCAAAAGCAGAGAAGATTGTGAGAAATTGGTGGATGATTTTTGTTTTACCAATGCTGAAAATTTTGTGCTTCGAAATTTCCCGGTTTAATTTTCAAAATAGCTTTAACTAAAACACTCTTGGATTTTCTCTGTCAACATCCCGAAAATTCCAAATTCTCTCTGGAACAGTATTTGGGTTTTCAACTAAAACAAATCATTTTAAAATAAAGTACAACCCTCTTGCTCTATTTCAATAAGGGCATCAGTTCAATGAATTATGTTGATACAAATGGAATTTGGTCATTTTAAACATTTGGATTTGTGAAGTTGGTAATTCGTAAAATTTAATGATATAAAGTATAAATCTCTGATTAATGACACAGTACAGTGCTGAGTCCACTTTATTTGACTTCTATTTTGTACTGAAATTGAGGTGACTCAATGTATTCTGATTTGAGATGCAGGACTAAAAGAAAAATAAAGTTTTAAGAATGCGATTACTCAATAAAGGAACTATTTACACCATTTCGAGAAATAAATTATACCAAACCAACCAGTTCAAACTATGAAAAATATAATATTAAGTATGATGATGATCAGTTTTTTCATCAGTTGCGGACCTAGTCAGGTAGACGAAGATGCGCTAAATAAATTAGTCGGCGATTGGAAAACTACCTCCGAAGAGGCGCTTGCGCTTTCGGAAGATGTGGGTAATCAGCTATCCCTAGTGCAAGCTGATAGTTCTAATACAACTGCCGAACAAGATCCTCCGGCTGTAATGGATGAAGCAAAAGCTAATTGTGAAAATTCACTAAAAGAGCTTCAGTCGAAAGTAGCATCATTCATTGAAGAGTGGAGAGAATCCTCGCTGGAGTTTGACGAGCTCACCAATCAAATGCAGATGACCAGCTGGACAGAAGAAAACGCTGCCAAATTGGACGCTATGGAATTAGAGCTTCGGAAAAAAGAAGTTGACATCGCACAATGGCGTAAAGATTTGGAAGAAATCAATCAGAGGTGTGGGATTCCAAACGCTACAATGGACGAGACTCAAATCTAACTTCATAAAAAAAGCTTCAGAATTCAATCTGAAGCTTTTTATTTTTTATTTCTAAATTTTGTAAGAAATTATCTTGACGAGAAAGGCCAGGAAATTTAGGCCATCATTCTTTGAGTGAAAGTTTATTGTAATAATAAATTACGAATATCCGCAAAGCTACACGGATGCTCAACTTAGCCTCGACTTAGTTCGACTCGCTCCACTACAATTCGCTCGGCCCTAGGATATTTGGACTTGTAAGGGCTGCAAAGACGCATAGTTTATTCTCTAATTTAGATTTCCGCCGCCTCAAACTTTTCATAGATGAAGCCCGTCACCGTGCGACTAGTAGTGAGCACTTGCACTGCGCTTGCCGAAGTGTGTCAAAGTGTGCCGAGGGGGAATACTTTTCTGTAATTTAATTTTGACAAATGCATTGAAGCGAAGACACATATCCTCAACACTGAGCATTCATTGAATCAGTCTTCTCCGAAAACCTCTTTGGCTACCCAGCCTTTCCCCCACTCTTCTTGCTCTTTTTCACTCCAAAGCTCGGGAAAGAATATAACCTTTTGAAAACGTGGCGGCAGGTATTTCTGCCAGTTAGTGCCTCCAGTTGCTGCAATGTCAACGGGATCTTTTTGCAGGTATCTTACTGCGGATTTATAGTGAGCCAATGGCCAGAATACATTTGCTTTCAGATCAAATTGCTTCATCAATTCTGTCAACTCGTCAGACGGAGTATCAACATCTATGTATTTTTGCCATAGGTTTTTACGACGGTAGTTCTCAATGATTTGGATGAGTTTTTTACCGTATTTCAATTCAAAATTTTTCAGAGTAAGCGTTTTTTGACCAGAAGCCAATTCGATTGCTCCCTGTTGCCAGTACAAATGCTCGAAGATATCATCCGATGGCGAGTGGTAGTCAAACTCAGATCTTTTGGATAGCGTGACAAGGTGAAACGCATCCGCAGCCATCAGTTCGATCTCACGATATTGCGCACTTTGAAACCCGCTGGAAGGAAGAAGTGACATTCGAAATTTCAAAAACTGCTCCCGTTCCATACCTTTCCACATCATGGCAAAAGATGAAATCAAATGATCAAAATACATCAATATTCTTCCCATCCGCTCCTTGTAAAAATCTTCTGTAATCGGATCACAATCTGAAATTTGCTCCATTTCGGAAATAATCAACTTGAAATACAACTCGGTGATTTGATGATAAATGATAAATATCCTCTCATCCTTGAAGCTTGTTTTGGGCTGCTGAAGGGAAAGTAACACATCCAGATTGATGTATTCCCAATAAGTAAGATAATCTGCATATAGCAGCCCTTCGAGGTAGGAAAGCATATCCTGACCCGAAGCTTTGAATTTCTCTTCCAGCTGATGGATTTTATCTAAGATTTTGGGGTCAAACTGAGACTCGTGCATATGTACTTTTTTGGTGAAAAAGATAGTTTTTTAGCCTCCGATCTATTTACTTCGAATTATCATTGAAGGCTATCCTTGAGGACAAAATTCATTGATTCATTCTTATAAACCAAAATTATCATGGAAGCGACGGCAATCCACAAATCTTTAAAGAAGGACACGTTTGAGGGGGTAGATTTTCTGGATGTAGATGATTTGCTGACTGAGGAGCATAAGCTGATCCGCAGTTCGATTCGTGATTTTGTAAAACAGGAGATCTCTCCCTACATCGAAGACTGGGCTCAAAACGCTTATTTTCCTTATGATATTGTAAAGAAATTTGGCGATGTAGGTGCATTTGGGCCTCAGATTCCCACCGAATACGGTGGTGGTGGACTCGATTATATTGCGTATGGTTTGATCATGCAGGAGATAGAGCGCGGAGATTCCGGGATGCGATCCACCGCTTCTGTACAAGGATCGCTGGTGATGTATCCGATCTATAAATTTGGCTCTGAGGAGCAGCGGTTGAAATACCTTCCCAAACTTGCCTCCGGCGAATATTTAGGTTGCTTTGGTTTGACCGAGCCCGACCATGGATCCAATCCAAGTGGCATGATCACCAATTTCAAAGATATGGGTGATCATTATCTACTGAATGGTGCCAAAATGTGGATCTCAAATTCCCCAATGGCGGATATCGCCGTGGTTTGGGCTAAGAGTGAAGAAGGAAGAATTCATGGTTTGATTGTGGAGCGTGACATGGAAGGCTTTTCCACTCCTGAGACACATGGCAAGTGGTCGCTTCGTGCTTCCTGTACAGGCGAACTTGTTTTTGACAATGTGAAAGTGCCAAAAGAGAACCTACTTCCGGGCAAGTCGGGATTAGGCGCTCCGATGATGTGTTTGGATTCTGCTCGTTTTGGAATCGCTTGGGGTGCTATCGGTGCTGCGATGGATTGCTACGAATCAGCACGTAAATATGCTGCCGAGCGAATTCAGTTTGGGAAACCAATAGCGGGATTCCAATTGACACAAAAGAAACTGGCAGAAATGCTCACCGAGATTACCAAGGCGCAACTATTGGCCTGGAAAGTTGGAAAAATGATGAATGATGGAACAGCTAAAACGGTTCACATCTCCATGGCAAAGCGAAACAATGTAGAGATGGCTATAAACATCGCTCGAGAGGCAAGACAAATCCATGGCGGAATGGGCATCACTGATGAATATCCAATCATGCGTCACATGATGAATTTGGAATCTGTATTGACTTACGAAGGCACACACGATATCCATTTATTGATCTTGGGTCAAGATATTACTGGTTTGCAAGCGTTTAAATAATTAGCTGATCAAAAAGTAAAAATCCTCGAGAGTTTGTTTCTCGAGGATTTTTTATGCTGGTTAGCCGGATGAAGAAACCAGAATAGAACTGGCAAATACTTGATAATAAAGTTTTTTCGATCTTACCTGCCTACTGGCAAATAGGCATCTTCGGTTTCAATAAGCGATAAATAAAAGCTATCGGCATCTTTGCGGAAATCCGTATTTTTTATTTTAGGATAAAACTTTCTCTAGCGCTTCACAAATTTCCCGGTAAACACTTTTCTTCCTTCTCCTTCCAAGAAAATCAAATAGGTACCAGCCGCAAGGATAGAAATATCCAACTGATAGCCATTTTCGGATCTCTTTTGAATAGTGATAATTCCAGTTACGTCTTTTCCTGCTACACTATAGATCTTAACCGATTTCAATAGAATAGATTGATCTGAAGCGATTTTCAATTCGATTTGATCAAAGGCTGGGTTTGGATAGATTTTCAGCTCTTCAGATACTATTGTATTTGGTCTTAAAAGACCTGCAATGGTTACTTCCACAGCTTTGAGCTTTGCTGTGCAGCCCGCAGCGCTGGTCAATTCTACCGAGTAGTTTCCCATTTCGAATAAAGTAATCACTCGCTGAGTAGCCTCTGGAATCAATACTTCATTTCGGAACCATTGATAAGTGAAATCACCTTCTGGAGCGACTAATTTATTCCCATCAGCCTTGATTTCACCAGTTGGAAGTGGATTCATTTTAATCTCATATTTAATCGTTTCTGCTAGGCAAGCACCCTGATATCGGATTACTGCATCATAGCTTCCGGCCACCTCAATAGATAGCACTTTCCCTTTCTGCCCAGTTACCTCAACTCCGTTTCTTCTCCACAGGATCACTTCAAAAGCTGCCGTAGAATTTATGGTCAATTCGGATGTCGACCCGGCACAAAACTCAGCAGGCCCAGTAATGGCAACTGGAGCAGAATTATTTGCTTTTACAGTAAGTTGGGCAGTCTTCACAGCTACATTTCCGGCCTGATCGATAGCTCTGACTTCGATCGGAATTACCTTCCCGATGTCTTCACAATTAATTGCGAAACGATTGATCGTAATTTCTTTGATTTCGCAATTGTCAATCAAATCAGTGTAAAAGTTTTCCGGATTCAATTGAAGCGAACCTTTACTTATATCAAGCTCGACTTCCATCGATTTGGTATTAAAAATTGGAGCTAAGGTATCTATGACCAATACAGTAATTTCGGTGATTCTTGTCAAACCTTTTGCATCAGTCAATGTGAGTGTAACTGTATTAGCGCCAAGATTTCCACAGTTAAAATCAGTTTTACTGATGGAAATAGAAATTCCAGGATCTTCAAGTGGGTAGACTGTAAATAGATTCTCAGATTTCAGGCTGGATTTGCCATCCTGCTTTAAATCCAAAACCACATTCGGTTTCACTGTAGGAAAGATTGTTTCATTAAAGTCTCCCGAGCTAAATGCAACACTTTTCAATTTCGCTTTACAGCCAGTGGCGTTGCTTATTTCAACCGTGTATTCACCAGGTTGTATAACCTGATAATTCTTAGCAATTGCCCCGTTTATCTTTTCACCATTTCGATACCATTGATGGGTTTGGGCAGTTGGTGCAATCAAAGTTTCACCATCTTTTGTGATTTCTCCTGCCGGAAGTTCATTTACTTTAATTTCAACTTTGACAGTTTCTGCAAGGCAAGCTCCTTGATATCGGATTACCGCATCGTAAGATCCAGCTTCTTTTACTTCAAGTGTTTTGCCAAGGCTTCCACTTAGTTCGGCCCCATTTCTTCTCCATCTTACGACTTCAAAAGCCGCAGTTGAACTCAAGCTCAAAACCGTTGCGGATCCTTTGCATAATTCGAGATTTCCACTAATAGCCACAGGACCAGTATTTGATCCTGACACAGATACCTGAGCGGAAGACTTTATACTATTTCCCGAGTTGTCAATTGCTGTGACTTCAACGGTAATGGTCTTGCCAATATCTTCACACGTGATTGAGTTATTGCTTAAGATGATTTCCTTAATTCCACAATTATCAGAATTAGTCTTTACTATATCGCTTGGATTAATTTCAACAGCCCCTTTGGAGCGATCTAGCACTATGCTAAGATTTTGAGTAACTAGGATTGGTTTAATATCATCCAGCACTTTTATTTTGACGACTTTATCCCATATTTTTCCACTTGCGTTTTTGGCAATAACTTGTATCTCAGTATCTCCAAGATCCGCACAGGAAAGCTCTGTCGATTTTGAATAATTGAAAGTCAATCCTTCTGCTGGTGAAAAATTACTTAAAAAGTCAGAAGGAATGAAAGAAGCTTTTCCAACCTCATTCAACTTTTTAATAACTGATTCCTTAAACACAGGTGCATAGGTAGCTGCCTTTAACCTGATTTTCAATTCAATCTCATCAGCATAAACTCGCCGCTCGACTCTGATCAAGTTATAATCTGTATCCATAACCGGAAAAGCATAGATCGGACTGAATTTGATTTTGGCAAAAGTTTCTCCACTTTCTACCACTTTTTCCAGATTGACTTCGAGATGTCCGTAGTGTTTTCCTCCATCTATCAGAATCGGTCTCAGTCCAGAAGTATTCCATTGCTCAACTGAGTTTTGATCTGCAGTCCATTTTGAATAAGGATTGTAATCGAGAGTATTTAGTGGATTATTATTCCAGTCACGCTTCACCGCCGCGAGTCCGTCACCAGCAACACCCACGTCGTAGTAGAGTACACCTTTTCCATCGTTGTTTTGATCTACTAGACTTCTTTCAAAGGTCTCATCATGGCCGGATAAGACTGCAATAACTTCGTATTGCTCAAAAAGCGGATTTAAAATTTGCATTGGGGTACCAACTTGACCTACACTAAGTTCGTGATTCAAAGGAACTCCGCGCTCTCCCGAACTAAAAGCAATATGGTGGTACTGCACAAAGATAAGTTGACCTGCATCACTCGCCTCTTTTAAATTAGCTTCGAGCCAAATGTATTGATCTGTGCCCGGGCCAAAACTACTCAAGTCATTTCCACCCCGAGCTTTGTACATAGCTTCAGTATAATTCTCCTGAGTGTCTGTTCCTGGAACGGTGAATTCCTTTCCTTTTAATTTAGTAACTCCATCAAAATCTGATGCTAGCTGATCAGGAGTACCATTACTCGAATCAACCGTCAAAATTGTAACTGGTCCATAATCCGAGCGGTAATAGCTTTGACCATGTTTTTGAAGCGGATCGGACACAGGCGTTTTAAAATAAGCTTGGTATCTATTTCGAGAAACTACCGGAGCAAAGTTTCCATCAGCAGTATCGCCATATCCGCCATTCATTCCTCCAAAGTTCTCCCAATTCCCAAGAGATGGAATAACCGGATACGTACTAAATCCACTATCAAACTCGCCTGCATTGTGCCTGAAAAACTCATCCCAGCCCGGTTGATAGCCCCCACCCTGAACCAGATCGCCTGGCATCACCATGAAATCAATATCTCTAGTATTGATGATTTTTAGATTTTCAGCATACCCTTTTTGCTCTGAAAGAAAATAGTTTGGAAGTTCGAAACCTTCTAGCATGAAAACACCAAACTTATCTTTCCATAGTTGAGGGATCACAAATGGTCGGATTAAAGGTTTTCCAGGAATCCACTCACGATGCGTCACTCTTCCTACTGGCTCAGTCTCAGAATCTGCGAGCGCGATAAATCTGATCTTTTTCCAGTCATTTTTATCCTTGGGAGTTTTGAAAGATGTTTCGTAAGGAAATCCTCCCAGCGTGACTCTATAGGTCACATTGATCCCCGGCGGAAGTTTCACTTGAACTTGGTAGCGATAGGCTTGATCCGACTGAAGCCAAGATCCTTTTTCTAAACCTACTATGGTCTGATTTTTCTCAGCTGCGGTGTAAAAAATCTCAGGCACCAACACACCTGTCACCACTTTAGTAAAAATAACTTCCCCGGCAGGATTTTTTATACTTATCTCGCTTGAAGTCAATGTACTTCCAAGCCAAGTCAATTGAATCTTGCCCTGATCATATACTTGTAGATAGGGATAAACTCGGTATGGATTAATTTCAAGAACTGTGGATCCGATAAAAAATAAACTAACAGCAAGAAGTAAAAAAGGAAAAAGAGGTTTTTTCATGTGATAAATATACAAATCCAATTGACCCGAAGAAATGGATATGATATTACTCGACTCTACTTTTCAAAACTATGGACTGAACAGAATTTAAAGGATCGTTGCTGAACACATAGATATTACGTTGGTCAATCCCTTTTCTCCCTTTTGGATTGAAAGTGATCTTTAGCTCGATTGATTCTCCGGGATCGACAGTCATTTTGGGAATTTCCAAAAGCAAACAATCGCAGTTACCTTGAATCTTCCTTATCTCAAGCATTTCCCGGCCTTTATTGGTCAAAGAGACCATTTTGGTATGGATCGTATTGGCACTTATTCCCCGTAGATCAATTTCAGCTGGCGAGATCGAAAGCTGAGGAACCTGATTCAGCTGCTCTTTTGGAATTGGGGGGAAATACTCGAAAATATTGGCAATCACTTCTAGGCTTACAGCATTTTCCTGAGCCCAAGTCAGCAGCACTTGATCCTCAATATAACCCAACTCTTCTTTTCCCAAGCCGTCATATACCACATCCAAAAGTCCACGCTGATTAGGTAAAATCTGTGCTTCCTGCTGAAAAACTTTGATGTAATCCGGTCCGGTGTAAGTCAGCTCTTTTCGAAGAATAGGTTCTTTCCCAAAATTAAAAATCTCGACTTGCTTTACTTTTGGTCCATTGGTAAGCACTTCGCCCAAATTTATCTTGTCCAACCTAAAACCTAGATTCCCCTCCTTTTGAGGATAGGCAAGAGCTGGATTTTCAGGCATTGGGATGGAAGTGCCTTCGATGTATAAGGTGTCTTGGCTTCCGATCAAATTCCCTCTGACCACGATCATTCTGGAGAAAAAACCAGCGGTTGAACTCGGGTCAAAGGATACTTTAAGCTTTCCCGATTCACCTACGCGAAGGGTTCCTCGGGAATAATCCACTGTGGTGCAGCCACAATCCGTAATCACCTGCTCGATGAAAAATAAGGAGTCTTGGGTATGGGTAAATTCAAATTCGGCTACTTTCGAACCTTCCTCCTCCAACAAGCTGCCGAGATCGACTTTATTCACTTTCCAAATCAATCTGGGAATGGCAGCATCTTGAGCCTGAATATTTTGAATAGAAAGTGCAAAGAAAATAACTGGAATGAGCGCGTTTTGAATCCTGGACATAGTCGCAATTAACACATATTTTAAACCGATTTATAGCCTGATTTACTTATTTTGCACCAAAATTAAACCAATGGCAAGAGTACTTACAGGCATTCAAAGTAGCGGTAGACCTCATCTGGGAAATATCCTTGGAGCGATCGTACCGGCGATTGAATTGATTAAGCAAAACAACGAGGAGTCGTTTATTTTTATTGCAGACTTCCATTCGCTGACGAGCTCTAAAGATGGTGCGCTTCGCAAAGAGAATACCCTAGCCGTGGCCGCAGCTTGGTTGGCGTTTGGATTGGATATCGATAAGACAGTTTTCTACCGTCAATCCAGACGACCTGAAGTAGCCGAACTTACTTGGCATCTAAGCTGCTTCACGCCTTTTCCCATGCTTGCCAATGCGCACAGCTTCAAGGATAAGTCAGAGCGATTGGCAGATGTAAATGCAGGTTTATTCACGTATCCGGTGTTGATGTCAGCTGATATTTTATTGTATTCGGCAGATTTGGTGCCTGTGGGCAAAGACCAATTGCAGCACTTGGAAATGTGCCGAGATATTGCTTCCGCATTTAATCATCAGGTGGGTGAAGAAATCTTGACCCTACCCGAACCACGGATATCAGAAGAGGTGATGATCATCCCAGGAACAGACGGTCAGAAGATGAGCAAGTCTTATAACAACTTTATCGATATTTTCCTCTCGGAAAAGGAACTGAAGAAGAATGTGAATAGCATCATCACAGATAGCAAAGGACTTGAAGAGCCTAAAGATCCTGACACATGCAATGTGTTCAAACTGTACAGCCTGATAGCCTCTGACGATCAAAACACCCAAATGCGCAAAAACTATATCGAAGGAAACTATGGCTATGGGCATGCTAAAAAAGAATTTATGGAATTGATTCTGGATAAATACGCCTCGGAGCGAAAAGCCTTTGATTTCTACATGAACCATCCGCAGGAAATCGAGCAGAAGCTTGCCGCAGGAGAAATGAAAGCCAAGGAAACGGGAATTAAACTGCTAGAAAAAGTAAGGGCGAAGTTGGGGTTTAGCTAATTGATATTTTCTCTTCACGCATTTTGACGTGTCTAAAAGAAATATGCTGTATGCTAGAAGGCTCATTCATTTTTTGAATTGTGGTGTATTTTCATCGTAAATCTTTTAAATTCAAATCATTCATTATTTAAACCTTTTTTGAAGGTTCTTTTTTCTAACTTAATTTTTAAATATAATGCAACTAACACACAATTTCTCACTAAAAGAAATGGTCAACAGCCCTACAGCGGTCCGGCTAGATTTTGAAGAACAATTTGATTCAAATCCAGAAATCATTGAAAATCTTAGACAGCTCTGCATTCATATCCTTCAACCTCTTCGAGAAAGCGCAAGAAGAGCTGTATTTGTCAACAGCGGATACCGATGTCTCAGGCTTAATAGCCAAGTAAATGGTTCGCGTTTGAGCCAACATTTAAAGGGGCAAGCAGCTGATTTAGTCGTTTCGGGATATTCCATAGAACAGATTTACAACAAAATCAGGAATTCAAATCTTCCTTATGATCAGGTCATTCAGGAGTTTGATCGATGGATTCACATATCCTTCAATTCAGGGCCAGGTGGATTTAGAAAACAAAATCTCCGCGCTGTCAAAGAAAATGGAATGACTAAATACTTGCAGGATTAATATTTGCCGAGAAAGTAGTATGTTCCGTTCTTATCAATTTTAGCAATTAAGCTTTCAAAAGTTGATTGGCAACTATTGACACAGTGTGAAAAACTCCCTTATCTAATGGGTGGATTATCCGTAGTCCGCCCTTTTTTCAAATTCAATAAATTAACCCAAAGGGCAAAAACTGGAATTTTTTGTGTGTATTGGTCCCTATAATCTTCTTTCGATTAAATTTAGGGTATGAATAGATTCCTAATTGGATTTTTGGCAGCGCTGATACTGATGGCTGGTGTATGGTTTTTTGCAGATAGAATCTCCGACAAAACTGAGCTTCAGGCCAATTCTGCACTGATTCAGCAACAGATTCAGCAAGTCGGCAAACTCATCGTAACCGAAGGATATTACTCTCAAGTGTTTACCTACAAAAATTCTCAAAAGCTATTTCTCAACCTGGTCAGTGCGGATAAAAAAGCCCTAGTCATTGCCAATACCAAAGCAACAGTCGAGTATGACTTACGCAAACTGGAAACAAAAATCGATGAGGAAACCAAAACTGTAACCATTCTCAACATCCCAGATCCTGTGATCAATATTTATCCAGAATTTGAGTATTACGATGTGACGCAGGATTTTTTAAACCAATTTGAAGGAAAAGATTACAATACCATAAAATCGAGCGTTACCGCGCAGATTCGAAAAAAAATAGAGGCCTCAGGGCTGAAGGCCGACGCCAGAGAGCGGCTGATGAGCGAACTTCTCAATATTTATGTTGCGACAAATACGATGGGTTGGACCTTGGTCTACCAAGATGAAGTGATAGTATCCGCTGAGCAGATGGAAAATCTGAAAAAGTAATCGAGCCAATACAAACATTGAGATCAATCTTATTCTGAGCCATTTGCATATTGAGATTTTAAAAAGTGTAGTAAAGTTTACCTGCCCTTGTTTTATAAATAAATAACGGCAGACTACTTTTTTAAATAAGTACGGTTTGGGAGTTCACGATGAAGTCAATATTTCACCCCAAATATGACTTTCTACTCTCACATGCCATTCTCCAGTTTATAAATACAAAATATGTATATCCGCAATTACACCAGTAGCCTTATTTTCTTTGCTTATTGGGACCGAAAACCGAAGACGCCTGCCTGCCGGTAGTCAGGGAAGACCGAAACGCCAAAAAACTAATTGGTTGCCAATTATATTCTTGTCTTTTTTTACAACTGGCAAAGTAGCGGATAATCAAAAATCATAAAATACTCCTTTCCACCTCCCGCATCTCACTTATGAATTCCAAAGAAGATTTCGAGGCGCGAGGGAATCATATTCATCTTTTTAACCATGGGTTAAAACCCATGGCTACCCATATTCGACCCCTATGGAGTCAATTGTCAAAAATAACTTTGTGCCTTCTTGGCACCCGTTATATAAAGAAAAATAATTCCTCAGATAACATCAATTCTGTTAAAACACAATTATATCAAATCCCATTGTCCTCGGATATCGTGATCTTATTTGAATCTATTCATGATTGTGAACTCTGTGTCAATTTAAATTTTAGTAAATAGAAAGCCCACGCGAGTGGTCCCTATCACATCTTTACTTGGTTTAAAGTTAGTCATAACACTAACTGGAGATAAAAATATCCACTTGGAAACTCTGCGATCTTTGCATCACACCAAATGAAAAAGCCCAATCTTCCTTCAATTCGTTCCACAAAAAAACCCGGCTATTCACCGGGTTTTGATAATTCTATTCTTTCACTTTCTAACACGTCTCTTTATTCCGGAACTGAACCCAATATCTGAAATAAAACCTCCGAAATAGATTATTACCTACTTCTCCAAAGATCCTTCAACTGCTGACCGTTGATCAGCATTACAAATCGCGCTGGATTGGGGATCAAGACGATTCGGACATCCTGCTTGTCAAACTGCTCTGACTCTACCGGTACGCCCTGATGACCACTTACCTCATAGCTTATGATCCCATTTGCATCTGGCAAAAGTGGCTTGTAGTTATTGGCAATATAGGCCGTAGGCAATAATACGTCAGTATCCGACTTGAGTTTGGTCTGGATTTTTTCCAGTTGACCTTCCAAGACATCCTCATATTTCTCATTGAAATCATCTTCCAAATCATGGAGCTCCTCCTCCAGGTCATCATAGCTTTCATGGTTGTAATTCATGGCGGCCAACTGGTTTCTTTTTTCTACAATCTCTGTCAAGGCTTTGTCAAGCGTATTCCAATCCATTCGTATGTTGTTTTATTCTTTTGCAAAGATGGGCAATCTCAAAGTTTTCGAATACTATTTTTTAATAAATATCAGCACTCTCACATATCAGTATTTCAACTTTAGCCCGATAAAGACTAAGCAAGTACCAATTACGGTTCTTAGCTCATCAATAAAATCTTTCCATTTCTTCCCTGAGTTTCGTAGGCTGTGATCGCTTCCGCAAATTTCTCCAATGGAAAAGTCTCTCCTACATCCACTTTGGAGTCCGCATTCATCAAGAAGCCAAAAACAGATTTGAATGCGCTTTTTCGCTGTGTATCGTCCATGCTTTCCATCCAAGTAGTCAGCCAGAACCCTTCTACGCTTATATTTTTGAAAATCAGAAGTCCGCTGTTAAGTGGAATATTTTCTAAGCTGAGCAATCCGAAGACCATCATTTTACCTCCGGCTTTCAGGGAAGCCAAAGCTTTGCCTCCCAAGACTCCGCCGACCGCATCAAATACAATCGAAACGCCCTCACCACACTCCGAAGCAATGACTTTTTGCAGTTTTTCAGTTTCAGTATTAATCACCAAGTCAGCTCCAAGTTCCTTCAAATACTCCTTTTGCGAATCTTGACGCACGGTACAAGCCACCTTGATGCCTTTTGCTTTGGCCATCTGAATTGCAAACTTCCCAAATGCAGACGCTCCAGCCGTGATCAAAAGCCATTCCCCGGACTTCAAACCACTTTTCTCGATCATCCCATAGGCGGTCATTGGATTCACAAAAGCCTGACAAGCTATTTCATCTGACATGCCTTCCGGGATAGGAATCACCAGACTGGCAGGTATACAGAGATATTCACGCCAAGTACCTATTGCAGTAAACATAACCCGGGTACCGGCAGGAATCTTCCCTGCCTCGTCGGATTTACTGACCACGCCACTTGCCTCGAAACCGGCGCTGCTTGGTAATTTTGGGGTAATTCCATACATCCCTCTTATAAACATGATGTCCGAAGGATTGATATTTCTGGCGACTACTTTGATCTGCACCTCATGTGCTTTAGGTTCAGGCGCTTCGCTTTCAACTATCTTTAACACCTCATGTGGCATTCCACAGGTTTCAAATATTACCTCTTTCATAGGATCGTTTCGTTTTGGTTTTTCGGATTTAATTCTCCTTAAAACTATCGATATATTCTGTGTTTATCCCGCCTCTCTTCTATTTTTTTATATCTTGAGTATTCAATTTTAAATCGAGATATATGGACTTATCTTCAGTTTTTTCACTGAATGGAAAAGTAGCACTGATCACCGGTGCCAGTAAAGGAATCGGATTCAGCATCGCAGAGATCTTTGCGGCTGCTGGTGCAAAAGTAGTTCTGAGTAGCCGAAAGCAGTCGACTTTGGATGAAATGGCTAATCAGCTAAAAGCAAAAGGCTATGAAGCTACGGGCATCGCCTGCAATGTTGGGAATATGGAAGAATTGCCACTTCTGGTAGAGCAAACCATCGCCACCTACGGCCAATTGGATATTCTAGTCAACAATGCAGCTTCCAATCCGGTATTTGGGCCGGTACATGAGACGAGCTTGGAAGTTTTTGATAAAATTATAGCTGTCAATCTCAAAGCTCCCTTTGAGTTATGCCGCCTGTGTTTTCCCCATCTCCGAAAATCTTCAAACGCCTCAGTAATCAATATCAGTTCTATCGGAGGCATTTCCCCCGAGCATGGATTGGGTATCTATTCGGTAAGTAAAGCTGCCTTGATCTCGCTCACCAAAGTATTTGCCAAAGAATGGGGCGAGGCCAAAATAAGAGTCAATGTCATCTGTCCGGGACTTATCGAGACCAAATTCTCAGAAGCTCTCTGGACAAATGAAAAAATCATGGCGATGATCATGAAACAACTATCCATCAAGCGAGCTGGAACTAGTGAAGAAATCGGTGCTATGGCGCTTTTCCTAGCTTCTTCAGCCTCATCTTACTCCACCGGAGGCGTATTTACAGCTGATGGAGGATTTACCATTTAACATGATGCAAACCCAAAATCAATTTACAGACGATCTGCCAAACTTGCTGGATCGATATCGGAGTTTTGTCAAAACTCATTTATTCTCCAAAGATTTAGCCATTGTTCAAGGCCCGTTTCGGGAGCACCTACCCTATCTGGATGAACTTCGTGAAAAGGCTAAGGCTGAAGGTTTATTTGCACCTCATCTTACTACAGAGGAAGGCGGACTGGGATTGGACCTAGTTCAATTTGCGCAAGTTTCTGAGATCCTGGGTCACAGTCCACTCGGGCATTACGTATTCAACTGTAATGCGCCAGACATTGGCAATATGGAATTGCTGCATCTATTTGGTTCTGATTATCAGAAAGAGACCTTTCTAAAACCGCTTCAAGAAGGTAAAATCCGAAGCTGCTTCGCTATGACCGAACCTTCATTTGCAGGAAGTAATCCGGTAAATATGGGAACTACAGCTGTGAGGGAAGGAAACCACTATCGAATCAATGGCCACAAATGGTTTACCACAGCGGCCGATGGTGCAGCGTTTACCATCGTGATGGCGGTCACTAATCCGGAAGCCGAATCCAAGTATCAGCGCGCCAGTATGATCATCGTACCCCTCGATACTCCGGGCTATAAGTTTATTCGAAATATTCCCATCATGGGCGAAGCTGGAGAAGACTACCTATCGCATGCGGAGATTAAATTTGAAGACTGCATGGTTCCGATTAAGAATTTGATCGGGGAAGAAGGTCAAGGCTTTGCTTTGGCACAGGAGCGACTGGGACCGGGCAGGATTCATCATTGCATGCGATGGATTGGGATCTGCGAGCGGGCATTTGACATGATGTGTCACAGAGCTATCTCCCGTGAGTTGGATCATGGCAAGCCGCTGGCCGAAAAGCAAACGATTCAAAACTGGATCGCCGAAAGTCGTGCGGAGATCAAAGCAAGTAGACTAATGGTCATGGACACCGCTCAACAAATGCAGGAAAAAGGTGCCAAGGCAGTTAGGGAAGATATCTCTACCATCAAGTTTTTCGTGGCAGATATCCTGATGAAGGTTATTGACCGGTCTATTCAAGTACATGGCGGCCTCGGAATCACGGATGATACGCTACTTTCCTTTTGGTATCGGCATGAACGCGGCGCCCGAATCTACGACGGCCCGGATGAAGTTCACAAGGCTTCTTTGGCACGGAGTATTTTGAAATCCTACCTTCCAAAAAAGTCCTAAACATGACTGAAGCTCTAGATTTTGAAAAGCTAAAAAAGTATATCAGTCAGGAAGTTGGGACGAGTTCAGATTCTGCCGAGATCATTCAGTTCAAAGGTGGCTATTCCAATCTCACCTTCAAATACCAAACCCCGGAGCAAACTTTTGTGATCAGAAGGGCTCCTTTCGGAGAAAAAATCAGCAAAGCCCATGATATGGGTAGAGAAATCAGTGTGTTGCAAGCCTTACAAAAAGCGGGTTATCCAAAGTCACCAAAGCCCGTTTTATTTTGCGATAATCCGGAGATTTTTGGATCGTCTTTCTTCGTGATGGAGTTTGTGGATGGTTTGATTCTCAGAAATAAAGTTCCTCAAGATATCGCCATTTCCCCAAACGAGTTTCGAAATCTATCTCAATCAGCCATCGATTGTATGCTGGAATTACACCAATTAGAACTCCATGATTCTGGTTTGATACAATTGGGGAAACCCGAGGGCTATGTCCAAAGACAAGTTGAGGGTTGGTCGGCTCGGTATTTCAAAGCTAAAACTGATGAATTGCCTGAATTGGAAAAAGCGATAGAATGGCTCAACGAAAATTTGCCGACGACCGAAAATATCGGATTCCTCCACAACGATTTCAAATATGACAATCTGGTATTGAATCCAAATAAAATTCATGAGATCAAATCTGTGCTGGATTGGGAGATGGCTACAGTTGGTGATCCGCTGATGGATCTTGGTACTACCCTCGCCTACTGGTGCGAAGCCAACGATCCCGAGGCACTCAAGCTATTCAATATCTCTCATTTACCCGGAAATATGAGTCGAGCAGAAGTGATTGAATATTATGGTCGAAAAAGCGCTTTGAACATGAGTCAAATCATGTTTTACTATATTTTTGGCATTGTAAAAGTGGCTGTGATAGCGCAGCAAATCTATAAAAGATTCCAGCAGGGCAATGCAAATGATCCGCGATTTGCAGGTTTGATTCATGTAGTCAAAGCCTCTGGAAAAATGGCAGTTAAAAGTTTAGAAACTCAAAAAATATAAGATGAACATCAATAAAATATGTATCCTCGGAGCAGGAACTTTAGGGTCTCGAGTTGCCTTGCAATCAGCTATTTCGGAATATGAAGTCAGTGTCTACGATATTAATCAAGAAAGTCTCGACTTCTCTTTGAAGACCATGCAGAAGATCCTCCATCAACTGAAAAAGGCGAATGAAATCACGGAGGAGAATGCAACGGCAGCTCTTGCGAGAATCACATTTACGCTTGATCCGCTAGCGGCAGTGGCTGACGCAGATTTGATCAATGAAAGTGTAACGGAAGATCCAGAGTTGAAAAAGAAGGTTTGGAAACAGTTTGGAGAAATCGCACCTGAAAAGACCATTTTCACCACCAACACTTCCTACCTACTGCCTTCCATGTTTGCCTCGGCCTCAGGACGTCCTGCCAGATTCTGTGCATTCCACTTTCACGATGTATTCTATTCTAGAGTGGTGGATATCATGCCTCATCCGGGTACAGATCCGGATTTGATACCGCTTTTGGAAGTATTGGGTAGAAGGTTAAATCAAGTTCCGGTATTGGTGAAAAAGGAAAATCACGGCTACATATTCAATACCATGCTAATGGCATTGATTGGAGCTGCCGGCAAACTCAAAACCAGAGACGTGGCAGACATTGAAGATATTGACAAGTCTTGGATGGTGAATTTTCACATGCCAATGGGGCCGTTTGGCATTTTGGATACCATAGGACTGGAAACTGCCTGGCATGTAACGCATAACATGCCCGACGCAGCCTCTCAGGCTTTTGCCAAGCTATTGAAAACCTACATTGATCAAGGGAAATTAGGTGAGAAAACAGGCGAAGGATTCTACAAATACCCGAATCCAAGCTACCGAGACCTAAGTTTTGTACAATAA
>Ga0136559_1000138_pt1 | contig 24293 bp, 25 predicted proteins | sample AntRauMeHopE1496_FD_104633 | JGI IMG/M metagenome (GOLD analysis project Ga0136559, IMG submission 104633) | Saline lake microbial communities from Rauer Islands, Antarctica - Metagenome Hop E1 #496 | ecosystem: Environmental > Aquatic > Non-marine Saline and Alkaline > Saline | place... | reverse complement strand
CTTGTAAAACGGTTGACAACCTTGCCTCTACAGACAAGCAGTTTAATAAGTACTTAGAAGACATACAAAAAAAGCTTACAAACTAAAAGTTTCATGGAGCACACCCGCATTTTAATGGTTTGTCTAGGAAACATTTGCCGCTCACCGCTTGCCGAAGGCTTGTTGCAATCTAAATTAAATTTCACAAAATTCAAGGTAGATAGCGCTGGAACTTACGGGGGTCACGCAGGATCACACCCAGACAAACGTTCGATAGCAGTGGCGCATAAAAACGGTCTGGATATTTCCCCACAGCGCAGTCGTAAGTTTGTAATTGAGGACTTTAACCACTTTGACATGATCTATGCGATGGATGACTCAAACTTCAAAGACTTAATGAGCCTCGCAAAGACATCGGAACATCAATCTAAAATCAGAAAAATTTTAGATGAGGCTTTCCCAGGGCAATCGCTAGAAGTTCCTGACCCATACCACGGTGGTCAGCAAGGTTTTGAAACGGTTTATAAAATGCTGGATAAAGCTACGAGTGTTATTGCAACTAAATTGCAGCTGCAAATCGATTAAGCTTTTTTGTAGAAGGGTTTGCCTACTCTTAAGATATGATTCAGTAACTCTTCATGCTCAATGGTATTGTAAATAGAAAGGTCTATTTTATAAACGAGCAGTAAATCATCTAAAGCAGTTTCTATTTAAAAAGGTCTGACGGCCTTAGGTTTCCTTTAAGCGTGAGATCTATATCAGAGCCAACAAGGTAATTTCCTTTTGCACAAGAACGATAGATAATAACTTCTTCAATTTCCTCACAGTTCTTAAAAATGGAACAAATAGCTTCTCTATGTTTGTCTTTAAGTCCGTGCATGTTAACTTTCACTAGAATGGACTTGCATCTTTTCTTAAAACTTTAGAAATAATGGGTGAAAACTATGCCTTATATTTAGATATATCTCTTGAAAAACTACTGCATTGTAGGCATGGCTGTTTGAGTTTCTGTTTTTAATCATATCCATTCAGCTGCCACTGCCACTGATTAAATTTGTAGTAAAAGCTTCTCTACTAGCATCTCTAGAACTACGTATCTCTGTATTTCCTTAAAAACAAAGTAATCTTGCATCACTTTCCAAGCAAGCCCCTGCGTACATTCAAAACCATAAATAAGACCTTGTCTTTCTGACTCGCTTAACGGAGGTTATGTAGCCGACGCTAAGACGTCGGTTAGTGTTTTCAACGCTTTGTTGAAGTTGCTCACACGCTGAATCCACCGCACGTCTTCTGTATCTTGCATAAAAATCATGCATAATACAGGACCAAACTAATGCTTTTTTTTACAACCCTTCAATACCTTCTAAAACGCTGCGCTTGTCGATTTTATTTGTGTGTGTTTCTACAAAAGAATCTATAAAATAAACCTCTTTGGGTTGTTCAAATTTGTCAAGTTTCGTAAAATGTTCACTGAAGTCTTTAGATTCTTTACCTTCTACAAAGAGTGCCACTTTTTGACCCAACTCCTCGTCATCTAGACCTGCAATAAAAAACCGTTGCTTTATTACGGCAGCTAGTTTTTCTTCTATAGCCTGCGGATGGATTTTAACACCACCAGAGTTAATAACATCATCTAACCTGCCCATAATTTTAAAACGCTTGTCATCGAGTAACTCTACAATATCATTTGTGACCAGCGTTTCCGCTACCACCGATGGCGCATCTATAACAAGTGTACTGGATTCACTAAGTGTAAAACGAGCATCACCAACAGCAGTGTAAAAACTTTCAAAAACGGGATATAGTGAGCGCACGGCTACATGTGAACAGGTTTCAGTCATTCCATAAGAGTGATAAGCACGTGTGTGTTTTCCATTTAATTTTGCAACTAAGGCGTCACTTATAGCTGTGCCCCCTAAAAGGATGGTTCTGGATTTATGAATATTATCTAGCGAGTGTGTAAGTTGCATAGGCGTCATCGCTGTAAAGTCATACCGTTTTGTAACGTTTTCTAGCGGGTTCAACGATGGCTCTATTGTATCTATGTGCCAGCCTAAATGCATCGCACGTACGAGCATCATTTTACCTGCAATATAACTAAGCGGCAAACAACATAAAGCAAGCGTGTCGTAGGATACATCAAAGAGTTCCTCTGTAAGCTCTGCGCTATTAATCATGTACTGTTTGTCCAGTTTGTAAGCGCGCGGTGCGCCTGTAGAACCGCTGGTATAAACCGTCATCACGTCAAAATCGTCTAACCAGTTAAGTATAAAATCACCTATTTGCTGTTCCCAGACACCACCTTCTTTAACATAGCTATAGGCCACGGTCATTAAGCCCTCATGGTTCAACGAGCGGCCGTTAAACATAAAACTAGGATGTATTTTAGGAATCATTGTTTTTTTGGTATTTAGTAGTTAGTATTTAGTAAATGGAATTTGATATTTGGAGTTTGGAATTTAGAGGTTACCATGTTTTTCATTTTTCAGACTTAAAATTGCTTTAAGCGCGTTTGCTGCAACCCAACGCAGCGATCTAATGTACTAAGCGCCGCTATTTTATTGCGTAAACATGGTCTCAAAATAATATTATTTCTTTAAAACTACGCCTCGTTCACGATAATTCCCTTTTTTATTTGCGGAACTACTGTTACCCATATAGAAACCATGAATATAATAAACAAACCGACTGGCAAGTTGCTACTGCTCGCATCATCTTCTAGTTACATTCCTATGAATGCTCCCAGCAAAACGCTCATGTAAAAAGAGCCAACACTACAACTTTTATTGCCTTGTAAAGCACCCCGTATTTACCGATAATTACCTCTTTTATAAGGTATGTGTTTTTTTAAACACCTATATAATTTAGAAACTGACCGTACAACTATTCTGTCTGTAAAGTTAGTAATCTTCTCGTGACTTTTAAAAGTCCTCAATCACATAATACGAGCGATTTAATATTGACTATTTTTTACTGATTATTGTTTGTTTTAGGCTTATGGCACAAGTAAGCCGAATATGCACTCGGTCCCTTTATGTATGCCAAACCAATTTAATCATTATGGCTGGTGGTTTAAAACGCATTGCGATCATCTAAAGGAAAATTATTGTTATTGGCATGCCTCACCTCTATTTTCCCAAAAAGCTTCTCCTTCCAGTCATGCCATTTGTATTTTTTTGCAAATAACAGCACGAGTAAGGGGTAATATATGAGTATAGGTATTATAACTTCCAATCCTACCGCGGGGTCAGAGACGTCTTTAAGAACAGACTCTGTTTGAAACGCGGTCCAGTCTGCCGTTACTAGTAATGCTATAAACAGGTTGTTTGCTGCATGAAAACCTACTGCCAGTTCTATACCTTCGTCCATTAGTGTGAAAAGTCCTAGTAAAAAACCTGTTCCTATATACCACACCATAACGATGTAGCCCATTCTTGCAATCTCTGGATTGAAAACATGTACACCGCCGAATAATACAGATGTTATTATAAAAGGTACCGCCCTGTTTCCAGACATAAGCCCAAGTCCCTGCATCATATAACCTCTAAAAAAAAGTTCTTCCCACGTGGTTTGTACGGGTACTAAAATTATTGCTATGACACATAGCACGGCAAATTTTTGTGCATTAAAATTCCATATATAGTCTTCAGGCGCACCGTAATAACCTGCAACTGTGGTAATGACCGACACCGCACCTACTATTAAAAAAGCAAATCCTGCGCGGCTCCAGTCAAATGTTGCTCGAGAGGTGGTCGCATCTGTCCAGCTTAGTTTATGCACATAAGTCACCCACAACCACCAAAAGACCATGCCTATAACAAAAATGAGCATGAGAAAGAAAAACGTTAAATTAGGCGAGAATGTGGTCATCATGGCAGTTTCATCTTGTATAAGACTCATGTCACCATCTTTAACAGCCTTAATGCCTAGGGCTATTACCAGCGGCAAACCACCTATAATCTGACAACCTGCAAAAATAACCACAAAGCCCATGAGCCATCTCCATACTTCGTTTTGGGCATTTGCTGCTTTTTCTATAAACATCTTTAAAAATTTAATTCATTAGTGTCCCAGCGGTCTGTATTGTTACACCAAAGCTGTCCTTTAATCACATCGAGTGGCGAGGCAATGTTATTTGTAAAAAGCGATCCTGTGCCCAAACCTTGCGGCATAGTAACACCTAGTGTATATGTGAACTGTGCAATCGCGTTTAGGCCTATGTTTGATTCTAGCGCGCTGGTAACCCACCAGCCTACGTTATACGATTCGGCTATGTTAATCCATGTTCTGGAACTATTAAAACCACCTATAAGTGCTGGCTTTAAAATAATGTACTGTGGTTTTATGGTTGCCACGCAGTCTTCTCGCTGCGCAACTTCATAAAGTCCTATAAGTTCCTCGTCCAGTGCAATGGGTACGGGTGTGGTTTCACAAAGTGCTGCCATTTCTTGCCATTGCCCTTGTTTTATGGGTTGCTCTATGCTATGTACCTCGTAACTTGCAAGTCGTTCTAAAAGGGCTGGTGCTTGGGCAGCAGTAAACGCACCGTTTGCATCTACACGTACGGTAATTTCTTGGGCGCTAAATCGTTCTCTTATTTTTTTAAGTAGCTGCATTTCTTGCTCAAAATCTATGGCTCCTATCTTAAACTTAATGCAGTTAAAACCGCTCGTTAGTTTCTCTTCTAGTTGCTGCAACATAAAGTCGTGCGCACCCATCCACACGAGTCCATTTACGGGAATAGCGTCTTGTCCTGTTGCAAAAAGCGATGGGTATAAGGTAAATAAATCTGTCGCTTGCAACGATTTCATGGCCGTTTCATAACCCATGAGCAGCGATGGCCAGGTTACCAGTTCCTGAAATAACACCGCTGGTTCTAATTTAATGTTATCACATAACCACTGCAGTTTTTGCTCATAACCCGGCCTGTCGTCTATGCTCAAACCTTTAAAAAGGTTGCACTCGCCTATTCCCTTTTTAATACCATTATGTACGATTAAAAAATAGGTTTCCTTAACATGCAGCGTACCTCGCGAGGTGCCAGCAGGTTTTTTAAAAATGAGATTGTAGCTTATAAAATGGGCTTTCATACGATACTTTTAAGAGAAGTCGTTTTTATTATTTACGTTTTACGGTCCATTCAAACCTGAAGGTACTCACCACCACGCCGGCGCTGTTCAAACCTTGCGAGGTCATCCACACGGTATGGCCGTCGCCTGTTGCAACAGTTTGGGCTATCGCTTCTTTAATCGCATCGCCGTCATTACAGGTAAACGTGATCCGGCCTGTGGCTTTTTTAGTAAAACTCGCCTCGTTATTTGCTACAAGCATAGAAACACGTGCCTTGCTCTTATCTATATAGGACATGACCAGCGCGCCGGTACTAAGCTCTGCTGCCATGGCTTGTACTGCAAAATATATGCTTTTAAAAGGGTTTTGATTAAACCAGCGATGTTTCACGCTTACCTCACACGTTTGGGCGCTTATTGCGGTACATCGCACACCTGCCCACCAGCAACTGGGTAGTTTTAAGAAGGTAAACGCGTTAATTTTTGCAGGTGTTATCATTTTTTTTCTTTGTACAAATGTAGTGAAAAGGCTTGTCAGTAGAACGCTTTCGCAGCACTTTACAGCGGTATAACCTTCTTTGTTTTTTGCGGCTATACTAAGGTTTTTCAGCGTTTTCAGGACAAATCGTGTGCCATTTATTTTATGTGTTTACGCTTTCGCGAAAGCGTAATAACTAGAACCCATAATAACCAAAACATAGGTTCTTTAAAAATATTTAGTACTTTGTATTGCATAATACTATCTTAAAGATATATATTTGCATAAGAAATTAATAGGTCATGGAAAAAAAGCAAACAAACAACCACACGAGTATTGCAGCTGCGATGCACTTATTAACCTTTGGTAAGTGGGTTTTCCCGCTGGGCAATCTCATCTTACCAATCGTTTTATGGACTATAAATTCAAAAAAATCTGATTTTATAGACGACCACGGCAGGCAAGCCATTAATTTTCAATTGAGCATAACACTTTATACGGTCATCCTTGCTTTTGTGGGCGGTGGCGTTATTATAGGCAGCATGATCACTGGCGGACCGCAATTTTGGGCGCAACTAGATAGTGACCATTTTCCGTTTAATGACCATATGGGCATTTTTACCACCGTAATCGCTAGCGGTCTTATTTGTGGAACTGCCATTCTCGTGCTGAGCATTACTGATTTTGTTTGCACAATACAAGCTGCCATGAGTGCTCGTGACGGAGCCTACTATAAATACCCGCTTACTATACCCTTTATTTCTAAACAGGTTGCTATTAAAGACGGTACAACCTCGCAAGAACCCCTAAATAATAACTAACATGAAGATAGAAAACACAAAAGCACAAATGCGCAAAGGCGTGCTAGAGTACTGTATCTTATCGGTTTTAAAGGAAGAGGACGCTTACGTAGCCGAGATTCTAGAAACCCTAAAAGATGCAAAGTTGCTCGTGGTAGAAGGAACTATCTACCCATTGCTTACCAGGCTTAAGAATGCTGGGCTGCTAAACTACCGCTGGGAAGAAAGCACCGGCGGACCGCCGCGCAAGTATTACGGCCTTACCGAAACGGGAAAAATATTTCTGACCGAGCTTACAACCACTTGGGACGAACTTAAAAACGCAGTAAATCTAGTGACCACCACAAAAAACAAGAAATCATGAACAAGACCATAAACATAAACCTAGCTGGGCTTTTCTTTCACATAGACGAGGACGCATACCAGCGACTGCAACGCTACCTAGCAGCGGTGCGCAAATCTTTTACGGGCACTAGCGGAGCAGACGAGATTATGAGCGATATAGAATCGCGCATTGCTGAGCTTTTTCTAGAAAAACGTTCTAACGAGCAGCAGGTAATTTCTATAACGCATGTAGAAAAGGTAATCGCCATTATGGGGCAACCAGAGGACTATGAGCTAGACGAAGAGCTTTTTGACGAAGAGCCACGACGTGCTAGAAATGACTCGCACAAAAGTACGGGCAAGCAGTTTTTTAGAGATACGCAAAACGGTTATGTAGGTGGCGTGTCTGCTGGTATGGCGCATTATTTAGGTATTGAGGCAATATGGGTGCGTGTTATATGGGTTATCTTGTTACTATCTAGTTTTGGCTGGATATTGCTGGTTTATGCACTGTGCTGGATTCTCGTTCCAGATGCGGTGACAACAAACCAGCGACTAACCATGATGGGTAAAGAGGTAAACATCTCGAATATAGAAGAAAATTTTAAATCGGGTTTTGAAACTGTAACTGATGGGCCGACCGACGCCAGTTACCAGAACGTAGGTCAAAAAGCAAAGCGAGGCACCGTACGTTTTTTCTCAGGTTTGGGAACACTGTCCATGGGTATTTTAAGTGCTATTGTTAAAATAATCGGTTTGTTGTTGTTTTTACTGGGAAGCATCGGTTTTATAGCGCTGCTCGTCAGTTTTGTGACAGCAGGCGCGATAGAAATAGAAAACCATAACTTGTCAGACCTTATAGAAATAGGCACACCAGTAGACATGTCGCCCTGGTGGATAGGGTTGTGTTTACTCTTGTTTCTAGGAATACCACTCGTAAGTTTGAGCATTATAGGTTTAAGATTGCTGGTCCGAAACTTGGGTTCTATAGGTCTTACCGCAAAGATTTTACTTTTTACCCTATGGTTTGCGTCTATAATAGGCGGCGCCATTATCGCTGCAAGAATCATATCGAGCCAGGCTCAAGATGGTACGATAGCGACCTCACAAAAAATGAAAATTGCACAAAATAAAACCTATAAGCTAGAAATGGTAGAAGATACCTATGAATATCATGGCAACTTGCATGTTAACGGTAACCGTTTATCCATAGCCGACTACGACGGCATAACTGAAACCAGACTGCATAACATACACACCGCAATTACAGCAACCAGCGAGCAAAAAGCTACTGTAACGTTGTACTATAAAGCGCGCGGTGCGTCTAACAAGCAGGCAAAGCAAAACGCATCTTACGTTACGTACAACTATACCGTTACCGACTCGCTACTGCGACTGGACGATTATTTTAAAATAGCTGAAAATGGCCGTATAAACAGGCAAAAAGTAGAAATACTGGTTGCACTACCCGAGGGAACAACCTTTAAAGTAAATAGTGCTTTTGCAGCACGTTACAGGTCGCGGATAAGTAATAACGCCTTTGACCTTATAGGCGAAGATGATAGCACGTATAAAATTGAAAACGGCGATTTAGTGTGCCTAGACTGTGCGGTCGTAGAAGAAAAAAACGCTAATAATGCAAATACGGTTGAAAAAAATGTATCGTTAGAAAAGGCCATGCCCCAAACAGACTCTGTGAGCAACACGACAAGTACCACCGGACAATGGCGTTATGATGGTAATGATGGTGCGCGCAAGAGAAACGGGTCTTCGTTATGAAAAAATCTGATATACACGCAGCCTACGATGCAGTAACTCAAAATAGGGTTAAACGCTAAATTACCGCTGCTTTTCAGGCTATGTTTAATTTTGCTATTTTTTTCGTAATGTCATAACGCAGGTCGAGTAAAAATTGAAACCCAAAAAACGAATTGAGGGAATTCAATTTACATATAGAAAAAGCTGTTAACAGTCTTTTATTTGTAGTTAGCAATCTTGAAAAGGCAGACACCCATAAAACGTATAAAATTTTATATTTTGCCGATCAAAAGCATCTATTAAAATACGGAAGACCTATTTTTAGGGATACCTATGTAAAAATGAAATACGATTCAGTACCTTCTTTTGTTAAAAATGTGGTTGATGAAAACATTGAAGGACTAGAAGAAATCGTGGCAAAATACCATGGATATTTCATAAAGCATCTGGTTGAACCCAACATGGACTATTTGTCTGAAAGCGATTTGCAATGCCTTAACGCATCACTAGAAGAAAACAAATAGTTAGAATTTGAAGCTCTAACTGAAAGATCCCACGATTACGCTTACAATAAAGCGAGCTGGAACATCGATTATCTAGATATGGCAAGAAATGTTGGCGCTGATGAGCAGTTAATTAACTTTATTAGTCAACAAAAACTAAATGACAATTTAGAGTTAAAATGAATTTATGGGATAGCTTTCCAGATAATCTAAGGGACGAGTTTGCCTAAAGAAACCATGATATAGGAAATGCACTTTTAATTAAGATTCCTGACTTTGCTAGTACTTATGACAAATTTATTATTGTGGTTGTTTAAGATACAAGCAACGTCTCTTTAGCATAGGTAGTCATAAACTCAGAAGCAAATCTCAACGTAACCTATAATTCGTATTTGAAAAGTTTACATCTGAAAATCAGTAGAAAAAACAACTCATTTTTAAAACATGACCGTTTTGCAAATTGTTCCAAATTAAGAGAATTCCCTATTCACGACGTTGTTTATTTTTTAACTAAAAACCCAGAACGAGCCGTCGGAAATGTCAGTTCAGGTGTATTAAATCAAATACATATAACTATAGCTGCTGCCTCTACAATAGAACAAATATGAAAAAAGTTTGGCTTTTAATTACTGACGGCCCATGACTACAGGTTATATGAAATACGAACCACCTTGCCGTTTTTAAGTTAATAACGGCACATCTAAAATTGACTTTAAACCGCGCCATGAACCATGCAGCGGTTTTTGTTTAACTTAGCAGCTCAATAAACCAACCCATGAAAAATATTATACTGCTACTCGCTTTTTTAATAGCCGCAACAACACAAGCACAAGAAAAAGTAAAAGGAAACAGAGAACCCAGTACGGTAATCACAGATATAGATGTATTCAACGCCATAGAAATAGGCAGCGATTATGAGGTCGCAATTGTAAAAGGAACCACAGCGCAAATAGAAATTACGACAGACTCAAACCTGCATGAGTTTATGGTTCCTACCGTAACAAATGGTTTGCTTACCATTAACACCACCGCAAAAATACGTTCTAAAAAAGAACTAAAAATAAGACTTATTTACCCAGGGAATCTAGGGACAATTGTTGTTAAAGAAAAAGCAGAACTGAGCACTATTACTGCATACGAAGCCGAAGAATTAACCATAGAAACCCGCGACAATGCAAAGATTTTTATAACCGCAAGGGTAAACAAGCTGAACTTAACTATGAAAGGAGGTTCTAAAGGCGAAATTAACTTTAAGGGTGAGAACGCAAGTGTAAAACTAGAAGACAACGCAAACCTCAAAGCACTGCTAGATTACAATACCGCAAGAATCGACATGTATAGCAGAAGTGATGCTCGCATAGACGGTGATATGAAAACCGCTGCCATTACACTAGAAAGCCGTGCAGCGTTTAATGGTTCTAACCTTGTGGTAGATGATTTAAATGTAGTGATAAGCAATTACGCGAGTGCGCAGGTAAACGCAAAACGCAACCTCAACTTAAAATCAAGCAACGATGCAAAAACTGAGGTTCACAACACACCTAAAATCGCAATAGAGGAGTTTACGGGAAGTAGTGTACTGAGCAAGAAATAGATTTTTAATTAGGACTCAGTACTTCACACTCATCAATCTTCGAGTATTCGAGCAGGTGCGTCTTTGAGTTGTGAGTCATTCGTTTTTCGGTGGTATTAGAATTCTTAGTTTCTCATTTCAATTTGTCCTTTACTGCAAGTTATCCCCTTGACTGTAAAAAGGTGGACTAAATTCCACTCTTTTGTTCTAAGTATCCTTTTTATTGTGTCGGGAAAATCTTCAAACTACAGTCAGCAAGTTTTGAGCAAAGCGATAAAACGAGTGCGCAAAATGGCTCCGGCACTCATTCATAGGTGCAGAATTAAGTCCGCACCTACGGATGAACAGGGCTTTTTTTTTTAAGATGTACGCACGTTTACTAAGTTCAAAATTGATTTGCGACATATCGTAATATGGATAATAAAACACAGCTACCACCAGTTTCACAGCAGTTGAAAATATCGCTTTTGCGTAATAAAACATGCTACGAAAAACATGCAGTATGCTGGTAGTGCATAATTACTCTTCATACTAGCGATGCTCGTGATGCGATTTCTCGTTCCTCGAAATGACAAAATGGGAGGATACCTATTACACTTAAAACGTCTGTGCGCTATATGCTATAATCCATATTCTAATCAAAACAAGTCTTTTGTCTATAATCAGAAACGTTTTGAACAAAGCGATAAAACGAGCTAGTCTTTAGTCAAAAGTCCATTTTCTATGTTCTATATTCTATGCGCTACAGTCCCAAAGGGTCTAGTAATTTCCAGCAATCACCTCTTCTACCACGCCTATTTCGGCCAGGTAACGCTCAGCATCTAGTGCAGCCATGCAGCCCGAACCTGCAGCGGTAACTGCCTGACGGTATATTTTATCTTGCACATCGCCACAGGCAAACACACCTGGAAGCTCTGTTTTTGTAGAATCGGCGGTTGTGATTAAATACCCAGCGTCGTCCATAACAAGCTGTCCTTTAAAAATGTCGGTATTGGGTTTATGTCCTATAGCTATGAAAAGACCTGTGATTGCCAATTCTTTTTTCTGGTCTGTATGGTTATTAACCACGCGCAATCCTTCTACAACGTGCTCGCCCAGCACCTCATCAACTTCTGTATTAAACAGGACTTCTATGTTTTTAGTGTTAAGCACCCGGTGTTGCATGGCCTTGGAGGCACGCATGCTGTCCTTACGCACCAGCATGGTCACTTTATTACATAATTTAGACAGGTAAGTAGCCTCCTCTGCAGCGGTATCTCCTGCACCTACGATTGCTACGTCCTGGCCGCGGTAGAAAAATCCATCACAAACTGCACATGCACTCACACCACCACCACGCAAACGTCGCTCACTGGGAATGTTAAGATATTTTGCCGTCGCGCCTGTTGATATAATAATAGTGTTTGCCTCTATGGTTGTTTTACCGTCCACAATAGCGGTGTGTATGCCACCTTTTTCTGTAGCTAAATGCACAGCGGTCACCATGCCTATGCGCACATCGGTACCGAATCGCTCTGCTTGTTTTTGTAAATCTACCATCATCGTTGGGCCGTCTACACCGTCTGGATAGCCAGGAAAGTTATCGACCTCGGTTGTGGTAGTAAGTTGACCGCCAGGTTCCATGCCAGTGTACAGCAATGGTTTCATATCTGCACGTGCAGCATAAATTGCAGCTGTGTAACCTGCTGGACCGGATCCTATAATCAAACATTTAACGCGTTCTATTTGTTCAGACATTATCTTCATTTTATGAGACAAAGTTACGTTTAGTAAACGCTATTCCTGCGGCGCAGTTATCATTATTTATTATCACTTTATTAAGAGTTACAATAGGACTTGTACTTATGATGTTTTCGCACTGCTATACTCGACAGGCTCAGCATAGATGAAGCGGGATAAACTTCTTTTAGATACCGCTTTCGCGAAAGCGGTACCTTAAAGAAAATTAGACACCACTCAAATACTGCAAGGTGCTACTTGCAACTAGCGGCTTAAAATCGTAACATTACCACCTAGATTATTTTGATGGAAGGACAACATAGCAACCAAGAAGATGAACAAATCATCGAAAACAGAGAGTTAAACATTTGGGAAGCCCTTATTCCCGTTATTGCGCTGGTAGGAATGCTGGCTTTTAATGTGTATGTTTTTGGCGATTCATCCCTAGGCGGTTCGAACCAGTTTATATTATTAATGGGCGCTGCCGTTGCCGGTATTGTAGGGCATTTTAACAAGGTACGTTATGCGCAAATGATAGAAGAAGTGGCGCAAAACCTCAAATCTACCTCGGGCGCAATTCTTATTTTACTTATGGTGGGCGCACTTGCAGGCACCTGGCTGGTAAGCGGCATCATTCCCACGATGATTTATTACGGACTGTCCATCTTAAACCCTACCATTTTTCTTGCGGCCTGTGTTATTATTTGTGCAATTATATCTGTAGCCACAGGTAGTAGTTGGACTACGAGTGCAACTGTAGGTATCGCACTTATAGGCATCGCGAGCGCGCTGGGCATAAGCGCAGGTATGACTGCTGGTGCGGTCATAAGTGGTGCTTATTTTGGCGATAAATTAAGCCCGTTAAGCGATACCACAAACCTCGCTCCCGCTATGGCAGGAACGGACCTGTTTACGCACATTAAATACATGAGTTTAACGACCGTACCTACCATTATTATAACCCTAATAGTCTTTATTATCTTAGGTTTTACCATAGAAACCACCGGCGAGGCCGACGTGAGCGCATACCAAGAAGTCATAAACGCAACCTTTAACACCACTCCCTGGTTGTTTCTGGTGCCTATAGCCGTTATAGCAATGATTATTAAAAAGGTAAGCCCGCTTATCGCATTGCTTATAGGCACCTTGCTTGCTGGGGCGTTTGCTATTATTTTTCAGCCGGGTATTGTACTTACCATGTCTGGACTCGAAAACTGGGGCGGTATGGCTGCCTATAAAGGAATTATGAATGCCATAACAGTAAAAACAGCAGTAGTACCGGTGACAGATAATGCGGCACTTGCAGGTGAGCTGAGTGGCCTTTTTGAAGGAAAAGGCATGGAAAGCATGCTGGGTACGATATGGCTTATTATATGTGCGATGGTTTTTGGCGGTATTATGGACGCGATAGGCGCGCTTGCACGTATAAGCAGGTCATTGCTGAATCTTTTTGATTCTGTTTTCGGACTTTTTGCAAGTACCGTAATAAGCTGTCTTGCGATTAATGTAACGGCAAGTGACCAGTATCTCGCAATCGTAGTTCCCGGTAAAATGTATGCAAAAGCTTATAAAGACAAAGGCCTCGCACCTGAAAATTTATCGAGAACCTTAGAAGACGCGGGTACAGTAACTGGCGCACTCATACCGTGGAATACTTGTGGCGCTTACCAAAGCAGCACGCTGGGCGTGAATGTGAGCGACTATTTTGTGTATGCCATTTTTAACTGGCTGTCGCCATTTATGACCTTAACCTTTGCAGCGTTACGTATTAAAATAAAACAGCTGGCTGCTTCCTGAGCCGATAGCACTGACAATGGAGAAGCTCCTACAAAAGGTACTATAAAGGCTTCAAATATGTGCGGTACAGCATAGCAACGATTCATTTCACCGTTTGCGATTTAACCAGGTTTTAGTTGAAAGCTGGATAATGACGGGTTCAGCAACCAAATATTAATCGCCAGTCGATTTATTCACTAGTTAACGACAAACACCTGCCATGTTTTGTAGTTTACCAAGCCACGCATGGCACACAAAAATCGTCGTGGAAACCGCTTTATACTTTTGAATAAAACAAGACCCGCCTTGTGCTGGTCCTTTTTGTTAAGATGTGTCGTAGAAATTAGGTTGCTACAATTGTTTCTAAGAACATTAAAAGCACATGCTGAATCAATAACCTAAATCGATGAGCTTTCAGTGATTTAATAGTTATTTCATATAGCTAAATCATGTAATAAAATGAATCGCATGCGAAAATTTCTACCTTCTGTATGTACTTTTGCAGCCTGAAACAACAACTTTAAAAATTAAAAAAATGGCAATAGTAGGAAGACAATTTCCAAACCTGGATGTAGATGCAATGAATGAAATGGGAGACACGTTTAAGTTAAACGTTCTCGAAGAAGCAAAGAGCAAAGGAAAAAAAGTACTTCTTTTCTGGTATCCGAAAGATTTTACCTTTGTATGCCCGACAGAACTGCACGCTTTTCAAGAGGCTTTAGGCGAATTTGAAAAAAGAAACACCCTAGTAGTGGGCGCTTCATGCGACACTCCAGAGGTACACTTTGCGTGGTTAAACGTTTCTAAGGATAATGGTGGTATTGAAGGTATTACCTATCCTATCCTAGCTGACTCAAACCGCAATCTTGCAAATGTCTTAGATATTTTAGATACAGAAGAAGCGTATAACGACGAGATGGAAACCTACCTTTTAAAAGGTGACAACGTAACGTTTCGTGCGACTTACTTAATAGACGAAGAAGGTACGGTATTTCATGAAGGTGTGAACCACATGCCTGTAGGTCGTAATGTAAATGAGTTCTTGAGACTTATAGATGCGTACACACACGTACAGAAAAACGGTGAGGTTTGTCCCGCAAACTGGGAAGAAGGAAAAGAAGCCATGAGTGCAGACCGTCTTGCTACAGCAGCCTACCTTGCAAAAAACTAAGTAACCCTTTTTAAAGGACAACAGTTTATTGATGAACAACAAATAGCTGTTGTCCTAATTTTTAACCCTATTAAATGCCAGTTATGCAAACATTAGAACAAGATAATTTACAAGAAATCATTGCAAATAACGATGTGGTGATTGTACAGTACATGGCATCGTGGTGCGGTAACTGCCGTGTTATGAAACCTAAATTTAAGAAACTGGCAGAGCAACACGTTGCTGCTACCTTTTTACTTGTAGATGCAGAGAAGTTTCCAGAATCACGCAAACTCGCAACAGTAGACAACCTGCCTACATTTGCTACTTTTAGCAAAGGTGCTTTTGTAAACCAGGTGCAAACAAACAAATTTGAAAACCTCACAGACCTTGTAAATGAAGTTACCAGTAATTAGACACCTACAAAAAGGTGCAACAGCTACAGAACTAGAAACAACCTTAACAGTGCTTGAGCACTTTTGCGAACACCGCGCTGTAACAACTGAAGAAATGGATGTGATAGGGGAACTTATCACAAATATTTGTGGAGCTCTTGAAGTTCACGCAAACGTAGAAAATGGCATGAGCGGTGTAGAAGCTGCAAACGCTTTTGCTCAAAAGGTAATGGGTTCTATAGACACTTAATCAAGAATTAACAATCACAAATTAAAACGCCCCACGAGGGCGTTTTTTTTGCTATATATTTCTTTTCAAAATACGCACTTGGGTAGAGTCAGCTCGCTGGTAGTCGGCATTTATAATCTCATTGTCTGAGTCGCCAGATCCCTCAAAAAAAACAAAATTTATCTTTTTGCCCTGCACAAGGTGCAAGTCGCCATTAGGCAAGTTACCTATGACCGTTTTATGGTCTGCATAATAATTTAAAAGGATAAATGGAATGATAATAAACGCTCGATTTGCAATAAAATAGTCATTCTTAACGCGACCTTTTATTTCTAAGGTCTCTATGCGTTGTCCCGCGATGAGCAAATAAGCCATTAACGTCTTATCGTTTACCAGTTCCAGCTGTACCTGGCTGTCTTGTATAGAAGGTGGAACCTCTTTAATTTGCTCGTTTGCACTTAAATCTTGCCACAAACTATAGTTTGGGTCATCTGGTAGCACGTTTTCATAGACACCGTTAAGCGCGTTTACACTAAAAGGTGCAACATCTTTGTCACTCTTCTTTATTAAACCTCTTCCCGAAAAACAGCCGCATAACGACACACTTAGTACCGCTGCAATTAACATCTTAGTAAACCTCATAAATCACAAATTTGAATAAAGATAATAAATAACCTACTAAACTGACTAGTGCCCCGAACTTTTGTTCTAAAATACCGGTTGAATACCGTTGTATTTATGGTTATTGCTTGTCACAAAAAACGGCAACTCACTAACTCTTTCTAAGAACAAAATCAAACAGAAAAACAAAATCAAGTTGAAAGCAATTTAAAAACCCCCAAACTCTCAAACCCACCATTTGAATTATATTTGCAATCAGTTCTCAACATATTTTTTACAAATAAAAGATTCCCATGAAAAAGATAGTACTCTTATTAATGACCATTATAGGCTTTACAAGCTGCGCAGAATTGCAACAAATAGCGAGCCAGTTGCCACAAGATGGCGGCATTCTTTCTAATACCGATATAAGTAGCGGTTTAAAGCAAGCTCTTAATCAGGGAATACAGCAGCGTGTCACAACCCTTATGGGCACGGACGGATTTTTTAAAAATGACCTCGTAAAAATTTTATTGCCAGAAGAACTTCAAAAAGTAGATAGCGGCTTGCGCAAGATAGGTCTCTCTAGCGTTGCAGACGAGGGCTTAAAACTGCTCAACCGTGCTGCCGAAGATGCTACAAAAGAGGCCTTGCCCATATTTGCAGATGCCGTAAAAGACATGAGCATTACAGACGCTAGGAACATTTTGCTAGGTGACCAGCGCGCGGCGACCAGCTTTTTAGAGACCAGAACACAAGCAGCGCTTTATGCACAATTTGCGCCTGTAATAAACAAAAGTTTAGGTAAAGTGGGCGCTACAGCGTTGTGGTCTGGTGCAATCTCTAAATACAACAGCCTGCCACTAACGAGCGACGTAAATCCTGACCTGACAGACTATGTAACCCAGCAAGCACTCGCAGGCGTTTTTAAAATGATAGCACAAGAAGAAATCGAGATACGTAGTAAAGCGGCAGCAAGAACTACAGACCTCATGCGTCGCGTATTTGCTATGCAAGACAAGCCTTAAAGCCGTTTTACCTAAGTACTTTATACCCCACAGATGAGCAAGCAGCTAGTTTTTAACATATTAAAAACTGGCTGCTTGCTTATTTTAACTCCCGCGTTTATAGCTGCGTGTGAGGCTGCACAAACATTTTGCAAAGTGCGACTCACTTATAGCGGTACGTTTAAGCGATTTCCTGCTATAAAACTTTGTGGTTTTCTTAACAGCTCTTAACATTTAGTAGGTGTTCTATAGAAAACTAAGTACTTACTTTTGCATTTTAATGTTGCAAAATGATTAGTAAAGAAATTCAAGAAAAAGAAAAGGCATACTGTAACTTAATGCGCAAGGCTTACAAAATAGCGCTTACGGATCGGGAAGCTAGTAACAAGCTCAATTACGAGGCTCTTAAACTAAAAGAAGAAATTCAGGAGTTGCGCAAGAATATAAGTGCTTAAAACCTACGCAACAATACACCCCATTAAACGCAACCTTTAAATTTCTGCTTGGTAAAAATTCCTAAAACCCTCAGGTGACTTCCGTAATCTAGACCCATACCAAGAAAACGATTCCCCATTTACGCGCAGTATTTTTGTTGTTAAGTCTGCTTTCGCGAAAGCAGTAACCAGCAAATCCTCGTCTTCTTTAGTGAACACATAAGGCTCAGAAGATAGCAAGACGACCTGTGGCTGCAAGGCGATCATAGCATCTACGGTAAGCTCTGGATAGCGCGACATGCTAGCACAAACATTCTCAAAACCTGCGTGTTGCATCATGTCGTGAATAAAGGTGTCTGCGCCCACGCTCATGTAAGGACCTTGCCATATAAGATATAAGGCTTTTACTGGCGTTTTCTTTTTGTCGAGACCGTTAAAAGCTATCTTAATCGCGTTTACCATAGATTTTGCCTTAAAACTCGCGCCCGTGAGTTTACCTACATCGGCTATCATTTCTAGTGCGTCTTCTAGCGTTGCGATGTCAGACACATAGGTAGGTGCGATGCGATCGCAATCCTGTACAATGGTAGGTGTGTTTTCTTCTTTATTGCATATTATAAGATCAGGCTGCAGTTCATAAAGCCTAGACGCGACAATTTTTTTAGTACCACCTACCACGGTAACGCGGTCTGTAAGCCCAGCCGGGTGCACACAAAAACGGGTGACACCTACCAGAAATTCTTCCAGACCTAAATCTATAAGTAACTCTGTTTGTGAGGGAACAAGGGAAACGATTCTGAGGGGTCGCTGTGCAAGTTCTATGGTTCTATAACACTGGTCTGTAAGAGATATAAACATTAATCTAACGCATTTTTAGTTACCCAAAGCCTATAGCCGAAAAGTGCAAGTTGTAGTTTAGAGGCTTTGGCAAGTTCTAAACCTTTTTTAGTAAAACTAGGCAGTAACGCTTTATTAACGCCAGCCAGCGTTTTAAACAGCTGTTTTTTCATTCTACAAAAATACGATTTGTTTAGGTGTAAAGTAAAAGCCCACTTTTCTAGTTGGAAAATGGGCTCTAACAGGTTGACATATAACAAGCAGTGACTTACAATCGCACCTAATCTATAGTTGTAACACCATACTGATTTACGACCTGCTTGCTGTTTTTAGTGAGACTAAAGCTCAAGCCAGTCCAGACTGTTCCCTCGATACCTTTGAGTGTAATACCGTTTTCAGTTTTTGTTATGGTAAATAAAAAGTTTGCGAGCGCAGCATCTTTAGAAGAAGCGCCTTTTTGCAACGTAGTCATGCCATATTCGTTTATGGCTTGTGGCTTGTTGTTTTCTAAGCTAAAAGATAAATCAATCCATGCGGTACCTTGCAAACTTCGCATTTGAATACCACGTGCCGACTTTTCAAAAACTATTTTAAAGTCTTTTAAATTTTTAGAAGTTGCCTGGTTTGCATTTACCTCGTTTTGCAATTGTTTTTGCGCACCTTTTGTAGTGATTTCTAGCACGCCATTCTCACCAGCATCGCCATATATAGCAGTTGCCGCTTTATCTTTTAAGACTGTAACGCCTTTAATGTCTGCTGGGTCTACATTTTTTAATATACTATAAGCTACAATTGTACCATCTAAAACGATAAGCGGTCTAGGTTCTTGTAAGTAATTAAAGTTCTTGTCGCTACTTGCCGGCAGGACGATATTTTGAGATTTTGGAAAGGCTGCAACACCCGTTAAAAGATTTTCTTTTACAACATTACCTGCTGCGTTTATAAATTCCAAAGCTCCGTTTTTATCTACGGTAAATGCGTACGGCTTGTTATTTATGGTTGTTTTACCATTTGCAGCACGGCCGCTAGAAATTATAAAATCTATAGAATGCACTTGTACGCCCCAGCTATTGAAAATTTTAGTCTCGCCATTTTCAGACACATAAGAATACGTGCCATTTTGATAATATAGGTGTCCAGATTTTTTATCGGTTGTATTTTTCTTAATTCCCGTTTCTTCTTTAGAATCTTGAAGATAACTTATACTTCCGGCCAATGAGTAATATACTGTATTGGCACATTTCACAAAGAGCACTTGTTCTTTAGTAACCTGCATGCAAATAGTATTTATGCCTTTGTTGCTCTCACTGGCCACTATTTGCTCTGTTCCATTTTTTGTAGCTTTAAGTTTTATTTTAGAAATCTTACCATTTTTGTATCGCAGTGTTGCAAGTTCCAGCTGTACGTCAGAATCATCATTTACGCTTTGGACTACCTCACGCACCGCGTCCCTAGTCATCGTGGGGAAGATGGTGTACTTAGGTTTGGTTTCTGCGTATCCTATGGCAAGCTTATTAACTGGCACTTCAAAAGTTTCTTCGTGATTTTCTTTATTTAGTCTTGCATAGGTCAGTTCGTCGCCCGTAACAGGATCGTCGCTATAAATTAAATCATTAATGCTACCTATAGATAAAGAAGTACCATTTGCATACCTAGCTCTTTTAACCAATATACTGTCAACCTGAATTAATTCGTTCCTAAAATTTTCGTCACTTGTCTCCAGTTTTGTACCATCCTTAGAAAGAATTAGTGTTTGCTTTCTTTCAGCATTCGTGAGTTTGACCACTTCCTTTGTACCTGTAATAAGCCATTTTCCAGCGTCTGACAGCTTAACGGTCACATCATTGTTCCAAGATTGTGATGGGTATTTTGTAGCTATTACAAAACCGGTAACTTTACCAGCATTATTTGTTTTAATCTCCGTAAATCGCACGTCGTAATCCCCATTTTCAGAGAGGCCTTTTGCATATTCCTTTAGCTGTGCAGGCGTAGTATATGCGTTTAGTTCTATGGTAATTTCATTAAGTTCTGTAATTTCTTCAACCGCATCATTACCCACAAGCATAGTGTAAAGTTCTGCTACATTACCTTCTAGTTTTGGGTCTACGACCGCAACCTCCTTCTGCACATATTCAATCTCTTGCACCCTATTAAAACTATAAATAAAGACCAGCATTACTGGTAAAATGAGTGCATATTTGTATGCATTCCACGTGGCACTTGCTTCTTTTTGTAACATAACGATACGTTGTTTTATAAAGGGCGTAAAAAAATTGTTTGCCAGTGCTGGTTGCATGTGGCTTGCTGCGCGGCTTAACAATGCGCGCTCATAGGTATGTCCGTGTGCGTGCCGGCTTTTTGCATGCGAGTCTGCAATGAACTCTAGGTTCTCGCCTATTTGTGTTTTTACAATCCACGCAAGTGGGTTCCACCAGAAAAATGCACGATATACATGACTTAACAGCAAGTCCACACTATGCCATTGCCGTGCATGCACTTTTTCGTGATCTATTATTAGCGCAAGTTCTTCACTGTCTTTTTCTTGCACACTGTAACATATATAGTTAAAGAAACTGAACGGTGTTAGCTTTCGCGAAAGCGTAACAAACACAAACCCTTCGCGTTTTAGACGTGCTCCATTGCCTATTAACTTGATGAGTGATGCTAGTTATACGGTCATTTTTCCTAGAAAGAATAAGGCCACAGTCATATAACCATAAAGCGCAAGCAACCCTGAATCTACAGCAGGTTCTTGAGCTACGACTGGAATTTCTAGCGGTTGCTGTAGTATAAAAGCCGTGGGTGTGGCTACCTGTTGTGGTGTGAGCACTTGTTGCGACGCCTCTACATAAACCGTTTGGGTGATTTCAACAAAGGGAAACACCATAGATGCGAGCAAACCTGCGAGCAAAAACCAGCGGTTTGCTTTAAAAAAGGTCAATCTTTTAAGTAAAAGCTGATATACAATAACAAAGAGCAGCAGCACGCCTGTGCTTTTCCACATAAATTCAAGTAGTGCGTCCATATTATCGTTCTTTAGATTCTAGTGTTTTTAAAATATCGCGTAACTCCTGTGCGGTGATTTTTTCTTCTTTGGCAAAAAACGAAACCATGTTTTTATACGAATCGTTAAAGTACGAAGTCATGGCCGTGCTCACAAAGGTATTGCGGTACAGCTCTTTTGTAACCAGCGCAAAATACTGGTGGGTTTTTCCGAAAGCCTCATAACCCACATAACCCTTATCCTCAAGCTTGCGCACCACCGTAGAAATCGTGTTGTAGTGGTTGGTTCCCTCTAAATGTGGCACGATTTCTTTTACAAAAGCCTTTTTAAGCTTCCACAATACGTGCATAATTTCTTCTTCTTTAACGGTGAGTTTTTCCATGGTTTCTAATTTGTTAACTGTGTATTTTACGATATTTTGTGCGCTGGTAAAAGTGAGGCAAACCTCATGGGTATAGTGTGCTATTTAAATTTGTTAATTTGGAGGTTTGATGCTACGGTAATCGTTTTTGTCTAGTTAAATATAGGGTAGTTTAATCATTACCTTTTTGGCTCTTCTAGGCTTTAGTCCTCATTGTCTAAAGGCATTTCCCCGAAGGAGAAGGTGTTAATACGTTGTTTTTTAAATTCAAATTCAAGCTTAAGCACTATCCCTCCTTGCACATCTTCAGGCTCCGAGTGCCGTGGCATTCGATAAAATATCCTTTATACTAATTCTGAATTCCTAAGTCTCGGTTAAATAACTTCGAACGCTGAACTTGTAAACACTACAAACATATAACTACTTTTATAGTTACACAACTGTTTATGTAGTTATTTAACTGGAAACATCGTTTTCAAATACCATATGTAAACTTTATATACCTTTTTATCAACTTTGTTTTACATTTAGATTGCTTTGTATTACATTTGGTATTCACTTTAAAACCGATTTTATGAATAATACTTATTTATTTCCTGCAAGGTTTAAGAAACCAGCGATGGTTTTGTTTTTGTTGAGCTTTGTGTTTTTATGCTTTACTCAAATTGCAGACTACGATATTCCTTTTCTGGACCTTGTGGCGTTAGCACCTTTTCAAAAAGACATGTTTCAAATGGATAGACCATACCCGTGGTACGGGGACAATTTAACGGACGAGATTTTTTCCATAATAGCTATTTTAAATGGGCTTTTATGGTCATTTTCTAAGGAAAAACTAGAAGACGAGCTGATAGGTGAGGTACGCAAGAGTTCGCTGGTATGGGCTATTTACATGAATTACGGTATTTACATTTTTGCAACGTTGTTTATGTTTGGAGGTTTATTTTTAAACGTGCTCATGCTTAACGTGCTCACACCACTAATTATCTTCAACATCCGTTTTGAATGGCTCAAGTACAAACATAAAAATAACAACGATGAAGAATAACCTCAAAGTACATCGTGCCATACACAACCTGACCCAGCAAGACCTGGCCGACAAGATACAGGTGAGCCGGCAAACCATAAACACCATAGAAAAAGGAAAGTACGTACCCAGCGCACTGCTCGTTCTTAAACTGGCCACTGTTCTAGAAACCACCGTTCACGAGATTTTTGAGATAGAGGCAAGCGACTGGTCTTAAGGAATACGAAGTTTCGGAATTCAGAATTCAGGACTTGGTGTGCAGTCAAGCAAGTGATGCTTAGAGCTTGGAACAAAAGAATCCCATCCCAACCTTCTCAAAGGGAAGGAGCTTTTCTATTGCTTATTAAAAATTGTTTTGTAATTAACAGCAGTTTGGTACATAGTCTCGAATCAAATAAGGCATTACTTGGAACTTGCGATTTGCAACTTGATGCTTAGATCTTAGAACTTGGAATTTGAAATTTGAATCTTGGAGCTTGAAATTTGAGATTTGTGATTTGAATTTTGGATCTTGGAACTTGGAATTTGGAAAACAAACCCACAAACAAACTTAGGAACTAGCCTTTACCCGCATGCGGTTTTGTTTCTCGTCGTATTGAATGATTATAGAAGGTATACCACCAGAAACGCTGAAACTGTAGTTGTTTTCATCTATATAAAAAACAACCTTTTTCAGAGTGCCTGCGAGCGTGCGCTCGAAATCGTACAGCTGAAACTGGTGACCTAGCGATTCTATAGCTATCGCAAGTGCGTCTATATCTTGTTGTGTGGTAGTAGACGTTATAATAAATTCTCTACTCACCACAAAAGGTTGCCTTGTCAGACCCGCGGTGCTGTTTGCTGGAGCCGCTCGTTGCAGCGGTGCACCGTACTGGTTAACGACTGCGCCATAACCGTCTGTTATGGTAAGTACATCATTTTTGAGTATGTAGTTATATGGGTTGTCTTTTATCGTCAGCGTCCCGAGCGCGTCTCCTTTTTCTAGCTCATTATCGAGCACAAACAGCAAGCCGCCTAAGTTGTCAAAAACATAGGTGAAACCTGATACCACCTTATAATAGCACTGGTCTGCATTAAAATACAAGAACCCTTCATATAAAAAATCTTCGTTTAAAAGCGGTGCTGTAAGAACGGCGTCTACTTCTTGTCGTTCTAGCTCTAGTAACGTGATTTGTTCTTTAAGGTTGTTTTGTTCCTTGCGCAATGCTATTATTTCTGTAGTTTTATTGTTAGCGAGTTCAAGTCGTTTAAGCATTGCTTCCTGTTCCTG
>Ga0136559_1000137_pt1:2500-24298 | contig 24298 bp, 19 predicted proteins | sample AntRauMeHopE1496_FD_104633 | JGI IMG/M metagenome (GOLD analysis project Ga0136559, IMG submission 104633) | Saline lake microbial communities from Rauer Islands, Antarctica - Metagenome Hop E1 #496 | ecosystem: Environmental > Aquatic > Non-marine Saline and Alkaline > Saline... | reverse complement strand
TTTGGAACCGATGGCTCCTAACACCTCGGCTGAAAATCAAGCCCGCAATCGAAGGATTACGATTAGGGTATTGTAGCTTAGTGCGTTTTGGAATCAGATTTTTTGAGAAAAGCTTGCCCAATTACTTCTGATTTTTTCGATGAAATCTAGTCCGAACAGGGCAAAGAAAAATCTATCAGCTTGTATTAAGGGGTTTTTATTTTCAAAAATAAATTCTCTTGCCAACGCGTTAACAAACTAAAAAAACTTCAAAATAAAAAGTCTTCTATAATTGTCGGCTTCAGAAAGATTTTCAGTTTATTATTTCTCTCGACAAATGATTCTCATAAGGAATAAGTTATTTTAGTTCTATTCGAACATATAATATTTTGAGATTGTGTTATTTAAAGAAATAAAGAATCGTTTGAGGCTTTTGAAAAAATAATTCTCAGATATTCTAATAATATGAATAAAATTAACTTCCGTTAACATTTAATTAACATTATTTTAATTGGTTTTAGTCTTAAAATACTGACATATTCCAAATAATATTTGGATGTTTGGGTTATTTCAATTTTTTTCACTTATGGAGTTTCCAAAAAATTCAGATTTTGAAAGGGGTGTTTGTTGTGTTATTCCGTTTTTAGAGATATAATTGATCATAATTTAAACCAAAATAAAACCAAATATGAGGAAAATTTTACTTCTAGGGCTGATGCTACTATTGGGGAATGCTGTTGCATTTGCTCAAAATCGCGTGATCACCGGCACCGTTATTTCTAATGAGGATGATCTGGGTGTACCTGGGGCTACTGTTTTGGTCAAAGGAACCACAATTGGTACTGCCACAGATCTCGATGGTAAGTTCACTTTGAGCGTGCCTGAAAACGGCAGTGTTCTGGTGGTTACCTTTGTAGGGTTGGTGACGCAAGAAATTACCATAGGTAATAGATCAGAAATTAATGTATTGATGGCGCCTGACTCAAAACTTCTCAATGAAGTTATAGTTACTGGTTATGGAACTCAAACGAAAAGAGAGATTACAGGAGCCGTTTCATCTATATCGGGTGAAGCGATTCAAAATTTACCATTGCAATCATTTGATAGAGCATTGCAAGGAAGAGCTGCGGGCGTAATGGTTCAAAATGCTAGTGGTATTCCAGGTAGCGCACTACGAGTGAGGATAAGAGGGCAAGGCTCAATAAACGCTGGTAACGATCCTCTTTATATAGTGGATGGGGTACAGTTTAATAATAGTAACGACGCTAGTAACGTTTCAAGTAATCCATTAGCTTCAATAAATCCTAATGATATTGAGACTATGGAAATATTGAAAGATGCTGCCGCTTCAATCTACGGTTCTCAAGCAGCTAACGGAGTTGTAATCATTACTACTAAAAAAGGAAAACAAGGTAGAACTCAAATCACCTTCAATACCTATCAAGGACGAGTAGTTCCGATTCGTCTGGCTGATATGATGGATTCTCAGGAATTTCTTAATTACAGGCTAGATGCTTTCAGAAATAATTACCAAAGATTTAATATATCTGCAGCAAGAGCTGAAGGTTTGGCTAGGAGAGATGCGTTGAATGGATTTACTTCTGCGGACTTCCCAACATTAGGTCAATTTAATCTTGCGTCGGCAGCTGGACAAACTGCTTTCGGATCACTTCCTGAGTCTGAGATAACAGATTTTATTAACAACGTTGAGACATTTGATTGGCAGGACGAAATATTCAACAGAGCAGGCCGAATTGCAAACTATGAATTGAGTGCTAGAGGTGGGTCCGACAACACAAGATTTTATATTTCTGGAGCCTATAACAAGCAAGAAGGTCAAATCAAACAGTTTGATTTTGAAAGAGCCAACATTAGATTTAATATTGACCATGATATTAACAAGAAGGTAACTATTGAAGCTCAGTTGAATGCGAGTACAATTATGCAAAATGCTACGGTAACTGGTGGATCTCAATTTGAAAATCCAACATTTGCTGGTCTTTTGATACTTCCTTTTAATAATTTTTATAATTCTGATGAGGAGGGTGACTTTAGAGAGCCTTTAGCTGGAATTCTTCAAGAAAACCCATTGAAGTCACTAGCTTTCAATGAGCGTAGTCTAAGAAATAATCAATTAAATGGTAGTCTTGCAGTAAACTATAAAATTATAAAGGGTCTTACGTTTAGATCATTGTTTGGCCTGGATTATAGAGCCATTTCGGAGAATAGGTATACAGACCCTAGAACTTTTGGTGGCAGAAATAATGCTGGATCTGCGTTTGCTCAGTATCAAACCAATACCAACTTCATCACCACTCAGCAGTTAAATTATGGGTATCAAATAAATCCCAAAAATAGATTGGATGTGATGTTGGGAGCTGAGTATAGGGCAGAAGTAAATGAAGCATTTTCTGTAAATGCTCAGGGTTTTCCAACTCCTCAATTTAGGACTATTCAGTCAGCTGCGGAGCCAACTGGTGCGGGAGGGTTCTTCACTGAATGGAAGAACGCAGGTGTATTTACTAACGTAAAATATGCTTTTGCCAAGAAGCTATATTTGAATGGTACACTTAGATACGATGGTTCTTCGAGGTTTGGATTTGATAAGCGATGGGGTCTTTTTCCTTCAATAGGAGCTTCATACATATTGACTGAAGAAGAGTTTTTCAAAAATTTATCCTTCTTAGATGATTTAAAAGTTAGAGCAAGTTACGGTACTGCAGGAAATAATCGAATTGGTAATTTTGACTCTAGAGGTCTGGTTAGTTCTGCCGGTGCAGGTAATTATTTGAATGTGCCTGGATTAGTTATTTCTGGACTCGCTAACAATCAACTTTCATGGGAAACACAAATCACAACTAATTTTGGTGTTGATTTCGCGATTTTTGAAGGACGTATCTCTGGTTCAGTAGATGTTTACAAACGACTATCAAAAGACTTATTATTAGATAGAGCCCTGCCAAATACTTCTGGTTACGGTTCGATATCAGAAAATGTGGGTGAGTTGGAGAATAGAGGAATTGAAATTGGTATAAACGGGACAATTTTAGAAGCTGGTGGTTTCAGATGGAACACTTCCTTCAATATCGCATTCCAAGATCAAGAATTGTTATCATTATTCGATGACCAACCAAATAATGGTACTGCTTTGCAAGTAGGACATCCTCTAAACTTGTATTATGGTCCAAAATATGCAGGAGTTAATCCAGCATCTGGTAGACCGATGTTCTATGACAGAGAAGGAAATATCACCTATCAACCTACGAATGGTTCCGTGATAGGGGACGAGAATGACGACCGTGTTATCTTAGGGAATACTAATTCAGATTTCTTTGGCGGTTGGACTCACAACTTTTCCTATAAAGGATTTAGCGTAGAAGTGTTATTCCAATATGACTACGGTAAGATAGGACAAGATGGTACAGGAGGTTTCTCTTATAACCCTTATGAAACACGCCTTAACCTCTATACTAGGGTTCAAGACCTTGTTTGGAGAGAGCCAGGGGATATTACAAGTTTCCCAAGACCTAATTCAGCAGCTGAAGTCGGTGGTGTTGGTACTGGTTTGCATAGATCGCTTCAAGATTTGTCATACATACGTCTGAAGCAGACAACTGTAGCATACGAGATACCGGCTACGTTCTTGAGTAAATACTCCATATCCAACGCTAGGATTTATTTTCAAGGAATAAATCTTTGGACACTTGACAATTATACTGGATTAGACGTGGAATTTGTTGGGGGATCTACTACGGGTATTTTCCCTTCTAGTAAAAACTTTACACTAGGTGTTCAAATAGGATTTTAATTAGATAAAAAATGAGAAATATTAATAAAATATATTTACTAACTATACTAACTCTTTTCGCTACTAGTTGTAGTGATTTGTTAGACACAGAACCTAAACAGTCTATTTCTGTTGAGGGAGCGCTTACTTCTCCTGAAGTACTCAATGCACTTTTAATTAATTCCTATGACGATTACCAAGGTTTAGGTAGATTGGGAAGTGCATGGTTTGTATTGCCTGAAATTATGGCGGATAATTTTACTAGGAATATTAATCGAGGTACATTTGGTGCTCAATACAATAATACCTTAGGTGGCCACATGGGAGCTTGGGGAAATTATGGTACTTTATTAAGTATCAATGTAGTTTTGGAAGGCGCTGATGTATTAGCTCCCCGAGTTATTGGAGAAGCACATGCCCTTAGAGCGCTTTCGTATTTTCACTTGATGAACATATATTCCTACATGCCAACAGCAATTGTAGCTGATCAAAATGTGGGAGGTGTTCCATTGATTACTGATGCTGTATTGTCCTTAGATGATATCACTCTTCCTGGTAGAGCTCCGATCGGCGAAGTTTATGAGTTCATGTTAAAAGATATAGAAACGGCGGTTAGTTTACTCGATAACGTAGGAACAAAAGCAAGATTTACAAAAGCCGGAGCACAGGCATTAGGATCTAGAATTGCTCTATATGGAGGAAACTGGGAATTAGCAGCCACCTATGCTCAAGAAGCAATAAATTCTGGTGTAGGAAGATTATCTACTAGTGCGGCCTATGCAAATGATTGGGCTACAGCAGTCCACCCTGAATCTTTGTGGTATCTTGAGTTTCAGAATAATGAGAGTCAAGGTCCTAATGAGTCCATGCACTCTATTTATATCAGTGGTCCAACACTTTTGCATGCTGATTATGCAGGCAATGGTGATTTCACTCCTAATGCCGCTATTCTAAGCATCGTTAGAGCTAATCCAGGCGATGTCAGAAATGGGATTTTTAAACCTCAGTCTGGTACTGGACGAGCTAATCCCATTGGAAGAATTGAAATGCATAAATACCAAGGTAACACGGGACAACCAAATACTGATAATATTCCTGTATTTAGAATGTCAGAAATGTACCTTAATTTAGCAGAAGCTCAATATCATAGAAATGAAATATCTGCTGCGCAAGCTGCACTTCAAGTAATAAAAAGAAGAAATTACTCTGATGTATCATTAGTAGTAACTACTACTGGTCAAGAGCTATTGGAGGAAATACTTAGAGAGAGAAGACTTGAACTTATCGGTGAGGGGCATAGATTTTGGGATTTGAAAAGATATGGAAGAGGAATTGATAAATCTGCTGCTGATTTGACAGGAGAGATAATAGATTTTACTGACATTAGAATTTTAGCTCCTCTCCCTTCTGGCGATTTGAATTTGAATCCTAACTTAATTAACAACCCTGGTTACTAATAGATATAGATATGAAAAGATTATTAATCCAATTTTCGTTCTTCGTGTTTATAGGTGCTTTATTTAGCAGTTGTATAGAGGATATAGAAAAGGAAAGAGTATTTGATGATGTAGCGATGGTAGAGTTTAATCAGACTACTACTAATGTAAATTTTAACCGACTCACTAATATTGGTGCAGGTATTCTCACCGAAAGAGTTAATTTAGTTGCGCCGCATTTCGCTACAGATCAGACACTTACGTTTACTGTAGATGCCTCGCAAACGACTGCCGAGGCTGGCGTTCACTATAGTTTGGTGAATAATGGCACGTTTGTAATACCTGCAAATAGTAGCTTTGGAGATGCTTCTGTTCAAATATTAGGAACAGCGATTCCACGTGGTACTACAAGAATTTTGGTGCTTGAATTGGTAGGTAACGAATTGATTACTCCTTCAGAAAACTATAAAAAAGTTAAAATTACTATAAGGCCATAGTAATAAGGCACTCAATTTTAAATGGACTTCTCTTATGGGAAGTCCATTTTTTTAATTCACGAGCGAAATTTATTTCCATGAAAAGATTTATTTTAATAGTAGCTACTATATTTATTTCTGTTTTTGATTCCTTCTCTCAGGATCAGTGGGATTCAAGTATTCCTGAAACCTTATTCCTTGGAAGGACCGTAGATGACTATTTAAGCACAATAAAGGGCTCTATGTATGTTTTTAGCGATTTCCAAGAAGGAAAGATAAAATATGTAAAGGGAGATTATTCGGGATTAGTTCTTATGAATATTAATGCACATTTGAGAGAACTCAATGTTAAAAAAACAACCGGAGGTCAACCTTTAGCGCTGGATCTTAATTTTATCTCTGAAGTTCACATTAATGATTCCTTAAAAATAAGACATTTCAGAAAATTGAGTTCCGAACAATTTGAGAAGGGTAAAGCTGATACTTTTTTATATGAATTACTTTATGATTCTGTAGGTATTACCTTAATTAGAGAAGACGTCATTCTATTCAATAAAGCAGAAAGCGGAGCCTATTCATCAGGTTCTAAAGAGGACGAGTTCATTACGTCGACCCAATATTATCTCTCAAAAAAAAATGGATTATTTATTCCAACTAACTTAAACAAGGGTTCAATTCAAAGAAATATTGGAAGCGAAATAGCATCTTCAATTGATTCCTATATCAAGAAGAATAATCTTTCCTGGAAAATTGAGGCTGATTTTGTACAAGCCTTGATCGCTATAGGAGTAGAATAAGGCTTACATCTTTGTGTAGAGCTGTTTCGAATTTTTTGTCCAATCTTAGGTTCACCCTTCAGTTAGTGGGAATATAGTATTTTGATTACTGTCAATGGATTCGAAATACGTTAGGGTATAATCTCAAAGGTTTGATTTTTACAGAAAAGCTTGGTGTCCTTATGCTCCCTGCATAGACCGGACTGGCAGAGGCCTTCACCTCTCAGTACTTACTTCCAAATTTTGGAGAGAAGAGATTTGTTCAAGTCCTCGAGGAAGGAAGATACACTTTAGTCAATTATAGATACAAAGTAATGGCAGATGATGTCTCCGCAGGCTATGGAGCTCAAAGTTCAAAAGTGTTTCAGGACGAATCCATGTATTACACTGCTCGTGATGGGAAGACATTCGTTGTGAAAAATAAATCCAAAAGTCTTAAGGAGATCTTTGGAGATGATTACGGTAAAGCAAAAGGTATCATCAATCCGCATGATTTGGATATCAAAAAAGGTAATGATTTGTTATTCCTACTAAAAACACTTAATTCGCAATAGTTAAAATCCTTTGGACCAAGGTTGCAATCAGGCTCAAATCTTCTAATTTTGTGCCTTATTAACTTTAATAATGATTTACGTTTGTAGAAAAGAGCATTTCAACGCGGCACACAAGCTTTGGAATCCAAAGTGGTCGGAAGAGAAGAATTTAGAGGTCTTCGGGCCATGTGCGAATATCAACTGGCATGGTCATAACTTTGAGCTGATTGTTACCGTAAAGGGTTTACCTGATGCTGACACAGGCTTTGTAGTGGATTTGAAGCTGTTAAGCAACGTCATCAAATCGTTGGTCATTGATCGCGTAGATCATAAAAATCTAAACGTGGACGTGGAGTTTATGGAGGGTAAGTTAGCAAGCTGTGAGAATTTGGTGATGGAGTTTTGGAAGATCCTTGATCCTGCCATCAAAGAAATCACACCAAATGGCGGATTAAACAAGCTAACGCTATATGAGACTGCAAGAAATTTTGTGGAGTATTATGGTGAATAGGCGCTAAAACCAATAAAAACTTAAGCAAGAGAGCAGGTGTGTAGCCTGCTCTTTTTTTTGTTAGTTTTAGATTAATTTATATGATTATCCACTACTTTGCCAGTAGACAAAAAAAGACAAGAATATAATTGGTGCCAAATTGATATTTTGGGCGTTTTAGTCTTCCCTGCCTACGGCAGGCAGGCGTCTTCTTTCCCAATAAGCAAAGAAAATAAGACTACTGGCATCATTGCGGATACCCTTATCAATTTAATTTTCAGAATAAAAATATCCAGTGAAGTCAAGAAAAATATATATTATCTCAGGTGAGCGATCAGGAGATCTTCATGCCTCCAATCTGGTATCGGCTATGAAAGAGTTGGACACTACGCTCAATTTTCGTGGCATGGGCGGAGATTATTCAGCTTCGGTAGGGGTTGAGTTGGTCGTAAACTATTCAGAGGTAGCATTAATGGGTTTTTTAGAGGTGGTTTTAGGTTTTCGGAAAGTACTCAAATACTTATCGCTGGTCAAAAAGGATATTACTGCATTCAAACCTGATGCTATTATTTTGGTAGATTATGGCGGCTTCAATATGAAAATTGCTGCTTTCGCCAAAGAGTCGAATATTCCGGTTCATTATTATATCCCGCCTAAGGTATGGGCTTGGAATCAAAAAAGAGCACTTAAACTCAAGCAAATCACCGATCGCATTTATTCCATTTTGCCTTTTGAACCTGAATTTTTTAAGCGATTTGGAATGAAAGTTCAGTACGTAGGTAACCCACTTCTTGATGAAATCAGGAAGTTTAGCCCTCATGACTTCTTCTTTCAAAAGAATGAACTCAGCTATCAACCCATAGTAGCGCTTCTTCCCGGAAGTCGGAATCAGGAACTGAACGCTATGCTGGATCGGATGATTGAATTAGTCCCCGAGTTTCCTAATGCTCAATTTGTAATAGCGGGAGTGGATAGTTTAGAAAAGGAATCCTATAGTGTGGCGGAAAAAGCGGGAATAAAAGTCATCTACAATCAGACTTATGACTTATTAACTCACGCAGTGGCTGCTATAGTCACCTCAGGTACGGCAACACTAGAGACGGCTTTATTTCGCGTGCCGCAAGTAGTGGTGTACCGCACGAGTAGTCTTTCCTATCTTATCGCAAAGAATCTCATTCGCGTTCCCTATATTTCTTTGGTCAATCTCATTGCAGATCAAGAAATAGTAAAGGAATTGATTCAGGATGATTTCTGTGTCAAAAATCTCAGAATCGAATTATCCAGAATTCTTACAAATACGCAAGTCAAAGGAGCGATATTTCAAGGATACGATTTGATTGAAGAGCGATTGGGTTCCGAGAGTGCATCATCAGCTACCGCAAAGCTGATCTTGGACACTATGAAAAAATAAACCCTGCTTGGAGTAAAGCAGGGTTTGGAATCTAAGCAACTTGAAGCTGCTTGAATTTTGATTTATCAAATTTACTTCGAGCGTAATTTTCATCGATCACCAGTTCTTTGATCGAGTCATCCGAAGGAAGCTCATACATCGCGTCCGTGATGATCGCTTCGCAAATAGACCGAAGGCCTCTAGCCCCCAGGTTATATTCTACCGCGCGTTCTACGATGAAGTCAATTGCACTTTCCTCGAACGAAAGTGCGACATCCTCCATTTTCAGAAGCTTTGTGTACTGCTTGACCAAGGCATTCTTAGGTTCGGTCAAGATCTTTTTGAGCGCACTTCTATCCAAAGGATCCAAGTGAGTAAGTACAGGAAGTCTACCGATCAACTCAGGAATCAATCCAAATGCTTTCAAATCTTGAGCAGTTACGTACTGAAGCAGATTTTCACGATCTGCTTCAATCGCTTCTGTCTTTTTGCTAAAGCCCATCGGTTGAGTATTCAATCGCTTCCCAATATGACGAGTGATGCCGTCAAATGCACCTCCGCAGATGAAAAGGATGTTTTCAGTGTTTACGGCGATCATCTTTTGATCGGGATGTTTCCTACCTCCTTGAGGTGGTACGTTTACGACGGTTCCTTCCAGTAGCTTTAGCAAGGCTTGTTGTACTCCTTCGCCACTTACATCTCTGGTGATGGAGGGATTATCTGACTTACGCGCCACTTTATCCAACTCATCTATGTATACAATTCCTTTTTCGGCAGATTCCACATTGTAGTCTGCTGCCTGAAGAAGTCTGGTGAGGATACTTTCTACATCTTCTCCTACATATCCGGCTTCAGTCAGTACAGTCGCGTCTGCGATGCAGAATGGTACTTCGAGTGTTTTTGCAAGTGTCTTAGCTAGATAAGTCTTGCCAGTACCGGTATCGCCCACCATGATGATGTTTGATTTTTCAATCTTCACCTCATCTTTTTCGTCTTTTTGGAAAAGCCTCTTATAGTGATTGTATACCGCTACAGTGAGTACTTTCTTTGCGTCTTCTTGTCCTATGACGTATTGATCCAAGTAAGAGGTGAGCTCCTTTGGTTTTTTTAATTTGATTTTAGGCTTGACTCCCGGCTTGACGATTTTCTCGTCTTCACCAAGAATCAGATGTGCCTGTTCGATGCAGTGATTGCAGATATGAGCCGATATTCCGGATACCATTAAGTCTACATCTTTTTTGTTTCTGCCACAGAATGAGCAGGTTACTTGAGCCATTATATCGATTTTTTTACTAAAACTTCATCAATTAGTCCGTAGGCTTTTGCCTCAGGAGCTTTCAACCAGTAGTCTCTATCTGAATCACGCTCGATCTCTTCGAAGCTCTTTCCAGTGTGATCAGCCAAGATCTGATATAGTTCTTCACGCATAGACAAGATCAATTTAAGAGAAATCTCCATATCTCTGGATTGGCCTTGCATTCCGCCTGATGGCTGATGTATCATTACTCTTGCATGCTTTAGAGCAGATCTTTTGTCTTTGGCACCTCCGGCAAGTAATACCGCACCCATAGAGGCAGCTATACCTGTACAGATCGTAGCTACATCCGGGCCGATGTATTGCATCGTATCGTAGATGCCGAGACCAGCTGTCACTGACCCACCTGGGCTATTTACATAAAGCAGCACATCTTTCTTGGAATCAACCGATTCTAAAAATAAGAGTTGAGCTACTATAATATTTGCCACATGATCATCTACTCCTGTACCTAGGAAAATGATTCTGTCCATGATAAGCCGGGAGAAAACATCAATCTCTCGGAAGTTTTGTGGTCGCTCCTCAATTACCGATCTGGTCATATTTTCAATATGGTCGGTGTATTGGTCAAAAGCTGTTCCGCTCACGCCTTGATTGTGGATGGCGTATTTTCTAAATTCTTCTTTGTTGATCATCTTTCTAGTAGTTGTAGTAAGCAAAAATAAAAAAAGCCCTTAAATAAGGACTTTTTTATGTTGATTTAATCGAATTACTTTTCTAAAAGTTCCTTAAACTCATCAATGGTTACTTCTTTTTCATTGAGTTTCACATTATCCTGTACGAAGGCGAGGACTTTATCATTCTGAATCGTTGTAAGCATATTCATATAATTCTGACCTTCATCACCTTTCAGGTAATTGTCCACAAACATATCCATGCTATCCTCCATCTGAGAACCTAGTCCTGAAGAAGCAAATTGCTCACGCACCATTTGCTTAGTCTTAGCTACTACATCCTCGTGTTCTGCTTTGATTTTGTTTTCTGTCGCAAGATAATTGGAAATCAAAGACCAAGTAAGCTGCTTTGCATACAAAGGAAATTCCTTATCTATATCATCTTGCGTCACCTTGCCACGATTTGCTTGCAAAAGCCAATCTTTCAAGAATTCCTCCGGAAGGTCGATTTTAGCGCTTTCGGTCAACACTTTCTTCAACTCTTCATCTGAAAATACTTTTGATTCACGGTCATAATTTCCTTGAAGTGTTTCTTTCACTTTGGCAAGGAACTCTTCCTCTGAAGACACTACTTCGGGACCGAATATTTTATCAAAAAACTCTTGATTCATCTCTGCCTTTTCAGTTCGATTGATGTTTTTAACCGTGAACGTCAAATGACCTTCTAAATTGGAAATTTCCTCCTCTTCTAAGCTAAATGCTTCTTCCCACTGCGCTTTTTCGATGTCTTTGTCTTCGAATTCAACCACTGCGTCTTTGCTTATTCCTGTGAATTTCTCGGCAAGAGACTTGTTGATTTTGGTTAGATCTAGGGAAACGGTTGTCGCAAAATCAGTAGCAGTATTTTTCAAGTCCCCATAGATTGAATCAGTTGCCTCACTTACCTCAGGGTTAGTGCTTGCTCCATATTGCGAAATAAGATTATCCAAAGTCTCCTGAATAAGCTTCTCATCTACTTTAATGGAATATTTGGTAGCCTCTACCTGATCTAATGCCACAGAGATGTCTTCCACAAAGCCGATCTTGTATTCGAAATCAAATTCTTTTTGGTTTTTCCAATCAATTTGAGCTTCATTTTGAACTACTGGAAGCGGGTCTCCAAGGATTTTAAAAGTTTGCTCTTTTATGTAATTGTTGAGTGTCTCTCCAAGAATTGCATTGACTTCTTCTACTAATAGGGAAGTGCCATACATATTTCTCACCATGGAGACCGGAGCTTTTCCAGGTCTGAATCCTTTGATATTGGCTTTTTTTGCATGATCTTTCAGCTTTGCCTCTACCTTAGGTTGGTAATCTGCTTCTAATAATTTAATTTTAATTGAAGCTTGATTTGCTGATTGCTTTTCTAATGTGATTTCCAAGGCTCTTAAGTTTAGAATGAAGTTTAACTAAAAACCCCCAATCACATTCTGTAAACAGTACAGTGATTGAGGGTTGTTTACTCGTACGGATAGAGGGACTCGAACCCCCATGCCTCACGGCGCTAGATCCTAAGTCTAGTGCGTCTACCAATTTCGCCACATCCGCATTTAATCTGAAACTTAATTGAGAAGACTTTCCTCCTCTGTTTCTAATTATGGATGCAAAGGTAGGGGCTTAAAATTATTTTGCAAGACTACGCTGAAAAAAATATTAAGAAATGTAGAAATCTTTGCCTTTGACTCTAATTTTATCTTAAATTTCTCAGGTATGATTCAAGTGGATTTAGAAGAAGAAAGAAAGGAAATACTCAAACGGTACCGCAGATTGCTCAGGCAAGCAAAACCCATTCTGAAAGATGGCGACGCAAAACTGATCAAGAAAGCCTTTAACATTTCGTTGGAGGCACACAAGGATATGAGAAGAAAGTCGGGCGAACCTTATATCTATCATCCTTTAGAGGTGGCGTTGGTATGTGTAGAGGAGATTGGACTTGGTACTACATCTATAGTGTCTGCACTCTTGCACGATGTAGTCGAGGATACTGATTGGGAGTTGGAGGATATTGAGCGCGAGTTTGGCTACAAGGTCATGACGATTATTGATGGTCTGACCAAGATTGCCGGAGTATTTGAATACGGGAGTTCGCAACAAGCGGAGAACTTCCGAAAAATGCTTTTGACTCTTTCGGATGATGTGAGGGTGATCTTAATCAAACTGGCGGACCGGCTTAATAATATGCGGACACTGGGAAGCATGCCCCGACACAAGCAACTCAAAATCGCCTCGGAGACCATGTACCTTTATGCGCCGCTGGCTCACCGATTGGGGCTTTATTCGATCAAAAATGAGCTGGAGGATTTATATCTTAAGTACACCGATTCTTTTAACTATGAGGATCTAGTCCAGAAAATCAGTGAATCCAAAGCCTATCGTAATAAATTCATAAAAGCCTTTATTCTACCCATAGAAGAGGAATTGCTACGTCAGGGTCTACGATTTGTGATCAAAGGAAGGCCAAAGTCTGTTTATTCTATTTTCAATAAAATGAAGAAGCAGGGGATTCCTTTTGAGGAGGTATATGATCTTTTTGCAGTTCGTATTATTTTAGAAAGTGAGGTCGAAAATGAAAAAGCGGAATGTTGGCAGGTCTATTCGATCGTGACAGACTTTTACCGTCCCAATCCCGACAGGCTTAGAGACTGGATCAGCACGCCTCGGTCCAATGGTTACGAATCCCTACATACTACGGTAATGAGTAGTACTGGGCAATGGGTCGAAGTACAGATCCGAACAGCTCGAATGGATGAAATAGCTGAGCGGGGTTATGCCGCCCATTGGAAATATAAAGAAAAAGACAGTTCAAAAGCTCCTACTGGCTTAGATGATTGGATTACCCAAGTGAGAGGGCTTTTAGAATCAAATGAGGGAAATGCCATTGAGTTCATGGATGATTTCAGAGGGAATCTTTTTCATGAGGAGGTATTTGTATTTACTCCTAAAGGCGAGTTGAAAGTTCTTCCCATTGGGTCGACCGCTCTTGATTTTGCTTTTGAAATACACACTCAGGTAGGAGCCAAGTGTATCGGTGCAAAAGTGAATCAACGTTTGGTCCCAATCTCGCATAAGCTGAAAAACGGTGATCAAGTTGAGATCCTTACCTCCAATAAACAAAAGCCTACGGAAGACTGGTTGAACCAAGTCGTCACTTCCCGAGCCAAGGCAAAAATTAAGGATGCAATACGAGAAGAGAAAAAGTCTTCAATCGGAGACGGAAAAGAGATCTTACAGCGGAAATTGAAGCAAATGAAAATGGAGTTCAACTCCGAAAATGTGGAGCAACTTAGGGCGTTTTTTGAGCTCAAAACTGCAAATGAATTTTACTATCGAGTGGGCAAAGGCAAAATTGATCCCACGTCAATCAAGTCATTTAAAGAATTTAAGGAAGCTCAGAAAATTCAAAACAAACCCTCACAGGAAAAATTTAAAGACGAATCAACTTTTACCCGAGAAATCAAAAATCTGAAAGGCCCCGATCATGATCAATTATTGATCGGAGAGGACATGGATGTGGTGGACTATGTACTGGCCAAATGCTGCAATCCTATCCCCGGCGATGAGGTTTTTGGATTTGTGACAGTAAATGAGGGAATCAAAATACACCGAACATCCTGCCCTAACGCACTGGAACTACTATCCAACCATGGTAATCGTGTGATCAAAGCGAGATGGACCAGTCAAAAAGAAATCGCGTTCTTGGCAGGTTTACGTATCATAGGTACAGACCGAGTGGGTCTGATTAATGATGTGACTAAGGTTATCTCCAGTGAATTGAAGGTGAATATGCGGTCAATTACAGTAGATTCGGATGAAGGAATTTTTGAGGGTACCATCAAACTGTATGTCAACAATACCAGCCATTTGGATAAGCTAATCGCCAATCTTTCGGAAGTCACAGGGATTCTCAAGGTTTCTAGGTTTGATTACTAGAGTTGAATCTTTTCTCAGTCAGTAGAGTTATATTTGCAAAAAATCGCTGAAAATGCCATTGAATATCACACATTTTGAAGAGGTTAAGAAAATTTTTACTGCTTACCTCGAAAACCAAAAGTTAAGAAAAACGCCTGAACGATATGCGATTTTAGAAGAAATCTATACTCGCAGCGGGCACTTCGATGTAGAGTCGCTCTACATCAGCATGAAAAACAAGAATTACCGAGTCAGCAGAGCTACTGTTTACAATACGTTGGATCTTTTGGTGGAGTGCGATTTGGTGACAAAGCATCAGTTTGGTAAAAATTTAGCTCAATTCGAAAAGTCCTATGGCTTTAAGCAACACGATCATCTAATTTGTGTCACCTGCAATGAAGTGTTGGAATTTTGCGATCCACGTATCCAAAACATCCAAAATACCGTAGGAGAGATTTTAAACTTCAAAGTATTGCATCATTCTCTAATTCTCTATGGGAACTGCACCAACGATAATTGTGAAAACAAAAAAGTGAAAGCCTTATGAAACTGACCTATAATTCGAGTAAAGATGAGTTGGCCAATTACTTATTTATTCAGGGTGACTTGATTGGAGATGAGGTAGGGCCAAAATTGGTAGAAATAGTTTCAGATGCGATTCTGGATGGTGCAAAAACCTTTGTGATTGATCTAAACGATGTGCGATACATTAGCTCCAGCGGTATAGGTCTGTTGATTACCATGCTGACAAAAATGCGGAATGTCGGAGGCGAAGTCTATCTGACGGCACCATCTGAGCATGTCAAAAAACTACTGATTATCACCAAGTTGAACAATATTTTCACAGTTTTTGACTCTGTGGATGAATTTAAGAACAAGGCTTAGCATATTCGGATTTTCCTTAATTCTGATATCCTGTTCAGAAAAACCTTCTTCTGAACAGGATATTTTTTTGCCTATTTCAGAGCGTAAAAAATTTGTACTGGGTGAGAGTGGCTTAGTTCCAGAGCATTTGGGCTCGGTCTCCCTAGACCCTACCCAAACGAAAGGTGTCATTTGGAATGAAATTGTACATTCACTGGATAGTATTTTCACTTCACTGGATTAGGCATGGTTCAAAGAGGACTATTTTTATTCCTACGGAAGGTCCTGATGGTGTAGGAACTGTTTTCTCTTTTTTTACTGCTGACAATCATGTGATCTTCATGAATAGTCAAGAATTTCTTAAGCAGGAAAAGACTGCCAGGCAAATAGCAAATGCATTAATACGGGATTTTTGAAGATTTGGCTTACCCTGCTATTTCTAAAAATAGTTTATCTTTTTCTTCTGAATCTAATTCCTTTGACAAGAAGAGCAAGATTGGGTTGGGTATTTCATTTTTGAACGAGCTAAATCTATTTCAGAGATCGGTTACAAGACTACGCTTGACTCTATGTTTAAAATGTCCTTTTCCTTGGATTCAGCTAATTTTTTTGAATCTAAGATTTAAAGTTAAAACAAGAAATCTGACTCCTTTGGGAGAGTATGATCCACAGCTTACCGTAGTCGAAACTAAGCGAATTGTTGGCTATCCCGCTTTCAGTGATATTCTGGTCTATGATTTAGACTCGGGAAGTCATCAAGTTTTTACTTCAACTTCCACTTTCTTTGCTTCAAAAAGAAATCCGCCGGTGTATTTTGGAGATAAAGAAGTTGATATTGACTCGTTTGAGTTGTTGGAAGAATGGCAAAAAGAAGTTTGCTATGGGTCGATTACCTTTCTATAAGATAAGAATAAATATATCAGGTTCGTGAAAAGAGCATATACTGATGAAGATCAGGTCAATGCTCCACGATTTTTGGAGGTTTTTGATAAGGATTTTAAGAAGGTAAAGGAGTTTGATCTGACTTCTTATAATTCGGACTTAAGTTTCCAATATCTGGACACTGGTTTTGGGATTATGCTCTGAGCGATAACCCAACCTGAAGAAGAAGTGATGTATTATTACTATTTAAATCTCTTCGATTCTAAATAATTACAATCTTTCTCTTGGTTTTATGTGGGCTTATAGGCTATTTCACGCTTCAAAAAGACTAGTATAAACGAATAGACCGCACATCAAATGAAGATGGATGTACTTCTGGGTCTCCAGTGGGGAGACGAAGGAAAAGGAAAGATAGTAGACGTTTTAGCGCCTCAATATGAGATCGTAGCACGATTCCAGGGAGGACCAAACGCAGGACATACGCTCGAATTTGATGGGATCAAGCACGTACTTCATCAGATCCCGTCAGGGATATTTAGATCCAATATTTTGAATATTATTGGAAATGGAGTGGTTCTGGATCCAATCGTTCTGAAAAAGGAAATAGATGGATTAGGCAAATTCTCCATTGACTACATGAAGAATTTGGTGGTGTCTAAGAAAGCTACCATCATTATTCCAACTCATAAATTGCTCGATGCAGCTTTGGAAACATCTAAAGGAGATAAAAAAATTGGTTCTACTCTGAAAGGAATCGGACCAACTTATCAAGATAAAGTCGGAAGATCGGCACTTCGGGTGGGGGATATCCTCAGTCCCGATTTTAAAGAGAAGTATCTAGTCTTGGTAGAAAAGCATAAAACCACTCTATCGTTCTACAATCATCCTTTGGACGCATTGGTAGAAATGGAAGAACAATTCTTTTCAGCTATCGAGTTTTTCAAAACCTTGAATCTGATCGACAGCGAATACGTGGTCAATGACGCCTTACGCTCAAACAAACGGATTTTGGCAGAGGGAGCACAGGGTTCATTGCTCGATATCGATTTTGGATCATATCCTTTTGTGACTAGCAGTAGTACCATGGCTGCCGGGGCCTGCACAGGATTGGGAGTAGCACCTTCCAAAATTGGCGAGGTCTTCGGAATCTTCAAAGCATATTGCACACGAGTTGGCAGTGGACCTTTTCCCACTGAGCTTTTTGATGCTTCTGGTGAGGCAATGCGAAAAGAAGGAAACGAATTTGGGAGTACCACCGGTCGGCCAAGAAGATGTGGATGGTTGGATCTTCCTGCTTTGAAATACTCAATCATGATCAACGGCGTAACCCAACTATTCATGATGAAAGGGGATGTGTTAAATATCTTTGAAGAAATTAAAGTTTGCACCCATTATGAACTCCCAACTGGAGAACGGATTGATCGATTGAGCTTCGAGATCTCCGATATAGGTGTCAATCCGATTTATAAAACGCTCAAAGGTTGGAATACTTCGCTGCAAGGAATCAGAGATTATGACAGTTTTCCGATAGAATTGAAAGAGTATGTATCTTTCTTGGAAAAGGAATTGGAGGTACCGATCAAACTTGTTTCTATCGGTCCGGATCGGGAACAGACTATACTGAGATAAAAAAATTAGCCTTTCATTTAATATTGAAAGGCTTTTTTATGATCTTACGGCATTAAGTTTATATCAGTATCTGCAATGATGCCACCAGCCTTATTTTCTTCGTATTTTCGGACCGAAGAGGCATGCCTGCCGGTAGGCAGGGAAGACTGAAGACCAAAACGCCCAATTATCTATTATGCCTCATTTATATTCTTGTCTCTTTTGGCTACTGTCAAAGTAATGGATAATTAAAAAGTATATTTCATATCTCCTATTTCTAACTGCTGCGGATGCGATTTCTATCGCTAATATTTATATTCTCCTTTTTTGTTCAAAGCTTGTTTGGACAAGTTGGATTTCCTTATTGTGAGACATTTGATAATGCCACCACACAGGAAGCCACTGTATTTGGAGGCAATGCTAGGCTTGTCGATGGAATCCTGAGATTGACTGAGAATCAAAATAATCAAACAGGATACGTATATATTGATATTCCATTTCCTTCGGTTTTTGGGATTAAAGCATCATTTGAGTATTTCAGTTATGGAGGTGACTTGCAGCGCAGAGCTGATGGTCTCACTGTTTTCCTTTTTGATGCTGATGTGCCAGTTTTTAACTCAGGTGGTTTTGGAGGTTCTCTGGGCTATGCCCAAAAAGACGGTGGACCTGGTCTATCTCGTGGATATTTGGGAATAGGTTTTGATGAATTTGGGAATTTTGGAAATTCCTCGGAAGGAAAGAGTGGGGGCTTCCCTGGAGCTGGGACAAATCTAGTCCCAGACGCAGTAGTAATACGCGGACCTGGGAATGGAACTATAGGTTATGAGTTTCTGGTGGGTCGAAGAACGATGGTTACCGGGAATGATGGTTTGAATCCAGGGTCCCAATTTCCGATAAGTTCAGGTGGGACAGGAACTAGTCGCATCACAGATCCAAATCAGCCTGGGTATCGAAAAGTATTTTTGGATCTTCAACCCAAACCTGACGGCATAGGTTATTTTCTTACGATGGAAATGCTGGTAACCACTATTGTAGGCCAACCCAGAACCGTTACCATTTTTGCCAGGCCTTATGACTTTACAGCACCAAAGAATCTGAAGATTGGTTTTGCTGCTTCGACTGGAGGTTTTACAAATTATCATGAAATCAAAAATCTGATTGTTGAGGTTTCAAATGACGAGGCTTTGCAAGATCCGGAAGGTGTGGATTTTGCTGAAATTGCCTCTTGCGAAGGACAAGAAAATACATATTTTATAACAGATGAAGAGGTGGTCTTACCTAATGAAAGTAGCGTAATTCGTTGCCTCCAGTTTTATGCTTCTTTGGAAGATATCGAAGGAGAATCCCAAGATATATGCGCTCAGGCTAAATGCAAAGACGAAAATAGGGTATTGGAACTTCCTCAAGGTACATTCAGGGCAGGAGATGTTGGCGGAGATTTTACCTTTTTTCCAAATCCCGGCTTCGCTGATCAGCAAGTCACGGTTTTCTACACGTTGACTGATTCCTATGGGAAAAGCTCTTCCGGGAACTCCATGACATTGACTATCCAAGAATCGCCTGATCCCATAAATCTTAAAGTAACTGGACAAACAGATGACAATGTTAATGAGATCCGACGTTGTGATGGTGAAACAGTATCATTAACAGGATCCGGAGACGAGGAATATTTTCGATTTGAATGGTACCGAGATGGCGAATTGATTACAGGTGCAAATGATGAAACCTTGTTAGTCGATCAGCCTGGAGATTATCAGATAGTGGGTTACAATCGTAAGAACTGTCCCGCAAAATCAAACTTTATTCAGGTCAATTATCCTGAATTGCCAGAATTGACAATCTCAAATCCCACTGTTGGGTGCATTCCCGGTCAAACGGTCGATGTAACCGCCTCGATTTCTGGTTTTGATTTTCAGCTTTTCGACTATCGTTTAGTAGGGCAGGGTACAAGCTACTCCAATGAGGAGTTGCAGCAAGTTGAATCAACCGGAAACTATCAGCTTCAAATTAAATACAAGGATTTGACGTGTTTTGGAGTGGGCTATCCATTGGAGGTATTTATTCAGGATCAGGTTTTGGTGGCAAATTTTGATTTTGTGGTACAGGGAACCGATATAGCAGGTGATGATCAAGGCGGGATTTTTCCTGATGATCCTATACAGTTCACCAATCTATCTGACCCAAGAGCGGTGGAATGGGATTGGAATTTTGGTGATGGTGCAACTTCAACCGAACAGAATCCAATTCATATTTACGGTGAAAAGGGTGAGTTTCAAGTAGAGTTAATAGTTACAGACCAATATGGCTGTACCCAATCGGTTAACAAGGTGGTTTCAATTACCAAAAGTTTTCGCGTGATGTTCCCCACCGGCTTTACCCCACTGAATATAGAGAATCAGACTTTTGTCCCCAAGTTCAAAGGAATTTCTGAAATAGAGTTTATGATTTTTAACTCTTGGGGGGAATTGATTTTTAGGACGAAGGAATTATCCACCTTTGGGTGGGACGGAAAGTTGAATGGGGAATTACTTAATGCCGGATTCTACTTCTATAGATTTAATGGAGTGGCAATTGATGGTGAGCAAGTCTCTGAATCAGGAAAATTTAAATTGATCCGATAATGAGATTTTTACTTTTTTTGATATGTTTATTAGTTGTAAAATTCAATAGCTATGCTCAAGATGTCCAGTATTCCCAATTTTATTCAAATCCGCTGTACTTAAACCCTGCCTTTGCAGGAGCTACAGAGCGGACTAGGATAGGAGCAAACTTCAGAACACAATGGCCCGCTTTGGATCAGAATTTTGTAGCCTATTCAGCATATGTGGATCATTTTTCGGAGAAGTACAATTCCGGTGTAGGTATATTGATTAATGGGGCAAAAGAATCTTTTACCCAAAGTCAAAATTTTGAAATTGGTCTGGTATATAGTTATCGGCTGAGACTTGGAGAAAAAAGCTTTCTAAACGCAGGGATACAAGGAAGTTTTGTGTCCAGAGACGCATTATTTGACGATGTGATACTGGGTACTCAGCTGAATATTGATAGAGGGACTATAATAGGTGATCCGGGGTCTGGATTTGAGGGAGATGCGAATCAATCTGATTTGGATCTCGCCTCAGGACTACTTTTTTACAATGAGAGGGTCTGGCTTGGAGTTTCAGCTTTTCATCTTTTGGCGCCTCAGATTAGTTATTTGATAGTGGATGGTAATCAATTGCCAATAAAATACACCGGCCATGGAGGCATTCGATTTGACTTGGCCCCCGGCAATATCAACGATTTTTTTAATAATACGGATCAAGAGCGGTCTATCGCTTTTGCATTTAACTATAAATCACAAGGTCAATTTTCTCAATTGGATTTCGGGGCCGAATTGTTTTTAGAACCTTTGGTGCTGGGACTTTGGTATCGTGGCCTTCCTACTAAATATTCTTTACCTAATAATGAATCAATTATAGGGTTACTAGGCCTGAGTTTAGACTCAGGAGTAGAGATAGGATATAGTTACGATTTCACAATTTCAAAATTCGGTCAACGAAATACGGGAGGGGCACATGAGATTTCCGTCCGCTATATATTCTCTTCGAAAGACCCTCGCAAAAAATATTACTCACCACTACCAAGTTTCAGATATTGACAGTGGTGGATTGATAATCAGAAGATTATTCTAAATAGTACTATAATTCATTGTTAAAGC
>Ga0136559_1000136_pt1 | contig 24424 bp, 8 predicted proteins | sample AntRauMeHopE1496_FD_104633 | JGI IMG/M metagenome (GOLD analysis project Ga0136559, IMG submission 104633) | Saline lake microbial communities from Rauer Islands, Antarctica - Metagenome Hop E1 #496 | ecosystem: Environmental > Aquatic > Non-marine Saline and Alkaline > Saline | place... | reverse complement strand
CATTCTGAAGTTCTTTCGGAAAGTTATCCCAGAGCAATGGCACAACTTCCGAAATCAGGTCACTGATAACTTCCGCATCATTTCAGAACAAAACCTTCGGGTTTTGGAGTGAGCAGAGTATATGTGCCAGAAAAATATAAATTTTCAATCAGAAATCCATTTTGGAAAAGGGCATAGCCTTACCTATACAACAGCTCAAAGCATCGAGCTTTTTCGGACACATGAGACTGAAATCCAGACACATTTCCAGTCACAGAATAGAAAGACAAGATCATGACAGAGGGTCCTGTTACCCCTGCGTGTATTCCCGCATCCACACGCCGCACCCTTCTGGAAAAATATCTTCCTGCACAGAGCACCCTGCAGCAAGAGATGGCACAAGGCATCATGACCGGCGACAGCATCACGGTCCACAGCTACAAAAACATCCCCTTCTCTGACAAAGGCCTGTGGCAGAGCGGCGATCACACAAACCGGACTTGGCAATTCTCCCTGCACAGCTTTGCACCGCTGGATTGTCTGATGGCCACCGGCAACATTGATCACGCCACCGCTCTGGTGCAGGACTGGATCGCGCTCCACGGCATCAAACCAAGTGGCAAGCTGCGCATCTTTCCCTGGCACGACCACGCCACCGCCTTGCGCCTTGACCGGCTGTCGCTGCTTGAGCTGAGCACAGGCTGCGGACGGTTCCAGAACATGGCACAGACCCACGCAGAGCTTTTGCTGCGCGATGATTTCTACAGCAAAAATACCAACCACGGCTATGATCAGGCCCTGTCCCTGATCCTTGCCGCTTATACTTTCGCGCCCCACCTCGAAACGGGGCACTGGATGCAGACCGGCCTCGACAGGCTGGGCGACGAGATCGCCTTTGCCTTCAACCCCGAAGGCGTCCATGTGGAAAACAGCCCCTCCTATCATGTGGGAATGGTCGCAAATCTGGTGCGGGGGCGGCTCGTGCTGGACCGGACCGGCCAGAGCCTGAAAATCGATTTTGATGCCCTGCTGGACCGTGCACTGCTCTTTACCGCATGGATCATCGGGCCGGACCGCACTGTGGCGATGTTCGGCGATTCCACCCGACGGGGCGGCAGCCCGCCCGCCGAGCTCGCACATCTGCCACACTATCAAAGCGCGCTTTATGCCTGCACGGCAGGGACGCAGGGCAGCCCCCCCGAGGGACAATTCGCCGTCTATGAAAATGCAGGATACGGCTTTTACCGCGCCTCATGGGATGCAAAAGGCTGGAAGGATCATGTATATCTGACCATGAAATGCGGCTTTCTGAGTTCCTATCACCGCCAGGATGACGATCTCGGCATCCTTCTGGACGGCTTTGGTGAGGCATGGCTGATTGACAGCGGCCTGTACAACCACAACCAGAAAGACCCCAAACGACAGTATATGCGATCGGCCCTCGCGCATAATCTGCCCTTCATTCAGGGCAGCTCTGTCTCCAGATCGCTGCCCCCAGCACACCTGCGCCCCACACTCGGTGCACTGACACAGCCGGACGGCACCGTCTGCGGCTTTACCGCCACGACACGGATGTACAAAGGTGCCACACTCACCCGCCGGATCGAGGTCCAGTCACCACAAGCCTTCCAGATCAGCGACAGCTTCAGGATGACATCGCCAAACGGACAGAAATTCTGCCTGTTCCATGTGCCCGCAAACAAGACCGTCAGAACCTCGCCGCATTTCGCCCGCATCGTCGGCAAAGACATGGAGCTTATCATCCGCGTAGGCGCGGGAACGGTCAGGGGCTGCCGCGTATATCGCGGCGACCACCCCCAGTTTCCCAGCATGACGAGCAACGCCATCAACCACATCGAAGACACACAGGTCATCGTCTTCGGACCTGTAGAGAGCGATACCGTACGCTTTACCCTGAGTTTCGCACAGCGCCCGGTCTGAGCCTCTCAGGCATGACGCGTCACGCCTCCAGCCGCTCCTCGTCACAGACCAGACGCGCCTCGGCCATATCCCGCTCCGATACCTCTGTGGACTGTGCGCAATGCTGCACGAACAGGCGCATCACATGGTCCACGCCCTCGCTTTTCACGGAGCGCATGTCCTCTTCGTAATAGCTGCCATGATTGTAATGCCCGGTGATGATCTCGTAGGAGGGGAAATACATGACATCCGCATGCGCCTTGTCCAGCTGCTCTGCCGCGACGCGCAGGGCAGATTTGCTATAGGTCGTGGAGACCAGCACATGACGGTCCTCATAGGTCGCGATCAGCGGCACGGGCGAGACGGTCAGAATGATCCGCGCACCGGAGTTGACCGCCCGCAGCCGCTCCCGGAACGTCTCCAGATCCGCCGCGACTTCGGCAGCCGTGTAATTGCAAAACGCATAGGCGTCCGGATCAATCAGCGGCGTCACCGCGGAGGGCACGATCGGCAGCGCCGCACCATCCGATGTACTGACCCATGTTTCCGTCAGACCTAGCGTAAACACCATCACATCGAGCGTCTCGAACATCTCTCTCACTGCCGCCAGATGATCGCTGCGCGCAGCCTCCAGTGCGGCCTCATCCACAAAGCCGTCCGGCTCTACAAAGGGGCGGAACGGATCGGCAAACCTGCCGTTCTCCAGCATCAGGTTCGGGGTGTCGGGCACGAATGTCCCATAAGCGCGGTCGAACAGCTGCAACAGCTGGCGGGTGGTGTAGATATTGCCAAAGCGCGCCGAGAAGGTGCCGAACTGGCGGTCAGTGGCGTCCTGTACAGCCATGCCTGTGGGCGCTGCCTCCGGCACAAAATAGTTGAACCCCCGCGCCACCAGCGTGCGCGAGATATGTTGCGCAAAACAACTCCCCGAAGTGGCTACCTTGTCGCTCTGCCCGATGGTGAACTTGGCCGAAACCACCGGATCCACATCCGCCATGGCAGGCTGCGCCACCGCGCGCTTCCAGAAATTATGGTCGGGCAGATCCTTGTAGGGGTTTTGCACGGTGGGCGCACTGCCCTGCCCTGTCCCCGCCCGCGCGATGCTGTCGCGGTACGCACGACTGTTTGGCAGGGTTTGATACACGTCCTGGCTCAGTATCGGCATCTCATCAGCACGTGTTGCCAAACCATGAGTTTCATAGGTTTTATAGCTCTCAGAGATAAAGGCCTCGAGATCTATAAAAGGATAAGTACTTATTTTTCTCTGGCCTCTTGGAAAAGGGGTCTTGAAGAAATATCCGCCCTCCATACCAAACTGCTGCGCGATCTCGGGATAGACAGGCCAGATTCCCTGTAATGACGCCATATCCTTGAGCAGTTCCGCCGGTTTGGCATAACGCACGGGCAGACCGCTCTGTCGTGCAAAGGCCACGGCCAGATCTGCAAACACCCCGATTTTCGGGTGATTGGGCGTCAGCAGAAAACATCCCTCCTGCCGCCACTTCTCATAGAGATCGACCATCGGAAAATCGCATAGTTTCTGCTGGCGTTTTGCCCAGGCCAGATCTGCCTGCCAAATGTTCAGATATTTGAGATGGGCAAAAACTCTGCCATTAAAGAGGGCGCGGGTTTGGGCCTCCGACAGCCCGTTGAGGTATCCATGCACAATCAGGGCAGAGTGGGAAACGCCCATTACCCCGGACAACCGCTCGCCCTTTATAGAAAGGCCCATTAGGTCGGGATGAAATGCCGTTCCTCTCACATGCGGCACAAACCGGAGCCTGGCAGCCCGGTCCACGCCAACAAGCTCGGCAACCTCCAGCGCAAGAGTGAAAATCACTCCGACAATATCGGCAGCGTCGATCTCCTCAATCAAGGTTCTGAGGGTCTCAGGATCGTCTTTGAGGGTTGGATGGTACCGCATCGTAACAACGTCGCATCCCGTTGCAATTTCCAGCGAGGGAGCCAATCACAGCAATGTGACAACTTCCAATTAGTAAAATATTCAAAATCAACTCTCCAAAAACTCAAGGCAAAATACACCTGAGGTGTATTCTTTGGGCAAGCAGCATCATTAAGAGATAAGCAAAACACCAACAGCCGTTTCGGATAACTTTAATGGGACAGCGTGCAAAATACCATGCCCCTCAGTCCGACCCGAAAAGATCCCGCGTGAACACCCGCTCTGCCACATCGTCGAGGTCATCCGTCAGACGGTTGGCCACGATCATATCCGCTTCCGCCTTGAACGCCGCCAGATCATTCACCACGCGGCTGCCGAAAAACCGCGCCTCGCGCAACGCGGGCTCATAGACGATCACCTCGATGCCCTTGGCCTTGATCCGCTTCATGATCCCCTGAATGGAGCTTTGGCGGAAATTGTCGGATCCCGCCTTCATCACCAGCCGGTAGATGCCCACCGATTTGGGCGCCTCCGCTATGATATGGTCAGAGATGAAATCCTTGCGCGTCCGGTTGGCATCCACAATCGCGCGGATCATATTTTGCGGCACGTCCGAATAATTCGCCAGCAGCTGCTTGCTGTCTTTGGGCAGGCAATAGCCGCCGTAGCCGAAGGACGGATTATTGTAATGCGCCCCGATGCGCGGATCGAGGCCCACGCCTTCAATGATCTGCCGGCTCTCCAGCCCCTGCGCCATGGCATAGCTGTCCAACTCGTTGAAATAGGCAACCCGCATCGCCAGAAATGCATTGGCAAACAGCTTGATCGCCTCCGCTTCCGTAGATCCGGTGAACAGCGTGGGCACATCCGGCGCCTCTGCGCCTTGCTGTAACAATTGCGCAAATTGCGCAATTTGTGGCCCCGCACCGCCCACTACAATCCGGCTGGGATACAGATTGTCATGCAGCGCACGCCCCTCGCGCAGAAACTCCGGGCTGAACACCAGTCTGTCCGTGCCCAGCCGCGCGGCCAGCGCCTTGGTAAATCCTACCGGCACGGTGGATTTGATCACGATCGTCGCCGTCGCATTCAGCGCCAGCGCCTGGCCCACAACAGTCTCTACACTTGAGGTATCAAAGAAATTCGTCTGCGGGTCGTAATCTGTGGGCGTGGCCACGATGATGAAATCCGCCCCCTCGAAGGCCTCCGACGGATCGGTGGTGGCCACCAGATCCAGACCCCCGCGCGCCAGTGCGGCCTCCATCTCAACATCCACAATCGGGCATTGCCCGGCGTTGACTATGGCCACCCGCTGCGCGTTCACATCCAGCGCCCGCACCGGCACATGACGCGCCAGCAACACCGCATTCGACAGCCCGACATAACCGATGCCAGCCACCGCCACTTTAACATGAGGAGTTGAAGACATAGGATCACCTTTACCGTACATTGACACCTCCCGCTTACACCACAGCCTGCCAGAGGTCTATCTGGGGCCTATGCGCTGCGCATTTGTGGTGCATCATGACCCCTGATATGATGAACCTCAGGCCAAGGGCAGGAGATTCCGGTGAGTGACGAAACAACAGATCAAGACTTGCTAGCCCCGCGCGCGCGCGCCAGTGCCGACCAGACCCATGCGCAAATCGAAGCGCTGCTGCGCGCCGAGATCCTGGACCTGCGCGCGCGCATCGATGCGCTGGAGGCAGCGCGCGACAGCGGCAGCCACCTGGAGGGCACTGCCTTGGCCGCCCTGCGCCACCGCCACGCCGTAGAGGTAACGCTGGCCCATATGCGCCAGATCGTCTGGTATGCTGGCCACAGCACCAGCTTGCCAACGCTCGATCAGATGAAAGGGATCCTCGCCGCCAGCGAGTATTTCGATCCTGACTGGTATCTGGCACAGGATCCCGGCCTGCGGTCCTCAGGGATGGATCCGGCCGAGCATTACCTGCGCGCAGGCAGCTATGAAGGGCGCAATCCGGGCCCAGGCTTTGATACCATGGCTTACTACCTCGCCAATCCCGATGTCGCCGCCGCGAGCTGGCCCGCGCTGCCGCATTACGAATCCGCGGGCCGTGCCGAGGGCCGCCCGATTACGCTAACAGGCGAGTCAGACTAGTCTCTAACCCCTAGCTCAGGCTCTGATCACAGCGCCCTGATCTGGGCGGCAATGCCCATCACCACATCATTCAGCAGTGCGGCATCTTCGCTCTCGCCCATCACCCGGATCAGCGCCTCAGTGCCGGACTTGCGGATCAGCAACCGCCCCGATTGCGCCAGCCGCGCCTCGCCTGCAGCGATGGCATCCTGAATGGCAGGCATCTCCAGCGGTGCAAGTGCTGGATTGAAGGTCACATTCTCCAACAGCTGCGGCACCGGCTCAAAGCTGCGGGTCAGCTCGCTCGCGCGCAGCCCGCTCTCCTTGAGGATCGCCAGAAATTGCAGGCCCGCCACCAGCCCGTCGCCGGTGGTGGCATAATCCGTCATCACGATATGGCCCGACTGCTCGCCGCCCATGTTAAAGCCGTGGGCGCGCATCTCTTCCACCACATAGCGGTCGCCCACACCGGTGCGGCGCAGGGCAATCCCCTGCCCTTCCAGATACCGCTCGAGCCCGAGGTTGGACATGACCGTGGCCACCAGCGTGTTGTGGTTGAGCCGACCGGCCCTGGCCCAATGGCTGGCCAGCAGGGCCATGATCTGGTCGCCGTCCGCCACAGTACCCGTCTCGTCCAGAATGATGATGCGGTCGGCATCGCCGTCCAGACAGATCCCCAGATCGGCACCATGCTCGCGCACCGCTTGGGCCGCCGCCTCCGGATGGGTGGATCCGCAGCGGTGGTTGATGTTGTAGCCGTCGGGGTTCACGCCCAGCGGGATGATCTGCGCGCCCAGCTCCCAGAGCGTTTCGGGGGCGGTCTTGTAGGCGGCGCCATTGGCGCAATCGATCACGATTTTCATGCCATCCAGCCGCACGCGGTCGGGCAGTGTGGTCTTGGCATATTCCACATAACGCCCCGCGCTGTCGTTCAGGCGCGTCACCCGTCCGATCACATCCGTAGAATTGCCAATGCCGCCCCCGTCCAGAATGGCCTCGATGGCATATTCCGCCTCATCCGACAGTTTGTAGCCGTCAGGCCCGAAGAATTTGATGCCATTGTCATGGGCCGGATTGTGACTGGCAGAGATCATGACCCCCAGATCACCGCGCATGGAATGGGTCAGCCGCCCCACCGCAGGCGTTGCAATCGGCCCCAGCGCAAAGACATCCATCCCCGCCGCCGTGAACCCCGCCGTCAGCGCATTCTCCAGCATATAACCGGAGCGGCGCGTGTCCTTGCCGATGACAACCCGGTGCCGCCCTTCGCCGCGGCGGAAATACTGTCCCACCGCCATGGCCAGCCGCAGTGCGAATTCCGCCGTCATCGGATGCTGGCCCGCGCGCCCGCGAATGCCATCGGTGCCGAAATAGGTCTTGGTCATGGCTGTGCTCCTTTGGACGCTTAGTCCGCCGCCTACTCTACAGTCACCGATTTCGCCAGATTGCGCGGCTGGTCCACATCGGTGCCTTTTTCAACGGCCGTGTGATAGGCCAGCAATTGCACCGGCACCGCATAGACGATGGCCGCGAACGGCCCGTCAATCTGCGGCATCTCGACCGTTTTCCAGACCCCCTCAGCGGCATCAGCCAGACCGTGCGCATCGCTGATCATGATGATCTTGCCACCCCGCGCCATGACTTCCTGCATGTTAGAGACTGATTTATCGAACATCGCATCGGAGGGCGCCAGCACCACCACCGGCAGCTTGTCATCCACCAGCGCGATGGGCCCGTGTTTCAGCTCGCCGCTGGCATAGCCTTCGGCATGGATATAGGAGATTTCCTTGAGCTTGAGCGCGCCTTCGAGCGCCAGCGGATACATCGCCCCGCGCCCTAGAAACAGCGCGTCGTCCACATGGCCCAGATGGGTTGCGATTTCCTTGACTGTCCGCTCGCAGCCCAGAGCCTGCCCCACCAGACGCGGCACCGCCATCAGCTGCTCTTGCAACGCCGTCTCGGCCGCTGCGTCCAGATGCCCGCGCTGGCGGGCTGCGGTGATGGCCATCGCCGCCAGCACCGTCAGCTGGCAGGTGAAGGCCTTGGTAGAGGCCACGCCAATTTCGGTGCCTGCCAGAATGGGCAGGGCCACATCGCTCTCGCGCGCGATGGACGAGGTGCTGACATTGACCACCGACACGATGCTGCGCGCCTTGCCCGCGCAATAGCGCAGGGCGGCCAGTGTATCCGCCGTCTCGCCCGACTGGCTGACAAACAGGGCGATGGTGCGGTCCGACAGCGGCGGCTCGCGGTAGCGGTACTCGGAGGCGATATCGACTTCGACGGGCAGGCGGGCGATCTGCTCGAACCAGTATTTGGCCGTATGACAGGCCAGTGCCGCCGTGCCGCAAGCGACCATCACCAACCGGTCCACCTGGCTGAAGTCGATCTTGTCGAGCATGTCGCGCCCCGCGCGGTCCCCCGTCTCGCGGCCGCCCAGATAGTAGTCGGCGGCCGCTGCCAGGACCCGCGGCTGCTCCGCGATCTCCTTGGCCATGAAGTGTTTGTAGCCGCCCTTGTCCACGCTGTGGATGTCGATCTCGACAGTCTTGCGCGCGCGCTGCACCACGGCGCCCGCCTCGCTGTAGAAGGTGGCGCCCGCGCGCGTCAGCACGGCCACATCGCCTTCTTCCAGATAGGTCACATCAGATGTCATCGTCGCCAGCGCCAGCGCGTCCGAGCCGATGAACATCTCGCCCTCGCCCCAGCCCACCGCCAATGGCGAGCCTTTGCGCGCGGCGATCATCAGATCAGCCTCGCCCTCGAACAGAAAGGCCAGCGCATAGGCGCCCTCCAGTTTGGCCAGTGTCGCCTTGGCCGCAGCTTCGGGGCCGTGGCCCTGATCCATGAACCAGTTGCACAGCATGGCCACAGTCTCGGTGTCGGTCTGGGTTTGCGGCACGATCTGGTGGGCGGCCAGCTCCTCGCGCAGCAGGCGGTAGTTCTCGATGATGCCGTTGTGCACCACGGCCACACGACCCCGCGCATGGGGATGGGCATTGACGGTGGTGGCGGCGCCATGGGTGGCCCAGCGGGTATGCCCGATGCCGGAGGTGCCGGTCAGCGGCTCGTGGACCAGAAGATCGGCAAGGTTGACCAGCTTGCCCAGAGCGCGGCGGCGGTCCAGCCTGCTGCCCGATGCGCTGTCAACGGTGGCGATGCCTGCACTGTCATAGCCGCGGTATTCCAGACGCCGCAATCCATCTACAAGGATCGGTGCTGCCTGATGTTTGCCGATGACCCCTACGATGCCACACATAATATCCTGCCTTCTTATAAAACCCTGCTGCCCGTACTGCCTGCCTGTACCAGCTCAATATCACAACGGCCTAGACCAATTCCACAAGCTTGCCAAGCGTGCCACCAGAGCAAGATCGCACAGGATTACAGCCTGTAACCTTTCGCACACGAAAGGTCGCGCAGAGGGTTTCAAGCATTGCCATGCTTGGCCACCCAACCAAGGAATGCCGCATCCGGATCGCGCAGCACACGGCGCCCGCGCGCCTCCCATGCAGCATGCCAATCCGCCTGCAGCCCGTAGACATCCGCCCCGGGCACCAGCCTGCGCGCGCGCTCCAGCGCGGTGGCACTCAGCACGGGCCTGCGGCCCGGTTCCACCACAGCACCGCGCCGCTCAAAACGCATGAGATCGCCGGGCGCTTCCGCGATGGTATAGTCGGGCAGGGTATCCGCGCCGATCATATCGCGCAGCATCTTGCGAAACACACGGCGCGGAGAGGCAGAGCCGGATTTCTTCAGGAGGGTATCAACAGAGACCGTCCAGCCCGCCTGCCGCCCGCAATGCTTGCGCGCCAGCTCATAGATCCGCCGCTCCAGCGGTTTGCGCAGCGCAAAGTAGCCCCGGCTCAGCGTCAGTACCGCCTTGTCGAGGACAGCGCGGAACAGCCACTCGCTCAGGGTGACCGCAACCCAGAGCATGCGGCCCCCCCTGCCCTGCCGCACGATCTGCCAGCTCTCGATCAGGCCAAAGCCGCTGGTCACTTCCTGACCGCCGGTCATCATATTGGTGGTGATGCGCGTGCCTGCCAGCCGCTCGAAGGCATCGCGCAGCCGGTTGTAGCCATCGCCCGAGGTGTCGCGGCTGGTGGCCACCAGCAGATCATGCGCCTTGAGGGTGAGGCTGCGGGTGATCACCCGGCCTGCATTCTGCGCCGCCATCAGCTGGCTGATGCAATAGATGAGGATGTCCTTGTCATGGATCGTGGCCAGCCCGCGCACCGAAGGGGTGACGGTGATGTCCGTATCATTATGGGTATAGCTGAGGATGCGCGTATCGGGACGGGTAGAGAGCGAGAACATCGGATGCTCCATAGAACCGATGTCGTCCTTGGGGGCTGCGTTGAAGATGTCACACGAGAAAAATACGCCATCTCCACGCCCCAATGCGAGAGTGTTCATTGCCTGTCCTGTCACTGCCTCGTGCGCTCTTGTCTGCCGCTGTGCGTACCTGCCCTGAAGGACGGGGCCGCCAGCGATCTTTCGGCGCGAATCTGCTTCGTGGTTTTAGTTACACCAAGTGTAGAGTTATCCACAGGCTGCGTCTACGGCAGGAGGAAGCGTAGCGTGGTTTCGGAGTCAGTGCTTCGGGGTATCGGAGTCGCTTGAACGTGGTTTCAGAGTCGCCACTTCGCTAAATTGAATTGTAAAGCAATGAAAATGAACGGAAAAGTGGAAACGGCTGGCCCCGTAACTACTAAATAACAATATAATAACTAGAAAATTGGCAAGAAAGGTCTGCAAAAGCTACATTAGAAAGCTCTGCTCCTGATAAAAACTGTTGAATTACTGAGAAAAAAGGGTACTGCGGAGGCAATGTTACTTTAAATGTTCCATGTTGTGCTTTTCGTGGTATACGAATGTAAACACCACACATCTGGATCTTTCCATGAGCACTGAACCCCTCGATCTTCCACCCTATTTCAACATTGACCCCGATCAGGCATTGGCCGATCTGGGTGCCCCTGTCAGTGCCGAAGGCTTTGCTGCGATCGCCCAGAACTGTGCGCGGGGGCGGGCGGATCTGGCAGGCCGTGGCATGGATGAGACGGGGCGCAAAAGCCTGCGGCCTTTCTCCACCTGGGAGATTACCCGCTACCTGATCCCGGTGGCGCAAGGCCACTTCCGCCGCGTGCTGAAACAAAACCCGCATCTGCCGCAGGGCGCCTCGGAAACGGTAGGCGGTGCGAAGTGGTTTACCTTCGAGGAGGTGCTGCTGCTGCGCGCGCATTTTGCGCAATCGGGATCCAAGGCGAAGGAATACAAACCCTACCGCCCCGAGGGACTGCCCGCCAAGATTGTGGCTGTGGCCAACTTCAAGGGCGGTGTCGGCAAGACCTCGACAGCCGCGCATCTGGCGATGTCGGCAGCACTCGATGGCTACCGCGTGCTGGTGGTGGATCTGGACAGCCAGGGCTCCATGACCACGATCTTTGGCGGTAAGGTGGAGGACGAATGGCGCACGGTGTTTCCGCTGATCGCGCGGCATTACGCGACCCATCTGAAGGCCGACAACCAGCTGCGGCTGGCGCAGGGCCTTGATCCTGTGCTGCTGGACGAGACGCTGACAGAGGCGCTCAAGCTGGGGGCGAAAGATCTGATCCAGAGCACCCATTGGCCCAACATTGATCTGATCGGTGCGCAGCTTAACCTCTATTGGGCGGAGTTCCAGATCCCGGTCTGGCGGATGCAGGGGCGCAGCTGGAAGCTGTGGGATGCGCTGACCGATACGCTGGGCGCGGACGGGGTGCTGGACGACTATGATCTGGTGTTTGTGGATACGCCCCCAGCGCTGGGGTACCTCACGATCAACGGGTTGGCGGCGGCGGATATTCTGCTGGTGCCGCTGGGGGCCTCGTTTCTGGAGTTTGATTCTACGGGGCGGTTTTTCGACATGCTGCATGCCACGTTTTCGTCCATCGAGACGGGGGAGAATATGGCGGCGCGTGCGTTGGGGCGGCCCGAGTTACAGTTTGAATGGGATGCGGTGCGCGCGGTGATCACGCGCTTTGATGCGGCGCAACAGTCCGAGATGGGCGCGCTGATGCAAGCCTATCTGGGCGATACGCTGTCACCACACCGGCAGGATTTTACCGCGCTGATCGGGCAGGCGGGCGAGCAGGCAAGTGGTCTCTATGAAGCGGATTACCGCGATTTCAACCGCGAGACTTATGCGCGGGGGCGGGCTACTTTTGACCAGACCTATGCGGCGTTCAAAAAGCTACTTTTGGGCATCTGGCGGCGTGAAGAAGTCTCTAAACTCTAATTAGGCTCTAATCAAAACCTTTCGCATGCGAAAGGTTTTGATTAGAGCCTAATTAGAGTTTAGAGACTTCTTCACGCCGCCAGATGCCCAAAAGTAGCTTTTTGAACGCCGCATAGGTCTGGTCAAAAGTAGCCCGCCCCCGCGCATAAGTCTCGCGGTTGAAATCGCGGTAATCCGCTTCATAGAGACCACTTGCCTGCTCGCCCGCCTGCCCGATCAGCGCGGTAAAATCCTGCCGGTGTGGTGACAGCGTATCGCCCAGATAGGCTTGCATCAGCGCGCCCATCTCGGACTGTTGCGCCGCATCAAAGCGCGTGATCACCGCGCGCACCGCATCCCATTCAAACTGTAACTCGGGCCGCCCCAACGCACGCGCCGCCATATTCTCCCCCGTCTCGATGGACGAAAACGTGGCATGCAGCATGTCGAAAAACCGCCCCGTAGAATCAAACTCCAGAAACGAGGCCCCCAGCGGCACCAGCAGAATATCCGCCGCCGCCAACCCGTTGATCGTGAGGTACCCCAGCGCTGGGGGCGTATCCACAAACACCAGATCATAGTCGTCCAGCACCCCGTCCGCGCCCAGCGTATCGGTCAGCGCATCCCACAGCTTCCAGCTGCGCCCCTGCATCCGCCAGACCGGGATCTGGAACTCCGCCCAATAGAGGTTAAGCTGCGCACCGATCAGATCAATGTTGGGCCAATGGGTGCTCTGGATCAGATCTTTCGCCCCCAGCTTGAGCGCCTCTGTCAGCGTCTCGTCCAGCAGCACAGGATCAAGGCCCTGCGCCAGCCGCAGCTGGTTGTCGGCCTTCAGATGGGTCGCGTAATGCCGCGCGATCAGCGGAAACACCGTGCGCCATTCGTCCTCCACCTTACCGCCAAAGATCGTGGTCATGGAGCCCTGGCTGTCCAGATCCACCACCAGCACGCGGTAGCCATCGAGTGCTGCCGACATCGCCAGATGCGCGGCTGTCGAGGTCTTGCCGACACCGCCCTTGAAGTTGGCCACAGCCACAATCTTGGCGGGCAGTCCCTCGGGGCGGTAGGGTTTGTATTCCTTCGCCTTGGATCCCGATTGCGCAAAATGCGCGCGCAGCAGCAGCACCTCCTCGAAGGTAAACCACTTCGCACCGCCTACCGTTTCCGAGGCGCCCTGCGGCAGATGCGGGTTTTGTTTCAGCACGCGGCGGAAGTGGCCTTGCGCCACCGGGATCAGGTAGCGGGTAATCTCCCAGGTGGAGAAAGGCCGCAGGCTTTTGCGCCCCGTCTCATCCATGCCACGGCCTGCCAGATCCGCCCGCCCCCGCGCACAGTTCTGGGCGATCGCAGCAAAGCCTTCGGCACTGACAGGGGCACCCAGATCGGCCAATGCCTGATCGGGGTCAATGTTGAAATAGGGTGGAAGATCGAGGGGTTCAGTGCTCATGGAAAGATCCAGATGTGTGGTGTTTACATTCGTATACCACGAAAAGCACAACATGGAACATTTAAAGTAACATTGCCTCCGCAGTACCCTTTTTTCTCAGTAATTCAACAGTTTTTATCAGGAGCAGAGCTTTCTAATGTAGCTTTTGCAGACCTTTCTTGCCAATTTTCTAGTTATTATATTGTTATTTAGTAGTTACGGGGCCAGCCGTTTCCACTTTTCCGTTCATTTTCATTGCTTTACAATTCAATTTAGCGAAGTGGCGACTCTGAAACCACGTTCAAGCGACTCCGATACCCCGAAGCACTGACTCCGAAACCACGCTACGCTTCCTCCTGCCGTAGACGCAGCCTGTGGATAACTCTACACTTGGTGTAACTAAAACCACGAAGCAGATTCGCGCCGAAAGATCGCTGGCGGCCCCGTCCTTCAGGGCAGGTACGCACAGCGGCAGACAAGAGCGCACGAGGCAGTGACAGGACAGGCAATGAACACTCTCGCATTGGGGCGTGGAGATGGCGTATTTTTCTCGTGTGACATCTTCAACGCAGCCCCCAAGGACGACATCGGTTCTATGGAGCATCCGATGTTCTCGCTCTCTACCCGTCCCGATACGCGCATCCTCAGCTATACCCATAATGATACGGACATCACCGTCACCCCTTCGGTGCGCGGGCTGGCCACGATCCATGACAAGGACATCCTCATCTATTGCATCAGCCAGCTGATGGCGGCGCAGAATGCAGGCCGGGTGATCACCCGCAGCCTCACCCTCAAGGCGCATGATCTGCTGGTGGCCACCAGCCGCGACACCTCGGGCGATGGCTACAACCGGCTGCGCGATGCCTTCGAGCGGCTGGCAGGCACGCGCATCACCACCAATATGATGACCGGCGGTCAGGAAGTGACCAGCGGCTTTGGCCTGATCGAGAGCTGGCAGATCGTGCGGCAGGGCAGGGGGGGCCGCATGCTCTGGGTTGCGGTCACCCTGAGCGAGTGGCTGTTCCGCGCTGTCCTCGACAAGGCGGTACTGACGCTGAGCCGGGGCTACTTTGCGCTGCGCAAACCGCTGGAGCGGCGGATCTATGAGCTGGCGCGCAAGCATTGCGGGCGGCAGGCGGGCTGGACGGTCTCTGTTGATACCCTCCTGAAGAAATCCGGCTCTGCCTCTCCGCGCCGTGTGTTTCGCAAGATGCTGCGCGATATGATCGGCGCGGATACCCTGCCCGACTATACCATCGCGGAAGCGCCCGGCGATCTCATGCGTTTTGAGCGGCGCGGTGCTGTGGTGGAACCGGGCCGCAGGCCCGTGCTGAGTGCCACCGCGCTGGAGCGCGCGCGCAGGCTGGTGCCCGGGGCGGATGTCTACGGGCTGCAGGCGGATTGGCATGCTGCATGGGAGGCGCGCGGGCGCCGTGTGCTGCGCGATCCGGATGCGGCATTCCTTGGTTGGGTGGCCAAGCATGGCAATGCTTGAAACCCTCTGCGCGACCTTTCGTGTGCGAAAGGTTACAGGCTGTAATCCTGTGCGATCTTGCTCTGGTGGCACGCTTGGCAAGCTTGTGGAATTGGTCTAGGCCGTTGTGATATTGAGCTGGTACAGGCAGGCAGTACGGGCAGCAGGGTTTTATAAGAAGGCAGGATATTATGTGTGGCATCGTAGGGGTCATCGGCAAACATCAGGCAGCACCGATCCTTGTAGATGGATTGCGGCGTCTGGAATACCGCGGCTATGACAGTGCAGGCATCGCCACCGTTGACAGCGCATCGGGCAGCAGGCTGGACCGCCGCCGCGCTCTGGGCAAGCTGGTCAACCTTGCCGATCTTCTGGTCCACGAGCCGCTGACCGGCACCTCCGGCATCGGGCATACCCGCTGGGCCACCCATGGCGCCGCCACCACCGTCAATGCCCATCCCCATGCGCGGGGTCGTGTGGCCGTGGTGCACAACGGCATCATCGAGAACTACCGCCTGCTGCGCGAGGAGCTGGCCGCCCACCAGATCGTGCCGCAAACCCAGACCGACACCGAGACTGTGGCCATGCTGTGCAACTGGTTCATGGATCAGGGCCACGGCCCCGAAGCTGCGGCCAAGGCGACACTGGCCAAACTGGAGGGCGCCTATGCGCTGGCCTTTCTGTTCGAGGGCGAGGCTGATCTGATGATCGCCGCGCGCAAAGGCTCGCCATTGGCGGTGGGCTGGGGCGAGGGCGAGATGTTCATCGGCTCGGACGCGCTGGCGCTGGCGACGATGACATCTGATGTGACCTATCTGGAAGAAGGCGATGTGGCCGTGCTGACGCGCGCGGGCGCCACCTTCTACAGCGAGGCGGGCGCCGTGGTGCAGCGCGCGCGCAAGACTGTCGAGATCGACATCCACAGCGTGGACAAGGGCGGCTACAAACACTTCATGGCCAAGGAGATCGCGGAGCAGCCGCGGGTCCTGGCAGCGGCCGCCGACTACTATCTGGGCGGCCGCGAGACGGGGGACCGCGCGGGGCGCGACATGCTCGACAAGATCGACTTCAGCCAGGTGGACCGGTTGGTGATGGTCGCTTGCGGCACGGCGGCACTGGCCTGTCATACGGCCAAATACTGGTTCGAGCAGATCGCCCGCCTGCCCGTCGAAGTCGATATCGCCTCCGAGTACCGCTACCGCGAGCCGCCGCTGTCGGACCGCACCATCGCCCTGTTTGTCAGCCAGTCGGGCGAGACGGCGGATACACTGGCCGCCCTGCGCTATTGCGCGGGCAAGGCGCGCAGCATCGTGTCGGTGGTCAATGTCAGCACCTCGTCCATCGCGCGCGAGAGCGATGTGGCCCTGCCCATTCTGGCAGGCACCGAAATTGGCGTGGCCTCTACCAAGGCCTTCACCTGCCAGCTGACGGTGCTGGCGGCGATGGCCATCACCGCAGCCCGCCAGCGCGGGCATCTGGACGCAGCGGCCGAGACGGCGTTGCAAGAGCAGCTGATGGCGGTGCCGCGTCTGGTGGGGCAGGCTCTGGGCTGCGAGCGGACAGTCAAGGAAATCGCAACCCATCTGGGCCATGTGGACGACGCGCTGTTTCTAGGGCGCGGGGCGATGTATCCGCTGGCGCTCGAAGGCGCGCTCAAGCTCAAGGAAATCTCCTATATCCATGCCGAAGGCTATGCCAGCGGCGAGCTGAAACACGGGCCCATCGCGCTGGTGGATGACAAGCTGCCGGTGGTGGTGCTGGCGCCCTCCGATGCGATGTTCGATAAATCAGTCTCTAACATGCAGGAAGTCATGGCGCGGGGTGGCAAGATCATCATGATCAGCGATGCGCACGGTCTGGCTGATGCCGCTGAGGGGGTCTGGAAAACGGTCGAGATGCCGCAGATTGACGGGCCGTTCGCGGCCATCGTCTATGCGGTGCCGGTGCAATTGCTGGCCTATCACACGGCCGTTGAAAAAGGCACCGATGTGGACCAGCCGCGCAATCTGGCGAAATCGGTGACTGTAGAGTAGGCGGCGGACTAAGCGTCCAAAGGAGCACAGCCATGACCAAGACCTATTTCGGCACCGATGGCATTCGCGGGCGCGCGGGCCAGCATCCGATGACGGCGGAATTCGCACTGCGGCTGGCCATGGCGGTGGGACAGTATTTCCGCCGCGGCGAAGGGCGGCACCGGGTTGTCATCGGCAAGGACACGCGCCGCTCCGGTTATATGCTGGAGAATGCGCTGACGGCGGGGTTCACGGCGGCGGGGATGGATGTCTTTGCGCTGGGGCCGATTGCAACGCCTGCGGTGGGGCGGCTGACCCATTCCATGCGCGGTGATCTGGGGGTCATGATCTCTGCCAGTCACAATCCGGCCCATGACAATGGCATCAAATTCTTCGGGCCTGACGGCTACAAACTGTCGGATGAGGCGGAATATGCCATCGAGGCCATTCTGGACGGGGGCGGCATTGGCAATTCTACGGATGTGATCGGACGGGTGACGCGCCTGAACGACAGCGCGGGGCGTTATGTGGAATATGCCAAGACCACACTGCCCGACCGCGTGCGGCTGGATGGCATGAAAATCGTGATCGATTGCGCCAATGGCGCCGCCTACAAGACCGCCCCCGAAACGCTCTGGGAGCTGGGCGCGCAGATCATCCCGCTGGGCGTGAACCCCGACGGCTACAACATCAACCACCGCTGCGGATCCACCCATCCGGAGGCGGCGGCCCAAGCGGTGCGCGAGCATGGTGCCGATCTGGGGATCTGTCTGGACGGCGATGCCGACCGCATCATCATTCTGGACGAGACGGGTACTGTGGCGGACGGCGACCAGATCATGGCCCTGCTGGCCAGCCATTGGGCCAGGGCCGGTCGGCTCAACCACAACACGCTGGTGGCCACGGTCATGTCCAACCTCGGGCTCGAGCGGTATCTGGAAGGGCAGGGGATTGCCCTGCGCCGCACCGGTGTGGGCGACCGCTATGTGGTGGAAGAGATGCGCGCCCACGGCTTTAACATGGGCGGCGAGCAGTCGGGCCATATCGTGATGACGGATTATGCCACCACCGGCGACGGGCTGGTGGCGGGCCTGCAATTTCTGGCGATCCTCAAGGAGAGCGGGCTGCGCGCGAGCGAGCTGACCCGCAGCTTTGAGCCGGTGCCGCAGCTGTTGGAGAATGTGACCTTCAATCCAGCACTTGCACCGCTGGAGATGCCTGCCATTCAGGATGCCATCGCTGCAGGCGAGGCGCGGCTGGCGCAATCGGGGCGGTTGCTGATCCGCAAGTCCGGCACTGAGGCGCTGATCCGGGTGATGGGCGAGAGCGAAGATGCCGCACTGCTGAATGATGTGGTGATGGGCATTGCCGCCCAGATCAGGGCGCTGTGATCAGAGCCTGAGCTAGGGGTTAGAGACTAGTCTGACTCGCCTGTTAGCGTAATCGGGCGGCCCTCGGCACGGCCCGCGGATTCGTAATGCGGCAGCGCGGGCCAGCTCGCGGCGGCGACATCGGGATTGGCGAGGTAGTAAGCCATGGTATCAAAGCCTGGGCCCGGATTGCGCCCTTCATAGCTGCCTGCGCGCAGGTAATGCTCGGCCGGATCCATCCCTGAGGACCGCAGGCCGGGATCCTGTGCCAGATACCAGTCAGGATCGAAATACTCGCTGGCGGCGAGGATCCCTTTCATCTGATCGAGCGTTGGCAAGCTGGTGCTGTGGCCAGCATACCAGACGATCTGGCGCATATGGGCCAGCGTTACCTCTACGGCGTGGCGGTGGCGCAGGGCGGCCAAGGCAGTGCCCTCCAGGTGGCTGCCGCTGTCGCGCGCTGCCTCCAGCGCATCGATGCGCGCGCGCAGGTCCAGGATCTCGGCGCGCAGCAGCGCTTCGATTTGCGCATGGGTCTGGTCGGCACTGGCGCGCGCGCGCGGGGCTAGCAAGTCTTGATCTGTTGTTTCGTCACTCACCGGAATCTCCTGCCCTTGGCCTGAGGTTCATCATATCAGGGGTCATGATGCACCACAAATGCGCAGCGCATAGGCCCCAGATAGACCTCTGGCAGGCTGTGGTGTAAGCGGGAGGTGTCAATGTACGGTAAAGGTGATCCTATGTCTTCAACTCCTCATGTTAAAGTGGCGGTGGCTGGCATCGGTTATGTCGGGCTGTCGAATGCGGTGTTGCTGGCGCGTCATGTGCCGGTGCGGGCGCTGGATGTGAACGCGCAGCGGGTGGCCATAGTCAACGCCGGGCAATGCCCGATTGTGGATGTTGAGATGGAGGCCGCACTGGCGCGCGGGGGTCTGGATCTGGTGGCCACCACCGATCCGTCGGAGGCCTTCGAGGGGGCGGATTTCATCATCGTGGCCACGCCCACAGATTACGACCCGCAGACGAATTTCTTTGATACCTCAAGTGTAGAGACTGTTGTGGGCCAGGCGCTGGCGCTGAATGCGACGGCGACGATCGTGATCAAATCCACCGTGCCGGTAGGATTTACCAAGGCGCTGGCCGCGCGGCTGGGCACGGACAGACTGGTGTTCAGCCCGGAGTTTCTGCGCGAGGGGCGTGCGCTGCATGACAATCTGTATCCCAGCCGGATTGTAGTGGGCGGTGCGGGGCCACAAATTGCGCAATTTGCGCAATTGTTACAGCAAGGCGCAGAGGCGCCGGATGTGCCCACGCTGTTCACCGGATCTACGGAAGCGGAGGCGATCAAGCTGTTTGCCAATGCATTTCTGGCGATGCGGGTTGCCTATTTCAACGAGTTGGACAGCTATGCCATGGCGCAGGGGCTGGAGAGCCGGCAGATCATTGAAGGCGTGGGCCTCGATCCGCGCATCGGGGCGCATTACAATAATCCGTCCTTCGGCTACGGCGGCTATTGCCTGCCCAAAGACAGCAAGCAGCTGCTGGCGAATTATTCGGACGTGCCGCAAAATATGATCCGCGCGATTGTGGATGCCAACCGGACGCGCAAGGATTTCATCTCTGACCATATCATAGCGGAGGCGCCCAAATCGGTGGGCATCTACCGGCTGGTGATGAAGGCGGGATCCGACAATTTCCGCCAAAGCTCCATTCAGGGGATCATGAAGCGGATCAAGGCCAAGGGCATCGAGGTGATCGTCTATGAGCCCGCGTTGCGCGAGGCGCGGTTTTTCGGCAGCCGCGTGGTGAATGATCTGGCGGCGTTCAAGGCGGAAGCGGATATGATCGTGGCCAACCGTCTGACGGATGACCTCGACGATGTGGCAGAGCGGGTGTTCACGCGGGATCTTTTCGGGTCGGACTGAGGGGCATGGTATTTTGCACGCTGTCCCATTAAAGTTATCCGAAACGGCTGTTGGTGTTTTGCTTATCTCTTAATGATGCTGCTTGCCCAAAGAATACACCTCAGGTGTATTTTGCCTTGAGTTTTTGGAGAGTTGATTTTGAATATTTTACTAATTGGAAGTTGTCACATTGCTGTGATTGGCTCCCTCGCTGGAAATTGCAACGGGATGCGACGTTGTTACGATGCGGTACCATCCAACCCTCAAAGACGATCCTGAGACCCTCAGAACCTTGATTGAGGAGATCGACGCTGCCGATATTGTCGGAGTGATTTTCACTCTTGCGCTGGAGGTTGCCGAGCTTGTTGGCGTGGACCGGGCTGCCAGGCTCCGGTTTGTGCCGCATGTGAGAGGAACGGCATTTCATCCCGACCTAATGGGCCTTTCTATAAAGGGCGAGCGGTTGTCCGGGGTAATGGGCGTTTCCCACTCTGCCCTGATTGTGCATGGATACCTCAACGGGCTGTCGGAGGCCCAAACCCGCGCCCTCTTTAATGGCAGAGTTTTTGCCCATCTCAAATATCTGAACATTTGGCAGGCAGATCTGGCCTGGGCAAAACGCCAGCAGAAACTATGCGATTTTCCGATGGTCGATCTCTATGAGAAGTGGCGGCAGGAGGGATGTTTTCTGCTGACGCCCAATCACCCGAAAATCGGGGTGTTTGCAGATCTGGCCGTGGCCTTTGCACGACAGAGCGGTCTGCCCGTGCGTTATGCCAAACCGGCGGAACTGCTCAAGGATATGGCGTCATTACAGGGAATCTGGCCTGTCTATCCCGAGATCGCGCAGCAGTTTGGTATGGAGGGCGGATATTTCTTCAAGACCCCTTTTCCAAGAGGCCAGAGAAAAATAAGTACTTATCCTTTTATAGATCTCGAGGCCTTTATCTCTGAGAGCTATAAAACCTATGAAACTCATGGTTTGGCAACACGTGCTGATGAGATGCCGATACTGAGCCAGGACGTGTATCAAACCCTGCCAAACAGTCGTGCGTACCGCGACAGCATCGCGCGGGCGGGGACAGGGCAGGGCAGTGCGCCCACCGTGCAAAACCCCTACAAGGATCTGCCCGACCATAATTTCTGGAAGCGCGCGGTGGCGCAGCCTGCCATGGCGGATGTGGATCCGGTGGTTTCGGCCAAGTTCACCATCGGGCAGAGCGACAAGGTAGCCACTTCGGGGAGTTGTTTTGCGCAACATATCTCGCGCACGCTGGTGGCGCGGGGGTTCAACTATTTTGTGCCGGAGGCAGCGCCCACAGGCATGGCTGTACAGGACGCCACTGACCGCCAGTTCGGCACCTTCTCGGCGCGCTTTGGCAATATCTACACCACCCGCCAGCTGTTGCAGCTGTTCGACCGCGCTTATGGGACATTCGTGCCCGACACCCCGAACCTGATGCTGGAGAACGGCAGGTTTGCCGATCCGTTCCGCCCCTTTGTAGAGCCGGACGGCTTTGTGGATGAGGCCGCACTGGAGGCTGCGCGCAGCGATCATCTGGCGGCAGTGAGAGAGATGTTCGAGACGCTCGATGTGATGGTGTTTACGCTAGGTCTGACGGAAACATGGGTCAGTACATCGGATGGTGCGGCGCTGCCGATCGTGCCCTCCGCGGTGACGCCGCTGATTGATCCGGACGCCTATGCGTTTTGCAATTACACGGCTGCCGAAGTCGCGGCGGATCTGGAGACGTTCCGGGAGCGGCTGCGGGCGGTCAACTCCGGTGCGCGGATCATTCTGACCGTCTCGCCCGTGCCGCTGATCGCGACCTATGAGGACCGTCATGTGCTGGTCTCCACGACCTATAGCAAATCTGCCCTGCGCGTCGCGGCAGAGCAGCTGGACAAGGCGCATGCGGATGTCATGTATTTCCCCTCCTACGAGATCATCACCGGGCATTACAATCATGGCAGCTATTACGAAGAGGACATGCGCTCCGTGAAAAGCGAGGGCGTGGACCATGTGATGCGCCTGTTCGTGCAGCATTGCGCACAGTCCACAGAGGTATCGGAGCGGGATATGGCCGAGGCGCGTCTGGTCTGTGACGAGGAGCGGCTGGAGGCGTGACGCGTCATGCCTGAGAGGCTCAGACCGGGCGCTGTGCGAAACTCAGGGTAAAGCGTACGGTATCGCTCTCTACAGGTCCGAAGACGATGACCTGTGTGTCTTCGATGTGGTTGATGGCGTTGCTCGTCATGCTGGGAAACTGGGGGTGGTCGCCGCGATATACGCGGCAGCCCCTGACCGTTCCCGCGCCTACGCGGATGATAAGCTCCATGTCTTTGCCGACGATGCGGGCGAAATGCGGCGAGGTTCTGACGGTCTTGTTTGCGGGCACATGGAACAGGCAGAATTTCTGTCCGTTTGGCGATGTCATCCTGAAGCTGTCGCTGATCTGGAAGGCTTGTGGTGACTGGACCTCGATCCGGCGGGTGAGTGTGGCACCTTTGTACATCCGTGTCGTGGCGGTAAAGCCGCAGACGGTGCCGTCCGGCTGTGTCAGTGCACCGAGTGTGGGGCGCAGGTGTGCTGGGGGCAGCGATCTGGAGACAGAGCTGCCCTGAATGAAGGGCAGATTATGCGCGAGGGCCGATCGCATATACTGTCGTTTGGGGTCTTTCTGGTTGTGGTTGTACAGGCCGCTGTCAATCAGCCATGCCTCACCAAAGCCGTCCAGAAGGATGCCGAGATCGTCATCCTGGCGGTGATAGGAACTCAGAAAGCCGCATTTCATGGTCAGATATACATGATCCTTCCAGCCTTTTGCATCCCATGAGGCGCGGTAAAAGCCGTATCCTGCATTTTCATAGACGGCGAATTGTCCCTCGGGGGGGCTGCCCTGCGTCCCTGCCGTGCAGGCATAAAGCGCGCTTTGATAGTGTGGCAGATGTGCGAGCTCGGCGGGCGGGCTGCCGCCCCGTCGGGTGGAATCGCCGAACATCGCCACAGTGCGGTCCGGCCCGATGATCCATGCGGTAAAGAGCAGTGCACGGTCCAGCAGGGCATCAAAATCGATTTTCAGGCTCTGGCCGGTCCGGTCCAGCACGAGCCGCCCCCGCACCAGATTTGCGACCATTCCCACATGATAGGAGGGGCTGTTTTCCACATGGACGCCTTCGGGGTTGAAGGCAAAGGCGATCTCGTCGCCCAGCCTGTCGAGGCCGGTCTGCATCCAGTGCCCCGTTTCGAGGTGGGGCGCGAAAGTATAAGCGGCAAGGATCAGGGACAGGGCCTGATCATAGCCGTGGTTGGTATTTTTGCTGTAGAAATCATCGCGCAGCAAAAGCTCTGCGTGGGTCTGTGCCATGTTCTGGAACCGTCCGCAGCCTGTGCTCAGCTCAAGCAGCGACAGCCGGTCAAGGCGCAAGGCGGTGGCGTGGTCGTGCCAGGGAAAGATGCGCAGCTTGCCACTTGGTTTGATGCCGTGGAGCGCGATCCAGTCCTGCACCAGAGCGGTGGCGTGATCAATGTTGCCGGTGGCCATCAGACAATCCAGCGGTGCAAAGCTGTGCAGGGAGAATTGCCAAGTCCGGTTTGTGTGATCGCCGCTCTGCCACAGGCCTTTGTCAGAGAAGGGGATGTTTTTGTAGCTGTGGACCGTGATGCTGTCGCCGGTCATGATGCCTTGTGCCATCTCTTGCTGCAGGGTGCTCTGTGCAGGAAGATATTTTTCCAGAAGGGTGCGGCGTGTGGATGCGGGAATACACGCAGGGGTAACAGGACCCTCTGTCATGATCTTGTCTTTCTATTCTGTGACTGGAAATGTGTCTGGATTTCAGTCTCATGTGTCCGAAAAAGCTCGATGCTTTGAGCTGTTGTATAGGTAAGGCTATGCCCTTTTCCAAAATGGATTTCTGATTGAAAATTTATATTTTTCTGGCACATATACTCTGCTCACTCCAAAACCCGAAGGTTTTGTTCTGAAATGATGCGGAAGTTATCAGTGACCTGATTTCGGAAGTTGTGCCATTGCTCTGGGATAACTTTCCGAAAGAACTTCAGAATG
>Ga0136559_1000133_pt1 | contig 24581 bp, 19 predicted proteins | sample AntRauMeHopE1496_FD_104633 | JGI IMG/M metagenome (GOLD analysis project Ga0136559, IMG submission 104633) | Saline lake microbial communities from Rauer Islands, Antarctica - Metagenome Hop E1 #496 | ecosystem: Environmental > Aquatic > Non-marine Saline and Alkaline > Saline | place... | reverse complement strand
TGCTGTGAATAATCCTATAAAGATAAGAACTGAAATCTATTCGCAACAAGACTTTTGAGTATGGATGATAGCACCAGCTGTGAATAATCCTATAAAGATAAGAACTGAAATCTATTCGCAACGCTTAGTCGCTTGCTTATATATTTGCTGTTGCTGTGAATAATCCTATAAAGATAAGAACTGAAATCTATTCGCAACCAATCATTCTATAATCTATTTACCAGTTCGCTGTGAATAATCCTATAAAGATAAGAACTGAAATCTATTCGCAACATGTTGTCTACTACCTTAATCGCGTTTCTTGCTGTGAATAATCCTATAAAGATAAGAACTGAAATCTATTCGCAACGCTAGATCCTGGTGGCGGTCAAGCTACGCAGCTGTGAATAATCCTATAAAGATAAGAACTGAAATCTATTCGCAACACGTATAAATAAAGGACTATTGATTAATTTGCTGTGAATAATCCTATAAAGATAAGAACCTGCCTTTGCCGGCAGGCAGGCTGAAAGCAATTCACAACTAACATGCGATAACCCCAGATGGGTTGCTGACTGTGAATTATCCTATAAAGATAAGAACTGAAAGCAATTCACAACAGCCAGAAGTAGAAGAGTTGGAAGCTGATCACTGTGAATTATCCTATAAAGATAAGAACCTTCCTTCGCCGGCAGGCAGGCTGAAAGCAATTCACAAGGCAACACTAAGAACCCTAGAAAATGGATTCCTGTGAATAATCCCATAAAGATAAGAACCTGCCTTTGCAGGCAGGTAGGCTCCTAACTTAAACTACGGCGTACTCGCGCTTACCTGCAACACTTTACCATTATAAAATTTACTGCCAGTAATAGCAAAATCTTTAATATAACTGGCCATTTCTATGGCTGTTAGGGGCGCTTTGTAGCCCGGGAATGCCTCTTCGAGCATTTCAGTTTGTACCGCACCTAAGGCTAGGGTATTAAATGAGGGGCCGTTTTCTTTGTATTCTTCGGCAAGGAGTTCAAAAAGGGTAATGACGGCACCTTTTGCACTGCTGTAGGCTGCTAGACCCGGGAATTTAGAACTGCCCTGTATACCGCCCATGGAACTTATGGCGATCACGTGTGAACTGTTGTTCATGGCTGGCAAAAGTGCCTGTGTGAGTGCCGCAACGCCAAAAACGTTTACCGCATAACAATGCTGGAAATCGGCTGGGGTGATTTGTTCAAATGGTTTATTAATAAGGACACCCGCGTTGTGGATCACGATATCTATGTGGTCGGTGCTTCTTAAAATCTCGGTCGCAGCATCACTTAAACTCGTGGTACTGGACAGATCGCATGAAATCGCATGCACGTTAGGCAAGTTTAGGGCTTTTATGGAATCTTGCTTTCGCGAAAGCGAGAATACCACATACCCTGCGCTCGTAAATAACTGTACGAGTTCAAATCCTATACCGCGGCTTGTGCCGGTAATTACAACAGTTCCTGCCATGTTACGGGGTTTTCATTTTAAGTAAGCTCTTATTTATCACATCTAATATACCAGGAAGTGTAGCATCTACCACAGCAGCCATATGTACTGCATTTACGTGCTGTATCTCGTCACCTGGTTTGTGATAATAATCAAAATTTGTAAAGTCAAAGGTGCTAAATGTTTGCGCCGGTACCTTAAACACGGTAGCAAACGGATAATTATCTGAGCGCGCGTATAGGTTATATATTGCTGCTTGTTCTAGTTTTCCTGTAACCACCCGCTTGTTATTTGCAGCGTTAAAAACGTCGCCCATATTAGAGGTGTCGTAACCTGTGAGGTAAGCGATGTACGGACTGTCAACCATGGGCACGCCGGTCATTTCAAAGTTTACCATGGCGACTACGTTCTTGTTTTCGGCTTTCATTCTTGCGGCCAGGTGTTTAGAGCCCAACAGCCCCTTTTCCTCGGCACTAAAAAATGCGAAGACCACGGTGCGTCTGTTAAAATCTAGCTTTGCAAGTGCCTCTGCAATGGCGAGCACCGTCGCGGTACCTGTTGCGTTATCGTTTGCCCCGTTTGCAATGGTGTCGCCGCCAACCGCATCTACAAGGCCTATGTGGTCATAATGTGCGCCTATAACGACAATCTCGTCTTTAAGGTTTCCGTCACTGCCCGGTAACATGCCCACAACATTAAAGCCGTTAACCTGCTCTGCTTCAAACACGTCTAAATAACTACCTTCATAGGGTTTCACTCCCATATTTTCTAGTCGTTCTCTTAAATAACTTGCTGCTTGTAAAATACCGTCTGAACCTGTGTCTCTACCTTGTAGCTCGTCGCTGGCCAGAAAAGCAACGTCTGCAGCTAGTTGTGTGGAGCTCGCAACAGGAATTTTTAAACCCGTGCCTGCACTTAATGCGTTTGTAGCACGGTCTACGGTGGCAACTTGCGTTTTGGAGGTACATGCAACAATGCTTAGGGCTGCAACAATAAGAACTATTTTTTTCATAATAAGGTTTGTTTTTGTGCGGCTGTAAGTTACCAGCCGCTAGGTTCTTTATAAGTAAATCTGCTAATAAATGCGTTGTGAAGTCGCTCTAATAACCTGGTAGTTTCGACATTAGTACGTATGGCGCCGTCTCTGACCCTTAAAAAACGTTTGTCTAAAAAGGTGTCGTCGTTAGGTACAGCTTCGTCATCGGTGTTTTTAAGAACGACATTGTTTATGGTTGCCCGATAACGGTTGTCTTTAAAATCTACGGTATAGGTAAATCGCACCGGTGGGTTGTAGTAGAAAGGCCAGCCGGATCTATCTGTAAAAACTGCGGCAAAACTGGTATTGCCGGTAATGCTGTTCTCTGTGGTCAATTGTGCAGTCTCGTGCGGAAATTCTTTTAATAAATAGCTGCCCAAGGTTTCAACAGCGACCGATTCATTAAAAACATGTGCCCAGGTAATACGGCCATTTGCTGCCGTAAAATCGTGTTGCGCAATGCATAGTGCTGGTACTATAAAAAAGTATAAAACGGTTTTCATTTAACAAGTTTATGTAGCGATGCGTGATGGACCTTACTCTTCTTTTTAGTCAATAATTCGATTATAATATTTTTAATTCCCCAGCCACTTCGACAAGCTATGCGCTGCACCTGCAGGAAAAACAGGAAGCCTGTACTTTTTTTAGTATGCAGTCCCTGTTACCGGCTGTATTGCGTTCACGTGCGATGTATCACCAGCCCACGTAAAAGGCAAGAACAACACGATGCGTGGCCTGAAAAAGATTCAAAGTACGCCTTAAAGGCGCGCCGCTAAACTGGCGTAAATATAGTTTTGTTTTTGCTAGTGACCGTAAAATATAGCACTTTGGTTAAACATCGTGTTTATTTCTCTCATTTACGCTTACCGCCTGACCGTACCTGTATTACGACATGAACACGCTACTGACCTCGTTTTTCAATACAACACCTGCCGCCTGCTACATTTTTAAAGTAGCTTAATCTTGTGTCGTTAATCGCAGCAGTAGTTAATAACAGCTAGAGCCGGCTGTTTTGTTTTATTAAAAAGCCCATCAGCAGGCTGATGGGCTTCTATTATTTACAAAAGAACACTAAACGTACATGACGATAGGATTCTCTAGGTATTGTTTAAAGGTTTGTAAAAACGCTGCTCCAGTTGCCCCATCTACCGTTCTATGGTCACAAGCTAGTGTTATTTTCATCACGTTACCTATAACGATCTGGCCGTTTTTAACAACCGGCTGTTCTACAATAGCGCCTACCGACATAATAGCCGAGTTAGGCTGGTTAATGATAGAAGTAAATTCTGTGATGCCAAACATGCCTAGGTTAGAAATGGTAAAGGTGCTTCCCTCCATTTCTTTAGGTTGTAGTTTTTTATCGCGTGCTTTAACGGCGAGTTCTTTAACCTTTGCACCTATTTGCTGGAAACTCATCTGGTCTGCATACTCCAGTACAGGTACAAGCAGGCCGTCTTCAACCGCTACGGCTACACCTATATTAATGTGCTTTGCGATGCGCGTTGCTTTTTCTGTCCACTGGGTGTTTACCCGCGGGTGCTTGCGCAATGCCATGGCTGCTGCTTTAATGACCATGTCGTTAAAGCTCACTTTTGTATCTGGTAAATTATTTATGGCAACTCTTGCTGCAATTGCGTTATCCATGTCTAGATCCAACCCTAGATAATAATGAGGTGCCGTAAACTTGGACTCGCCTAAACGTTTTGCAATGGTTTTGCGCATTTGCGAGTTTGGAACTTCTTCCCAAGTAGGTTCTCCTACACCTACAAATGCTGGTGCACTTGCTGTGGTTGCAGTCGCAGCGCCAGCTTGAGTTGCGGTACCTGGTACAAAGTTTTCTACGTCTTTCTTAACGATACGACCGTTTTCTCCAGAACCGGCAACATGGGCGATATCTATTCCTTTGTCTGCGGCCAGTTTTTTAGCAAGTGGTGATGCAAAAATGCGGCCACCTGTTTGTACAGCCTGTGCAGTATTTATAGCAGCAGTAGGTTGTACTTCTTCTTGAGCATCTTGTTTTGTTTCTTCCTGCTTTTCTTCTACTTGTTTGGTTGCCTGCGCAGCTGCCTCTTCTTTTGCAGCCGGTGCGGCGTTCATTTGTATCCCTGAAATATCAGTTCCTGGTGGGCCCAGTATAGCAAGCAAGGAATCTACCTTAACCGTTTCCCCTTCTTGCACCCCTATTTTAAGTAGGGTGCCGTTATAGAACGATTCAAACTCCATGGTGGCTTTGTCGGTCTCAATCTCTGCGAGAATATCGCCTTCTTTTACCTCATCGCCTTCTTTTTTCAACCAAGCTGCGACGGTACCTTCTTCCATAGTATCGCTCAAACGCGGCATGTTAATGATTTCCACACCTGCCGGTAATGCGTTATCGCCGTCTTGTTTTGTGTCACTTGCTGCTGTTGTTGCTTTGTCTGCTGTGGCAGCATCTGCTTCTTCTGGAGCAGTTGTACCACCATTTAGGTGCGCGCTTATGTCCTCACCTTCTTTTCCTAGTATACATAAAAGGCTATCTACGGGTGCTGTTTCGCCTTCTTGTACGCCTATATACAATAAGGTGCCATTGTAGAACGATTCAAACTCCATGGTGGCTTTGTCGGTCTCGATTTCGGCAAGGATCTCTCCTTCAGAAACTGTATCCCCTATTTTTTTTAACCACGTTGCTACAACGCCTTCTTCCATCGTGTCGCTAAGTCGCGGCATGTTTATAACCTCTGCCATGTATTATAGTTTTGCTGGTAAAAATGGATAATCTTCTTGCTCGTAAACGGCGTCAAACATGAGACTGCGCTCTGGAAACGGTGACTCGTCTGCAAATTTCTCACACACATCTACGCGCTCCTTAACGCGGTCGTCTATTACTTTAATTTCTTCGTCCGTAACGCCGTGCTCGTCTTTAAGTCTTTGCATAACGGTAGTGATGGGGTCTATTTTCTGGTACTCTGCAACCTCATCTTTTGTGCGGTATAGCTGCGCATCGCTCATAGAGTGTCCTCTATAACGGTATGTTTTGAGCTCTAGGAATGTAGGGCCACCGCCAGATCTGGCACGCTCGATGGCCTCGTGCATCGCCTCGGCAACTTTTTCTGGATCCATGGCATCTACCGGGCCACAGGGCATCTCGTAGCCTAAGCCTAGTTTCCATATCTCTGTATGGTTTGCAGTGCGCTCTACACTGGTTCCCATGGCATACCCGTTATTTTCTACACAAAAAACCACCGGTAAGTTCCATAACATCGCTAGGTTAAAAGCTTCGTGCAGGGAACCTTGCCTCGCCGCACCATCGCCAAAAAAGGTAAGTGTTACCGCGTCAATGCCATGATATTTATCGCCAAAAGCGATACCGGCACCCAGGGGTATTTGTCCACCCACAATCCCGTGACCTCCATAAAAACGGAATTCTTTTGAAAAAATGTGCATAGAACCGCCCAGTCCTTGCGAGGTTCCTGTGGCTTTACCATAAAGCTCTGCCATAACACGCCTAGGATCTTCGCCCATACCTATGGGTTGTACGTGGTTACGATAAGCGGTAATCATTTTATCTTTAGTAAGGTCCATCGCATGCAACGCACCTGCGAGCACTGCTTCCTGTCCATTATAAAGGTGCAAGAAGCCTCTAACTTTTTGCTGTATGTAAACCTGTGCTAACTTATCTTCAAACTTTCTCCAGAAGAACATTTCTTCGTACCAGTTTAATAGGACCTCTTTAGTTACTTTTTTCATGTATTATGAATGTGTTTATGATGCTTTCGCGAAAGCGGGATCACTAAAATATAAAATGTCGTGAAACACCCCGTTATTGCACAGCAAAAATAGCCCAAAAAAGCATAGGGTAAAACCATTAAAGGTCTAAAATAATACCGAAAACGTTATAGGTACGATTGATCAAATATAAGGGGCAACAAATCTTTTAAGGAACTGGCTTTTGCGACCGTTCCAGAGGCTCCCATAAAATAAATAACAATGGGCTGCCGCTGGTTATTCTCGTACTCTGCAATCGCTTGCCTGCACGCACCGCACGGCGGTACGGGAATGTGTAGGGTATCGTTAACAGGACTTGCGGTAAGTGCCATTTCTTTAATACCTACGCCGGGATATTGCGAGCCTGCTGCAAAGACAGCGACACGCTCTGCACAAAGCCCGGACGGATATGCCGCGTTTTCCTGGTTGTTACCTGTTACGACCACCCCATTATCGAGCATAATGGCGCAACCTACGGTAAACTGGGAATAAGGAGCATAAGCGCGCTTGCGCGCGGCGATTGCTTGCTCCATTAGTGACTGCACGCCCGCGTTGAGCTCCTGGAGCCCATCGTAAAGTTCAAGCGTTATGTTTATTTCTAGCTTTTTGATAATTTAATATTCTGTATACTCGTCACCAAACTGGAATGAAAGGCCAAATCGCAGGGTACCCTCGAGCGGGCTTCTTACACGGCTGGTTGAGAAAAGATATGATAAATCTATGTTTATGGACGAGAACTGGAAACCTGCTCCCATAGAAAGGAACTTGCGCGCTCCTTTATCGTCTGCCTCGTTAAAGTATCCTGCACGTAATGCAAAACTGTCGTTATAGGTATATTCTGCACCTAGGGCCCAGGTAAACTCTCTTAACTCTTCACTGAAACCTCCCGGTGCATCACCAAAGGATTGAAAAATACCATTTATAAAGGTCACATCATCGTCTTGCCCGTCTAGAATCTCTCCTGGTGTTCCATTACCATTTGAATCGCCTGTTTCTCTTACTGGCGGTGTAGGCACTAATAACTTATTAAATTCTATGGTCACCCCTATCTTACTCAACCCGTCGTTTAAGAAAAAATCCATTCCTGCACCTATGCCTAGATTTGTAGGCAAGAAATTTTCTTGACCACCTTCATCATAAGATATCTTGGGACCGACGTTTGACACATTAAAACCTGCCCTGTAACGTCCCGTAAGGTCTGCAATAGCCACCTCTTCAGACTGGTAATAACCAGATATGTCTACTGCAAAACTGTTTGCAGCAGTAGCGTCATTGTTAACGCCTTGTATGCGCAGGTCACTTCTTAAAAACCTACCGGTCACTGCCATAGCAAACTGCTCGCTCAGTTTAAGAGAATACGTGCCATCTAATACAAACTCGTTAGGCGACTCCTCACGTCCAGGATCATTTGCATCTTGTCTAAGGGTAATACTTCCTAAACTAAAATAACGTAAACTACCTGCAAATGCACTGTTTTCATTTATACGGTTTGCATAAACCACTTGTGCAATGTCTATGTCATTTACCAAGTTCCCAAGATATGGTGTGTATGCAAGACCCGCGTTTTGCTCTCTTAAAAGAAAGGCATACTTTGCAGGGTTCCACTGCTGCGACCACGCATCGGCACTGGTAGCGACTCCCATATCGCCCATACCTGCAGAGCGTGCGTCACCAGCAATGCGTAAAAATGGTAAGGCGGTGGTTATGGTACGTGTATCGTTATCTTGTGCTTGTACGGTATTTGCAAATAGGGTTATTACCACGGCGGATAAACCAATAATCTTTTTCATGTACTTCTTTTAAGTGAGGCAAATATATGCTAATCAATAATAATTTAAAGGATCACTAACTTTTCAATCTTAGAGGTAACCTGGTTTGTTAACGTAGATTTTACGGTAATCTTATACACGTAAACGCCTTTTCCCAATCGCTGTCCAAAATCATCGAGTCCATCCCAGGTTATTTCCCGCGATGTAAAACCGGTGGTGGTTATGTTTTGGTTTTTAGTCCATACAACCTTTCCGGTAATGGTCATGACTTGTACCTGGACTTCTAATGGCTCAAACGGCCTGTTGTGGTTAAACCAGAACTCTGTATAACTGGTAAACGGGTTTGGATAATTAAGGACACGTTCTAGTTTAAGCTCATTATTGTCGGCTACCAGAAACTGTATTTCTTGTGTGTTGCTGTTGTTATAGGTATCCCAGGCTTTAACCACTAGAGTGTGCAGTCCGGGTGCTATGTCGCGCAACGGGAAAAAGACCTTTCCTTTTTTAAAGTCATCAACCTCGGCCTCATAATAATCGTTCATGATAATAGGGTTCACATCGTCACCGTCTATGGTTGCGGTGATGTCGTGACCCACACCACTTGAGGTATTAATACCGTTATCGTCTTCTAAAAACGCAAGAATGTACGGGTCTTTATTTGTAATACCGCCAGACACAAAGTTTGTGTCGTTCATAAACAGTTGTATTTCTGGGCCTAAATCGTCTGCAGGTGCATTGCGGTTTATGCCACCTATAGTCAGGTCTTGCGAGAACCCGTTTTGGTCTTCAGCAACATTTGTGCGCTTTGCATAGAAAGATATTCTACCTTCTCCTATGGGTATTTGGGTATCGCGGGGCATGACAAAACTAAATTCAAAAAGGCCGTTCTCTATGGTAGCCTGCCCTCTAAACAGCACCTCACCTAACTCTGTAAAATTAATGGTTATGAGCTGACCGCTGTTGTCCGTAAAACCGTCATTACCCAGCGTTTCCCTTTGCAATAATTTATCGTAAATGGTAGCGCTGAGTGTTCCATTATAGTCAGACAGCAGCGTGCCGCTTACGTTTTGAACCTGACCGGCAAGTGTCACGCGGTCTAAACCCCGCAACACTTGGGTATTGCCCAGAGCCGGACTGCCGTTTATGGCTGTTAACACGACCCTAGGCAAGGGAAAAGCAAGTTTCAATGCCGGATCTCCTACAAAAGCGACCACGCGCCTGTTGCCATCATTACTTAATGATATTTTGGCAAGTCGCAGGGACTCGGCCATAGAGATGGGCTCGTCGTTATCGTACTGAAATAAAAAGTCGTCCAGTCTATCGTTAAACGCTGCTCCGGCTCCTATAGTAATTAATCTATTTGTAGCTACAAGCGCGATTGCACCACCTTGTGGGTTTAAATAGGTAAGCTCCCCGCCACTCACGCGCAATGGGTTGTCATAACGCGTAAACTCGCAGGTAACGGTAATAAAAAGCGGTAACGTGTTGGGGTTGCGCAGGCTTCTCACAAGCGACTGGGTAACCACAAATTCTTGTGCAAGCCCATCTTCATTTCCATGACCGTAGTAGTTAACGACCAGTGAGCCTTGTTCAAAAGCATTGCGTATGTCATTTACCGCGTCTGGATAGCGCTCCCCAGAAGCACCGCTTACTTGCTCATAACTATCTAGTAGTATCTTATTTACATTATAATCTGGTCTGTTGAGAAAAATCTCATCGGCTAGGGCGTTTACATTAACCTGCAGGTTGCGGTCGTTACTCAGGTTATCTATATCATCAGCTATTAATGTGACATTATTGCGCCATCTATTAAAAGCGGGCTCAGCAGTGTAACTTATGGTTTTATCTACCATTTCGCGTGCTTCGGTAAGATCACTCACAATCATGCGGCCTACGGCCAGATCCATCAGGTTGTTTGACCCCATATCACCTTCATTAGGATCCATGAAGGTAAAAAAATCGTCGGTACAATAAGAGACTACAAGAGACTCGCTATCTACGGACAAAAATGCGGGAACAATGTTATCTCTAACCGCGATGCGGTCTTTGTAATCAAAACTCGCGTCACCAAACAAATTTAAAAACTGCACACGTTTAGATGGCGCAGATGCGTTATCGTATACATATTTCACAAAATTGCGTATCGCAGCTAGGTCTTGTTTGCCCTCAGAAAACTCGGCATAAATATCTTCTAAGGTTACGACCTTTGTATTTAGGTTGCTTTGGGTTATGTGGTAGTTTGCGAGTCGTTGCGCCTCGCTACTTAAAAACGCGGGTGTTATAATCAGGTAATCTACATCTAGAAAATTACTGGTTGTAGATCTAAATATGGTTCCCTTTAGGTTTTGGTTTGCAACACGACGGTTGCTTATGTTTATGGCACTGTAGTAATCACTGGGGTCTACCGCCTGATACACGCGCGACTCACCACCCTGCGCGACAAAAGAAAATGCAGGCGATGCAGTGCCATTTGTAATTTTGGTAATGTTATACGGGTCTGTAATGTCCCAAACCTCTTGAATGGCAGCAGCACTGGCAAACTGGTATCTTACAATTCCGGTTTGCAAAGCAGCGTTTCTGTTTTCAAGCTTAAACTGTTTGCCTGTTCCTGTAAGTTGTTGTGGTACCCTAAGTGCTATATAATCTAGATAACCTTGCGCACTCGGGTTGCCATTGTTATTATAGGTGATTTTTACGTTTACGGTATTGTTAGTAACCGCTAAACTGTTTGTTAAAAACACGGAACGTTGCGAGGCTGTAGAGGTATTGTTGTTTGCTATGCCAAAAAACGCTCCTGAACCCACGGCAGTCCCGTTAACTTCATAGGTAAAGTTAGAAGCCGTGTCTGATATGCTGCCGGTATTAATTTGTAAAAAAGACGGTCGCGTACCTACCACATTGTTGAACGTAAATTCAAAGGTTTGTTCTGGCTCAAAATTAAAGCGCTCACCGTACCACACGCGCCCTATTCTGCCTATATTTATTTCATCTTCTTCGTGATGCTGTGCCGCATCGTAGTAATCGTAAGTCTCAACGGGTGTTCCCGAAGGCTGTACTTGTGGTAAAATACGCTTGCCGTTTGCCCCGTTTACGGTGATATAATAATAAGAATCGTCACTATACGGGTTTATAAAGCTATCGTTTTCACGCACATAATCTGTGTTTGTCGCCACGCCGTAAAAGAGTACTAAATCGCCATTATCGAACCGCCCGTCGCCTTCACCTGTAACGCTTATAGCCAGCTCAGGCGGGTCTAGAGCTATGGTCTCGCTATTTACCAGCGGTAGGGACTTGCCACCGTGTCCATAAATTTTAATGGTCGTAGGATCTGCATTGTTTAAGTTCATTCCTAAACTTTCTAAAAAACGGCGATCTAAGCGGTGCACTCCCGTTTTGTCCACTTTAAATCTAAACCAGGAACCAGACGCTAGGACAGAATTGCCAAAAGGAGTTGATTTAGATCTAGCAAATTGCGGTGTACTCGCATTCAGTGTTGCGGTAAAAGAAAGTACCCGACGGTATGTTGCGCCATCCTTATATATAGGTGATACGGTAAGCTGTTGGAAACTTTGCTTTCGCGAAAGCGCACTCTTTAAATCGCTGGTAAATCGCAGCGGAATGCTGTTCTTATTAAGATCATACAGCTCATTTGCCTGAATTTGCTCTGTAACCAAGTTTGTGATAACAAGATTAAAGTCAGTGTTTTCTCGATTAACGACAATACTGCGTCTGAAATAAATTTGTGGTTCTTCAAAAACAAAATCTGTGGTAAAATAGGGTAGCTTTAAGTCCATGGAACCTATGGTGTAGCGCGTGGGCGTAGACCAGTCCAATTTTACGGACTGTGACTGCCCTATGGCAAAACCAGCATAAACAAACAGCATAGAACAAAGGTAACTTCTCATTAAAAAGGTAACGGCACAATGGCCAGTCTAGTATTTTTACGGATGAAATAAAAAGGTGCACATGTAAAATAAACAGGTGACAAAGCCGTTATTAACCATGAAATGACAAATGTAATGTGAATATTTTCAACTTAATGCTTTTGAATTAAAACGAAGTGATTATATTGCACGACATTTTTTATAATAAATTTAAGAATGAAGAAGTACTTTGTAGTAAAAATAGCAGTAGCAATACTGGCCGGCGTAACTGTAGTAAGTTGCGGAAAGGGTAATGATTATTCTTCAACCTCTAGGGGTACGGGATGGGACGTTACCGGTAAAGGTCCAACAGGTTTTGAACTCAACACTAAGTACAAGGAACAGGCAACTGGTCCGGGACTTGTGTTTGTAGAAGGCGGAACGTTTACCATGGGGCGCGTTAAAGACGACCCTATGCACGACTGGAACAACACCCCTAACCAGCAGCACGTGCAATCCTTTTATATGGACGAGACTGAGGTCACAAACGGTATGTATGTGGAAATGCTAGATTGGGTAAAACAAGTTTTCCCGCCAGAAGATGAGGAATACCGTAACATTTATAATGGTTTTGTTCCAGATACCCTTGTGTGGAGAAACCGTTTAGGATATAATGAAGAGATGACCAAAAATTATTTGCGTCACCCTTCTTATCAAAACTACCCTGTTGTAGGTGTTTCATGGATACAGGCTGTTGAGTACTCTGAGTGGAGAACAGACCGGGTAAATGAACTAATCTTACGTCAGGAGGGCTATACGTCTAAAGACGCCATGGGAACTACCGAAGCCGGTTCTACTTTCTCTACTGAAACGTATCTAAACACCCCATCACTTGCATACGGCGGCGATGAAGAAAAAGCGAAAGGCGGTAAGAGATCTGAGGCCAAAGAAAAAAGAAAAACACAACAAGCTACCAAAAACGGAACTGGTGATGCGACTGGACTTTATGTGACGCGTAAAGACGGTATTATACTGCCCGGTTATAGACTACCTACAGAAGCAGAGTGGGAATATGCTGCACTAGCTGAAAATGGAAACCGTGAATACAACGCTATACGCGGTCGTAAAAAATACCCGTGGGACGGTCAGTATACACGTAGCGGCAAACGCAAAAATCGAGGTGATCACAAAGCAAACTTTAAGCAAGGTGATGGAGATTACGGTGGGATCGCTGGCTGGAGTGATGACGGAGCAGATATTACAGCCCAAGTAAAGTTCTACGAGCCTAATGATTTTGGAATTTATGACATGGCAGGAAATGTCTCAGAATGGGTTGCAGACGTTTATCGCCCTATGGTAGACGATGAGTTTAATGACTTCAACTACTACCGTGGTAGTGTGTACACTAAAAATAAAATTGGCCCAGATGGTATGATCGCTATTGTAAGCGCAGACTCTATACCCTACGATACTCTTTCTAACGGTAAGTTAATCGCCCGTGCATTGCCCGGTGAGATACAGCAAGTTGCTGTAGACGAAAATGAGACTTATTTGCGTACAAACTTTGACAAATCTGACAACCGTAACTTTAGAGATGGCGACGCGCAGTCCACGCGCTATTTTGAACAAGAAGGTGATTTAGAGAGCAGCAAGCGCATGTATAACGCGCCTATTCATAATGTAAGCGCAGACACCCTAGGGAGCCTAGACAGACAATATGACCAAGCAAAAACCCGCACCACGCTTATAAATAACGAGGTACGTGTTATTAAAGGCGGTTCTTGGAGAGATAGAGAGTACTGGTTAGACCCAGCACAACGCAGGTTCTACCCGCAAGACATGGCCAAAGATGATTTAGGTTTCCGTTGTGCCATGTCACGCACAGGCTCAAAATCACAAAAAACGAAAAGACCTAGAAACTAAAAATTTTCAGAAAATAAAAAAAGCCCTTATTTTTAAGGGCTTTTTTATGCACTATATGCACCTATGATACAAGACCTCTATAACCTATTTAGTCAAAGCGCTGGTGTGAGTACCGATAGCAGAACCGTGAAAAAAGGGCAACTCTTTATTGCCCTATCAGGCGATAATTTTAATGGCAATACCTTTGTACGCACCGCGCTGGAAAAAGGAGCTTTGCATGCCATAAGCGACAGCAGCGAGTTTAAAAGTAACGCTCAGGTAACTGTGGTAGAAAACACGCTCACAACGCTTCAAGAGCTTGCTACCTATCATAGAGAACAACTTCATATTCCCATAGTAGGACTTACAGGTAGCAACGGTAAAACAACAACCAAAGAATTAATACTTGCCGTACTGTCACAATCCTTTAATGTTAAAGGCACAAAAGGCAACCTCAACAACCATATAGGCGTTCCGCTCACCCTACTTAGTTTTGATACAACAACAGAAATAGGCGTTGTAGAAATGGGTGCAAACCACCAGCTTGAAATTGCCGCACTTGCAAAAATAGCAAAACCCAACTACGGCCTTATTACAAATTTTGGAAAAGCGCATTTAGAGGGGTTTGGCAGTATAGAAGGTGTCAAAAAAGGGAAAAGCGAGCTTTATGATTTCTTAGCGGTGTCTAATGGAACAGCTATCGTCGGAACTTGGGATCAGGAGCAGCTCGCACGTACCCAACACATACCGCGTGTAGAAACACCGCACGACACCCGCGTGCTCGATAATAAAGACCTACTGCGTTTCTCCATAAACGGTAAGATAGTACAAACACAACTAACCGGAATTTACAACTACCATAATGCCCTACTCGCCTACACCGTGGGTACTATTTTTAAAATAGATACGGACAGCATACGCAAAGGTATAAGTAATTACACCCCTACAAACCACCGGTCGCAAGTTATGCACGTAGGCAATTTACAGTTCATTATGGACTCCTATAACGCAAACCCCAGCAGTATGGAAGTAGCCATAACAAATCTGGCCAGTAAAGAAGCAGCCTTTAAAATCGCAATTTTAGGTGACATGTTCGAACTGGGAACTTATGCCCAAGAGGAACATCAAAAAATTGCCGACTTAGCGCAAAAATCCATGCTTGACGAGATACACCTGATAGGTCATAATTTTAACAATACGGTAACCACAACCGCAATAAAACACGAAAATTTTGAAGCGTTTGCGACAGCGTTTAAACATACTAAAGAAACCCAAGCTACAGTTTTAATAAAAGGATCTCGAGGCATGGCCTTAGAGCGCGTCTTAAAGCTATTATAAGTCAGGGTTTTAAAAAAAAGTTTTGAAATAATGGGCTAAATACTTTACGCAACGTATAAATTATGTACATTTGCCACCGCTTTAAAGCTAAAGGTACCTTAGCTCAGTTGGTAGAGCAAAGGACTGAAAATCCTTGTGTCCCTGGTTCGATTCCTGGAGGTACCACAAAAACCCGATCATACGATTGGGTTTTTTGTTTTTAGCCCCTTTTTATATATTTTCTTCAAATGCGAGGAACCACCTTAACTCAAGGCCCGCACAAAGCATGTACCGTAATAAATTGCCTAATCACAACATAGTTGTGGCTCAAATATAGAAGCGGTGGTAAAGATTTGCTTAAAAGCCCTATTTCACGATCGCCAGACCAGTCTTAACAGCACCAAAATCTGTAACAGATAAAACCGGCCGCATTTAATCTGTAATTCTGTCTAATTAATACTTCTAGTTATGGTCAGTTATTTATATCTTCGCCATCTTAAAGTGGGATTAGCTCAGTTGGTTCAGAGCGTTACGTTGACATCGTAGAGGTCGCTGGTTCGAGCCCAGTATTCCACACTAGCTAGATTCATGGTTTTTATTTTAGACATAGGAAACACCGCTATTAAAATAGCCGTTGTAGACCATTTAAAAGTTTACGACCTGACCCGGTGTAATGCAGACAGCTTTTCGGAGCATTTTGCTGCTATGACGGCGCAATATCCAGCTATTGCACAAATCGTCTGGTGTCAAGTAGGGAGTTTCCCTGTGAGTAAAAAAAATGTGCTAAAGCAACAATATGCTTTTTTTGAGATTACTACTGCTTGTAAGTTACCCTTTGAGAACCTGTACAAATCAGACACGCTGGGCGTGGATCGTATGGCACTTGTAGCTGGCGCAACACAATACTCAAAAACAGGTCAGGGAACACTTATCGTAAGCTTGGGCACGTGCATCACCTATGATTTTATAGACGCATACAACGCCTATCACGGTGGTGCTATATCGCCCGGAATTAGACTTAGATATGAGTCCCTTCATAATTTTACCGCAAACTTACCGTTATTAACACCAGAAAAGCAACATTCTTTTGTAGGTAACACCACCGCAAGCGCCATACATAACGGTGTTTTGAACGGCGTTTTACAAGAGATAAAAGGAACACGCAAGCAGTATAAGGCGCTAGATATTAACCTTAACTGTTTAATAACCGGAGGCGATGCAGAATTATTGCATCCCGAGTTAAAAAGACGTTTCTTTGCCACGCCTTTTTTAATGCTACATGGCATGTATAACTTGTACACATTCAATAAATAAATATGATAAGAAGTATCTTAATCGCGGTCATGCTTTTGGCTACTACATGCACCATTGCACAAACCCGTACTTCATCACCTTATTCCTTTTTTGGGCTTGGGCAACAAACATTTAGAGGCACCATAGAAAACCGAAGTATGGGTGGCATACGTTCCTACCTAGACAGTGTGCACGTAACCATACAAAATCCTGCGAGTTACGGTAAACTAAGACTTACAAACTATGGTTTAGGAGCTGTACACACTTCCACCACTGGAACAAATGGAGAGCTTAGTGAGGGGTCTACAGCTACCAGTGTAGAGTATTTAAGTCTAGGCTTACCATTAGGAAAACGCGGCGGTTTTGGGTTCGGACTCGTTCCCTTCCAATCTGTAGGATATTCACTAGGCAACACAACCAATGAACTTTACAGCCGTTTTTCTGGATCTGGAGACCTCAATAGGGTATATCTAGGTGCAGGCTTTGAGATAACAGAGAAGTTTAGTATAGGTGCAGAGTTCAGGTACAATTTTGGACAAGAAATAAACTCTTCCAGTGTTGCGATTAACACAGTGCAATTTGGTAGTAACGAAATTAATGAAGCAGATTTAAGCGGTTTCTCTTCTAATTTCGGTATTCACTTTGAAGATATTATAAATGGCAAGTATGAGTTGCAGGCAAGTATTGTGTACTCACCAGAAAGTACGATAACAGGCATAAATAATCGCACCCTTAACACGTTTACCCTTGATGGCGATCAAAACGAACGCCTTACAGGCAGTCGCCGCTTTCAGGAAACACAAGAAGAACTCAAACTACCCAGCGACCTTACTTTAGGATTAAGCTATGGACAGCGGTTGTCTTGGGGACTTACCGGTGAGTTTAGCACGCGCGGTTCCAGCTCGCTCAGCTCAAGAAGCTTTGCACCTACTAACAATACCTTTGAGGACGCGGTTTCCTACCGCTTGGGCGGTTTTTACGTTCCGGACTATAACAGCATCTCAAGCTACTGGAAACGTGCAACCTACCGCGGCGGTATGCGTTACGAAGAAACAGGCTTAGTTTTAAATAATGAGCATATTACTGAGTTTGGCATATCTTTTGGAATGGGACTACCCATAGGGTCGCGCTCTGGTTTTTCAAATGCAAACATAGGTTTAGAATATGGCCAGCGAGGTACTACAAATAATGGACTGATTCAAGAGAACTTTTTTAGTCTTTCCGTAGGCTTATCACTTAACGACAAGTGGTTCACACCACGTAAATATTACTAGTAACAAGAAATGAAGATTAAAATTATGAAAATCAACAAAACGCTCTTAGCAACCATCGCTCTTTTAGGTAGTTTCGCTTTCGCGAAAGCGCAATTATCAGAAGAATGTACCATCATGTTACAACTGTATGCTGAAAATGCCAAAGCCAAAAACTACAACGAAGCTTACACGCAACTTGCGCCCTTAGTAGCCAAATGTCCAGACGCAAGTGCCGCTATTTACCAGTATGGCGCTATTATCTATCAAGACAGACTCGACAATAAAGTAGGTGAGCAAGAGGCAAATGTGCACGGTCTTATAGACATGATTCAAGCGCAAATAGATAAGTACCCTACTAAGGTAGACGTCACCAGAAAAAAGATGGAAATAGCGCGCACCATGTATAAATACAAAATGGGGTCGAGTTCAGAGCAGTTTAACATGTTTAACGATATTTTTAATGCAGACGAGGACAACTTTACAGACCCCAACGGGATCATTACCTATTTTTCTCTTGCAAAAGGCGAGTTTGACGCTGGAAACATGGATCTAAAAGGACTGTTTGTTATTTATGACGCACTTTCTGGCAAGATTAATAAGGAACTAGACAGCCGTACTGGTGAGGTAGATATATTAGGCGATAAACTAGAAGCAGGAACCATAACAGATTTAGAAAAACAAACATTAGAAAACCAAAAAATTAACCTGTCTAACTATGACATCGTTGCAGGTAGTCTTACCGCTACCATAGGTAAACTTGTAGGTTGCGATTATCTAGTACCGCTTTATGAGTCTGAATTTGAGGTAAACAAAAATGATTCGGTATGGCTCAGTAGTGTTCTAAACAGGTTAAATTACAAAGACTGTACAGATGCACCCATCTACCTAAAAGCAGTTAAAGCTTTACACATAATCAATCCTAGTGCAGACACCGCGTATGGACTAGGTATTATCGCAAAATCCAGTGCCGAGAAGTTTAAGTACTGGGAAGAAGCACTCTCACTAGGTGTAAACAAAAATCGCGAGGCAAAAATTCACTATGAAAAAGGGAATTCTTTAAAAAGCAGTGGTAATTATGGCCAGGCAAAGGCAGAGTATCTTGCAGCGGTAAGAGCAAGACCATCTTATGGTATTGCGTACCTTAAAATCGCAAACATGATGGCCGCTAGCGCCCAAAACTGTGGTAGCGATCCATTTACACAACGAGCCGTGTACTGGGTAGCAGCACGATGGGCAGAAAAAGCTGCAAGTATAGATGGGTCTATACGTAGCAACGCAAACTCTTATGCTGCAAACTACAGAGCAAAAGCACCGTCTAAGCAAGACATTTTCAGCAGCAGCACCCACAACTCTGGAGATACTATTAAAATAGGTTGCTGGATAGGTGAAACGGTAACTATACCTTAATCCATTTGAAAAAGACATTACAACCTTTAAAAATAACGATCACGGCACTTGCCGTGATCTGTCTTTTTGCATGTAATGACAACCTGAGTGAGGTGCGCAAAATGAGCATCTCATCTAACGAACCGCTGGGCGATGTTAAAAACCTCGCTCTTAAACATACAGACAGCGGCCGCTTAAAGGTGATTTTAACAAGCAAAAAAATGCTGGATTTTTCAAACGACCGCTATCCCTATACCGTGTTTCCTGACGGCCTGCAAGTAGACCTGTTTAATGACCCACAGGACAGCACACGTTTAACGGTTATAACGGCAGACTATGGAGTTATGTACAGTAAGACTAAACTCGTAGACCTGCGCGGCAACGTAAAAATAGTGTCAGACGATGGCACGACCTTTACAGGTGAACAATTATACTGGGATCAGAAAGCAGCGTGGCTTTTTACCGACAAAAACTCTAAAGCCGTGTTGCCCAATGGCTCTGTAACAACCAGCCAGCGGCTAGACGCAAATCAAAATCTCGAACAAGTGCGCGCCCGCGACACCTACGACACCTTTAAAGTAAACCAAAATTAATGAACACGTTTTTCAAATACTTTCAGTTTGCCTACCTGGCATTTGCAGCTCTCTTTTTAGTAAGCGGCATTATAGAATACAGTATATCCCCTAGCCGTGCTTATATGATGTTTGCTATGGCAGCGCTCGCAACTTTTATGTTCTTTTTTAAGCGTCATTTTCGTCGTAAATTTCAGAATAAAAAATAACACCCTATGATCATCTCGATCGCGATAATAGTTACCATGCTTGTGCTGAGTGCATTTTTTTCGGGCATGGAGATAGCTTATGTATCTTCTAATAAAATTCATATAGAATTAGAGAAAAGACAGGAAAATATTATAGGTCGTGTTTTAAGTAGCCTTACGGCACAACCTTCTAAATACATTATCACCATGCTCATAGGCAACAGTATCGCCCTGGTTGTATATGGGTTTTTAATGGGTGACTTACTTACAGAGACCGTAAACTTATTCTTTCCTAATCTAGGTGCCGGACTGCTCACGCAAACCGTTGTCTCAACCATCGTTATTTTACTAACAGCAGAGTTTTTACCTAAAGTATTTTTTCAAATCTATGCAAACGAGCTACTCAAGTTCTTTGCAATACCTGCATATTTCTTCTACTTGCTATTTTGGCCAGTGTCCTGGTTTTGCATAAAAATATCAGATTTTTTTCTAAAAACCTTTCTTAAGACAGACGGTGACCACATACAGCTGTCGTTTTCAAAACTAGAATTAGGAAACTATATTACAGAACAAATGGAAAGCGCACAGGAACATGAAGACCTGGACACAGAGATACAAATATTTCAAAACGCACTCGATTTTGGCGAGGTAAAAGCCCGTGAAGTCATGGTTCCTAGAATAGAACTTATCGCCATGAAAGAAGATGCAGACATGCGGGAGCTCAATAAAAAATTTATAAGCACCGGCCTTTCTAAAATACTTATACACAACGACACCATAGACGACATCACTGGTTATGTGCACAGTTTTGACCTCTTTACAAACCCGCAGAACATAAAATCCATAAAAAGGAACGTAATTAACGTGCCAGAGACCATGCTCGCGAAAGACGTGCTTAACCTGCTTATGAAACGCCGCAAGAGTGTTGCGATTGTACTCGATGAGTATGGTGGAACCTCTGGACTCATTACCATAGAAGATATTGTAGAGGAGCTTTTTGGCGAGATAGAAGACGAGCACGACTCAGACGAGCTTATAGATACCCAAATAAGTGAAACCGAATATAAATTCAGTGCCCGTTTAGAGGTAGATACCCTAAACGAAAAATACAAATTTGACCTGCCCGAAAGTGAGCATTATGAGACCCTAGGGGGCCTCATTGTTCACGAGACCGAGGACATTCCAGAAGAAGGCGATACCGTTATAATTGAGCACTATACGTTTATCATTATTGAGACGTCTAATAATAAAATAGACCTCGTGCACTTAAAGATCAGACCTGTAGAATAAGTGGTTGCAAGAGGATTTTAGGGAGTTCGCTTTCGCGAAAGCGTACTACTTTACAAATAGCTGCACATAAACAAGCCTAGTTGCTTTAATTATTTGTGAGAATACCTTATTTTCGCCCACTATTAAAACAAAAAATTAAAATCAAAGATGGCGATACTATCCAAAATTAGATCAAGAGGTATTTTTCTAATTATCATTATTGCACTGGCACTTTTTGCCTTTATAGTTGGTGACCTTATAAGACAAGGTTCCTTAACTGGTGATAACGCAGACACTATAGGTGTTATAGGCGATAACGAGATTAAAAGAGAGTCGTTTGCACGCCAGATACAAAATTTTATCCAAAACCGCCAGGGAATGAGTGAGGCACAAGCCGCAGAGGCTTTGTGGAATCAAGAAATTAGTAATACCATCCTTAACGCGCAAGTAGCGTCCGCGGGCATCGAAGTGTCTGACGAGGCGGTAAGCAACTATATTAAAACAAGCTATGCCCAAGTGCCTCAGTTTTTAGACGCAAACGGCATCTTTTCTGAAGCAAAATTATATGGCTTTATAGAAGACCTTAAAACAAATGACCCTGCACGTTACCAGTTATGGCAACAAGACGTAGAAAATGCTGCAAATGCTGTAAAGCAACAACAGTTTTTTACATTGCTTAAATCAGGACTCGTAGGCACAAATGCCAGCGGTAAGATTGAATACCATCTAGAGAATGACAACAGAAACTTTTCTTTTGTAAACATTCCCTACACATCGATAACAGATGATAAGGCTGCCGTTTCTAAAAACGAAATTAAAACCTACATAGAGGCACATCCTGATCATTTTCAAGCAGTTGCGCAACGCGATATTACTTTTGTACTGTTTGAAGACAAAGCATCTAATAGCGACAAAGAGGCGCTTAAAGGAACTATGGCCAAACTTATTAATGATGCGACAATCTTTAATAAAAACACAAATAGCGATGAGCTACGCGTGGGACTTGCTAACAGCGCAGACCCTACTCGTTTTGCAAACGAGAATTCTGACATCGCTGGCAACAACAGTTTTGTACCTATAAACTCCCTTTCAAACGAGGCCCAAGGTCTCAACACTACAGAGATAGGTGCTGTATACGGCCCTTATGAAGAAGGTGGTTATTACAAAGCTTCTCGTGTGATGGACCGCAAGGTCATTATGGACAGTATTAAAAACCGTCACATACTGGTTGCTTATGCTGGTGCTGAGCGTGCTAACCCAACAATTATAAGAAATAAAGAGGCTGCAAAGAAAGTAGCAGACAGCTTACTTGCTGAAATAGGTCAAAACAAGACAAGTTTCGACACCCAGTTTACTTATTTCACAGAAAATACAGATCTTGCCAAAGGCGAGGACATAGGCTGGGTAGTGAACTCTGGCAACGCTAGCGGTTTTGCACCTGGTTTTACTAAGTTTTTATTTGAAAATACACAGGGAACGGTAGGTATAGCAGAGTCTAGTTTTGGGTATCACATTATACGCATAGACGAAGCTACGTCCCCTATTAACTCACTTAAACTTGCGACCATAGCCAAAAAAATAGACGCTAGCAAAGCAACGGGAAAACAACTTTTTAACACAGTTCAAAAATTTGAGGCAGCGGCCGACAAAGGAAACTTTGATGAAGTTGCAAAAAAATACAACGTAACCACCACACCTGTTACATCGCTCAAATCTCTGGACGAGACCTTACCAAGCCTAGGAGCAAACAGAGCGATTGTAAAATGGGCCTTTGACGAAGAAACCAGTGTTAACGATCTCAAACGATTTGAAGTTTCAAGTGGTTATGTAGTGGCAAAAGTAACTAAAGCTACTGATGCTGGGTTAATGAGTGTTGAAGAAGCTAGTGTTACAGTAACGCCTATCTTGCGCAACAAGAAGAAAGCAAAAATGATTATGGACAAAATGAAGTCTAACGATTTAAGCGCTATTGCGAGTGCAAACGGAGTAGCTGTGCAAGAAGCTGCCGCTGTAAACCGTAAAAACCCTACAATCGCAGGAGCCGGCAACGAGCCACGCGTGGTAGGAACCGCTTTTGGCCTTGCGCTTAATAAAACATCTAAACCTATCGCTGGAGATACGGGTGTATTTGTTGTAAAAACCACTGCGATACAAAATGCACCAGACATAAAAAATTATCAAGGTGCTGCAAACGAGGCTGCAAGCCGCGTTGCAAACCAGTCTACCTCTATGCTTATAGAAGCCCTTAAAAAGAAGGTGGACATTACAGATAACAGATCCAGATTCTACTAGAATCTAGATTATGCTTTTAAAAAATGCCGCTCATAGAGCGGCATTTTTTTATTTACTACGTCCTTATCTCTAGCCGCTAACCTACTGCAACAAGTTTCTCAGATCCATCTTTAATACTTCCCAAATAACCGTGAGGAATTTCACCCTACAACAACCTCATCCCAACCCAAAACCACATCGTAACCACGAGCTTTAAAATAGGATGGCGCGGTCTCACCCACTGCGAGTATAAAATCGCCGCCCCAGCCGCCTAAGCTTTTGAGCACACCAGGGAAGTCTACAAAAGATTTTTGTACGGGTTCAAGACCTATTAATTGCGAAATAATAGCCTCATGGTTAATCATTAAATCTTTAAACACCTGTATGTTATTTGCAGCTTGTAAAACCTGTCGTGGCATAGCACTTACCGTATCTTTAATAGCTGGAGTGAGTAAACCGCTATTAAAACGTGCGATAGATTCCCTACTGTTTTGCTTGCGGTTTAGGTACACAAAAAAGAGCTCGTTCGAAAACGTAGGATTAAAAATAACATTTTCTACAACGGGCCTTACGGGGTCGTAGGTATAAATGATAGGTGTTTGTGCCGTTGCACAAGCAATATCATAACCACTCCCACCAAAACATGCAAACTGCAACGCATACCCATCACAACCCAACCACTGCGCAACCATCGCGATAAGTGTAGAGCTGGTTCCCATGCCGTAAGTTCTGTTAAAATCGAGTGTGGTAATGACATCGTGACCATGTTCTAAAGTTTCTTTGCCGCTTAAATACAGCGCCGTTTTTAAAATCTGCTTGAGTTTTGCCGTCACAGCGTCATCACCCGTAACGGTAATTAGACTGGTAGTAAAACTACTTTTAAACCACAGACTGCCGTTTGCATCGTAACTATGCCAGTTTATCACTTTGTCCTCACGTGCAGATACGGTAAGGTGTTGCTTTAAACGTAACGGTACTGCAAGTGCAGGCACAGCAGCGAGTACGGCATACTCGCCCGTGAGCAGAAATTTGCCATGTGCGCTATATGTGGTTTTTGTAGCTGCCACCAGGTTTATTTAGCACGCAATTGCGCAATCGATTCTTTAAGGCTTGCAAAACTGGGAGTCTTTGTTGCATATTCTTTCTTGAGTGCCTCTTTCTCGGTAGGATTTACACCTATTTGCTCGAGCATGTTATTAATGTGCATTTTCATGTGACCAGCCTGTATGCCGGTAGTTACGAGTGAGTGAATCGCCGCAAAATTTT
>Ga0136559_1000132_pt1 | contig 24588 bp, 19 predicted proteins | sample AntRauMeHopE1496_FD_104633 | JGI IMG/M metagenome (GOLD analysis project Ga0136559, IMG submission 104633) | Saline lake microbial communities from Rauer Islands, Antarctica - Metagenome Hop E1 #496 | ecosystem: Environmental > Aquatic > Non-marine Saline and Alkaline > Saline | place... | reverse complement strand
CTTTGGCGATACAGTTACCATACAGAATCTAATCGAGCAACGTTTAGTTGGTAAGAAGGATTTAGTTAAAATAATGGGTCGTGGTGAGCTTAAGGCTAAAATTACGATTAACGCTCACAAATTTACAGCAACAGCAAAATCTGCTATTGAGAGTGCTGGTGGTCAGACCCAAACGGTTTAATTCGGATTCATGAAGCTAATAGAAACTATAAAAAATATTTGGAGAATTGATGAGCTGCGTGAGCGTATCATCATGACTTTTAGTTTGTTACTTGTATTTCGTTTTGGTGCACAAGTGACTATCCCGGGTATTGATAGCACTGCATTAGCCGCATTCTCACAGAATTTTGAGGGTGGTGGTATCGGCTCTATTTTAAACGCGTTTACAGGCGGTGCTTTTGCGAAAGCATCTGTTTTTGCTTTAGGAATTATGCCTTATATATCTGCAAGTATTGTGGTTCAATTAATGGGTATAGCTGTTCCTTATTTACAAAAATTGCAGAAAGAAGGTGAGTCTGGACGTCGTAAAATTAACCAAATCACGAGATGGTTAACTATAGGTATCTGTTTGATACAGGCACCTAGTTACCTTTTAAGTCTTGGTACGTTAGGTGTGCCGCCTGAGGCATACGTTTGGGATAACCAAACGTTGTTTTTAATCGTTAATACGTTTATTTTGCTCACCGGAACTGTTTTTGCAATGTGGCTCGGAGAGAAAATTACAGATAAAGGTATAGGTAACGGTATTTCTTTATTGATAATGGTTGGGATCATAGCAACGCTCCCGCAAGCCTTTGTACAAGAATTTGTAACTCGTATTGAAGGCGCAGGTAGCTATTTTGTTATATTACTTGAAATCATATTGTGGTTGTTGGTCATTCTTGCTTGTATTATGTTGGTCATGGCAGTAAGACAAATTCCAGTACAGTATGCTAGACGCACTGCTACTGGCGATTATGAAAAGAACTTGTCTGGTAACAGGCAGTTTTTGCCTCTAAAATTAAATGCGTCAGGGGTGATGCCTATCATATTTGCACAGGCTATTATGTTCGTTCCTCAGGCTTTTGGCCAGTTAGAAGCGGGATGGGCGCAAACAGTAGCCGCAGCCTTCCAAGATATGTTTGGTTTTTGGTACAACCTAGTTTTTGCTTTGCTTATAATTGTATTTACGTACTTTTACACTGCGATTACAGTACCAACAAATAAGATGGCTGAGGATTTAAAACGAAGTAATGGTTTTATACCAGGCGTTAGGCCCGGAACTGAAACTGCTGAGTATTTGGATAAAATAATGTCTCAAATAACATTGCCAGGTTCTATATTTCTCGCGTTTATAGCAATTATACCGGCTTTTGTCAGTATGATGGGTGTGACACAATCTTGGGCGTTGTTTTTCGGTGGAACTTCGCTTCTGATTATGGTTGGTGTCGCTATTGATACTATGCAACAAATTAACTCTTATTTGTTAAATCGTCATTATGACGGTTTGATTAAGACAGGTAAGAATAGAAAAGCGGTAGCATAATGGCAAAACAATCGGCAATTGAACAAGATGGCTCTATTATTGAGGCATTATCTAACGCAATGTTTCGTGTTGAGTTAGAAAACGGTCACGTAGTTACTGCGCATATTTCTGGAAAGATGCGCATGCATTATATAAAGTTATTACCAGGAGATAAAGTTAAATTAGAAATGAGTCCTTACGATTTATCAAAAGCAAGGATCACCTATAGATACTAATTATGAAAGTTAGAACATCAGTTAAGAAAAGAAGTGCAGATTGCAAAATAGTCAGACGCAAAGGCCGTCTCTATGTAATCAACAAAAAGAATCCAAAATTTAAACAAAGACAAGGTTAAGCTATGGCTAGAATTGCAGGGGTAGATATACCTAAGAACAAGAGAGGTGAGATTGCGTTAACATATATCTATGGTATAGGGCGCAGTCGTTCAAAAAAGATTCTTACTGATACGGGTGTAGGTCTTGACAAGAAAGTTAATGAGTGGAACGACGACGAGATAGGTGCAATACGCGCAGCGGTAGGCGATTTCACTATTGAGGGTGAATTAAGGTCTGAGACCCAAATCAACATTAAACGTCTTATGGATATAGGCTGTTATCGTGGCATACGTCACAGGTCAGGTCTTCCATTAAGAGGTCAACGTACAAAAAATAACTCGCGTACTAGAAAAGGTAAGCGTAAGACCGTCGCTAACAAGAAGAAGGCAACTAAATAATAAGTAACTGATATGGCAAAGTCTAAAACAGTAGCAAAAAAACGTAAGGTAATTGTTGAATCGGTAGGTGAAGCTCATATTTCATCTTCTTTTAACAACATACTTGTTTCTTTAACAAATAAAAAAGGGGAGGTAATTTCTTGGTCATCTGCAGGGAAGATGGGTTTCCGAGGTTCTAAGAAAAATACACCGTATGCTGCACAACTCGCTGCCGAAGATGCGACGAAAGTTGCTCATGAAGCCGGTTTGCGTAAGGTAAAGGTTTATGTTAAAGGACCAGGTAATGGTCGTGAAAGCGCAATACGCAGCATCCACAATGCGGGTGTGGAAGTAACGGAGATAGTAGACGTTACCCCATTACCTCACAACGGGTGTCGCCCGCCGAAACGTAGAAGAGTATAATTAATTATTAATCACGAGGGGTTAGTAGGTTGTCGAAGGATATAGACCTGAATTCACAATACACCGCTCAATAAATTTTGTAAAATGGCAAGATATAGAGGTCCTAAGGCAAAGATTGCGAGAAGATTTAGAGAAGCAATTTTTGGCCCTAGTAAAGCGCTGGAGAAAAAAAATTATCCTCCAGGGATGCATGGCAACGCAAGACGTCGTGGAAAAGAGTCAGAGTATGCAGTTCAGCTTAAAGAAAAGCAGAAGGCAAAATATACCTACGGTATACTAGAGCGTCAGTTTAGACTGATGTTTGAAAAGGCTACTAGAAGTAATGGTATTACGGGTGAAGTTTTGTTGCAACTGTGTGAGTCACGTTTAGACAATGTCGTATATCGCATGGGTGTATCTAATACACGCAGGGGTTCAAGGCAGCTCGTATCTCACAGGCACATTACGGTTAATGGTGGTATTGTTAATATACCTTCATACCAGTTACTACCTGGGGATATAGTAGCGGTTCGTGAGAAATCAAAATCATTACTTACTATTGAAAGTGCAGTCGCATCTTCTGACAGAGTGTATGATTTCCTAACATTTAACAAAGCTTCTCTTTCAGGAACTTTTGTTGCAGTGCCGCAAAGACTTCAAATACCCGAAAATATTAAGGAGCAGTTAATCGTCGAGTTGTACTCTAAATAATAACCAACAAAATAATCTTATGGCAATATTAAATTTCCAAAAGCCGGATAAAGTAATCATGATTGATTCAACGGATTTTGATGGTAAGTTTGAATTTAGACCTTTAGAACCAGGATACGGTTTAACAGTAGGTAATGCCCTTAGAAGAGTTTTACTTTCTTCTCTTGAAGGTTTTGCGATAACTTCTATACGTATTGAAGGAGTAGACCACGAGTTTTCTACTATAGAAGGCGTGGTTGAGGATGTTACTGAAGTTATTCTTAACTTTAAGCAAGTACGCTTTAGACGTCAGATTGACGAGGTGGATAGTGAAGTGATAAATGTGAGTTTCACAGGTAAGAGCCAGTTTACCGCTGGTGATATGCAAAAGTATATTTCAGGGTTTCAAGTGTTGAATCCAGAATTAGTGATTTGCAACTTAGAGCCTTCTGTAAACTTGAATATAGAAATTACTATAGAAAAAGGCCGAGGGTATGTTCCTGCTGAGGAGAATAAAAATCCAAACGCTTCTATCGGAACAATAGCGATCGATTCTATTTTTACGCCCATAAAGAATGTAAAATATAGTGTTGAGAACTACCGTGTTGAACAAAAGACAGACTACGAAAAGTTGATTTTTGAAATCGTGTCCGACGGGAGCATACACCCAAAGCAAGCGCTTACAGAAGCTGCGAAGACCTTAATTCACCATTTTATGTTGTTCTCAGACGAGAGAATAACACTTGAGGCTGATGAAATAGCGCAGACAGAATCCTATGATGAGGAAAGTCTGCACATGAGACAACTCTTGAAAACGAAGCTAGTGGATATGGAGTTATCTGTAAGAGCTCTTAACTGTCTTAAGGCTGCTGAAGTAGAGACGCTGGGCGACCTGGTTTCCTTCAACAAAAATGACCTTATGAAATTCAGAAATTTCGGTAAGAAGTCGTTAACTGAACTAGAGGAACTTGTAATAATTAAGGGTCTAAACTTCGGTATGGATCTAGCAAAATATAAATTAGACCGTGACTAGGTTTTCCTAGTTAAGAAATATAACATAATGAGACACGGAAATAAAGTAAACAACCTGAGTAGAAAAACAGCTCACCGCAAGGCGATGCTAGCTAACATGGCTTGTTCATTAATCGAGCACAAGAGAATCAACACTACCGTTGCAAAAGCCAAAGCGCTCAAGCAATTTGTTGAACCACTGATTACTAAATCTAAGGAGGACACTACAAACAATCGTCGTGTTGCATTTGCTAAGTTAAGAAGCAAGTATGCCGTGACAGAGCTTTTTAGAGAGGTAAGTGCTAAAGTAGGGGACAGACCAGGTGGTTACACTAGAATTATCAAAATGGGTAATAGGCTAGGTGATAATGCTGACATGGCAATGATAGAGCTCGTTGATTTTAACGAAATCTACACAACTGGAAGTGCTAAGAAAACAAACACTAGAAGAAGTAGAAGAGGCAAAACAACTACAGATGCTGCTACAGGAGTTGCTGCTGCCGCAACAAACGATGTTACCACAAATGAAGAAGAATAAAATTTTTTATAATATGTAGATAAAAGGATCAATACTTCTGTATTGATCCTTTTTTTTTAAATTAAATTTGTCCAAGGTTATGAAATATACACACAAGAAAAACGCATTGATACTTTTAGAGGATGGCACTATCTTCCATGGTAAGGCTGTGCAGGAAGGAACTGCCTATGGTGAAATCTGTTTCAATACAGGCACCACGGGTTATCAGGAAATTTTTACCGACCCTTCTTATTTTGGTCAAATAATGGTTACTACAAATGCGCATATAGGAAACTATGGCGTGACTGATTTAGATCTAGAATCGCAAGACGTGAAAATAGCAGGTCTAGTGTGCAAGAATTTTTCTTACGATTTTTCGCGACCAGCTGCGCAAGGCGATTTATTGTCTTTTTTACAATACAAAAAACTTACTGTAATTTCAGATGTTGACACCAGAGCACTTGTTAGACATATACGGGAGCACGGAGCGCAAAATGCGATTATTTCAACACAGGTTGACGATATCGCAGGCCTGAAAGAGCAACTTAGAAAAGTGCCATCTATGAAGGGCCTGGAACTTGCTTCTAAAGTGTCCTGCAAATCGCCTTATTATTTTGGCGATGAAAATGCCCCTATTAAATTAGCTGCGTTAGATTTGGGTATTAAACAAAATATTTTGCGCAACCTAGCCGCTCGTGGAACTTTTATTAAAGTGTTTCCTTATAACACCACTTTTGAGGAGCTGCAAAGCTTCAGTCCTGACGGATATTTTGTTTCTAATGGTCCTGGAGATCCAGAACCGTTGCACGAGACTATCACAACGGTAAAATATATCATCCAAGCGGGCATGCCCTTGTTTGGAATATGCCTGGGACATCAAATTATAGCGCGAGCAAATAACATTCCTACTTTTAAAATGCACAATGGCCATAGAGGAATTAATCACCCAGTTTCGAATTTGCAAACAGGCAAAGGCGAAATAACCTCTCAAAATCACGGATTTTCAATAGATAGAGAGGCTACCGAAGCTAACGATAATGTGGAAATTACGCACGTGCATTTAAACGACCAGACCGTTGCTGGAATTAAACTGAAAAACGCACCGTGTTTCTCTGTACAATACCACCCAGAAGCAGGGCCAGGGCCCAATGATGCAACCTATCTTTTTGACCAATTTATAGAATTAATAAAGTCACACAAAAAAAAAACAGCATGAGTACAATTATAGAAATACACGCACGTCAAATTTTTGATTCACGAGGTAACCCTACTGTAGAGGTAGACGTTCATACGTCTAATGGTGTTATGGGGCGCGCAGCGGTTCCTTCAGGCGCATCTACCGGTGAGCATGAAGCAGTAGAATTACGCGACGGCGGTAAACCATTCATGGGCAAAGGTGTAGGCAAAGCAGTTAATAATGTAAATACTATTATAGGTCCTGAACTGGCTGGAACTTCGGTTTTTGACCAGCAGTATATAGACCAGTTAATGATCGCGCTAGACGGTACACCCAATAAGGCAAATTTAGGTGCAAATGCCATTTTAGGTGTTTCTCTAGCCTGTGCAAAAGCTGCTGCCGCAGAACTCAACCTTCCTCTTTACAGATACATAGGTGGCATGACTGCGTGCATACTACCGGTACCTATGATGAATATTATTAACGGTGGATCCCATAGCGACGCGCCTATTGCGTTTCAAGAATTTATGGTCGTGCCCGTAGAAGCCTCAAGTTTCTCACATGCATTGCAAATGGGAACAGAAATATTCCATCATCTTAAAAAAGTGCTTCACGATCGCGGCCTAAGCACCGCTGTAGGTGACGAGGGCGGTTTTGCACCTACACTAGATGGTACGGAAGATGCTTTAGAAACCATTTTATTAGCTATTACAAACGCAGGTTATACACCAGGTAAAGACGTTATGATTGCGTTAGACTGCGCTGCTGCCGAGTTTTACGTGAACGGTATGTACGACTATACAAAATTTGAGGGTGATAAAGGAAAAATAAGAACCTCTCAAGAGCAGGCAACCTACCTTGTAGAGCTAGCCACAAAATATCCTATTATTTCCATAGAAGACGGTATGGATGAGAATGACTGGAACGGCTGGAAAATCCTTACTGAAAAAAGTGCCGGTAAAATACAGCTTGTAGGTGATGATTTGTTTGTGACTAACGTGACTCGTCTGGCGCGCGGTATAGACGAGAAAATTGCAAACTCTATTTTAATTAAGGTAAATCAAATAGGTACGTTAACCGAGACTATTGCAGCGGTAACTATGGCTCATAAAGCAGGATACACCAGCGTGATGTCACATCGCAGTGGTGAAACAGAAGACAATACGATTGCAGATCTAGCCGTAGCTCTCTCTACGGGACAAATTAAGACAGGTTCTGCCTCGCGATCTGACCGTATGGCAAAATACAACCAGTTGCTGCGCATAGAAGAAGAACTTGCTGAGGCTGCTATTTACCCCGGTAGAAAAGCATTTCAGATCTAGAAGTTGTTTAGTAAATACGCTTTCGCGAAAGCGTGCTCCCAAAAGCTGTCTCCAAAGAGATAGCTTTTTGCATTCATACAGGTTAAAGACCAATGATAAATCGATGAAATGCACGTTAATAGCGATAAAATATAGTTTTATCGCTAAATTGTTGGTATTATCGATGAACAGTTGTTTCTTTAGTGTCCTAAAATGATTTTATGAAACAATTTACCCTAACCATTGCTGTTGCTCTAGCGACCTTAATCACGCGTGCTCAAGGTACCATCTGGCAAAATACGGATCTGTCAATTTTATCGAGCATTTCTATAAACGACCGTCTAACGATTCCCGCAAAATTTGATTTGTATGAAATTAATCCCACTGCATTATCGCAAAAACTGGTAAACGCCGTGGATAGGTTTGCGGTAGGCGCACCGATTAAAGTTGATTTTCCAGTTGGCAATGACCAGTTTGAAACCTTTAATGTTTACAAATCTGGCGCCATGGAACCAGCTTTAGAAGCTGCTTATCCCAACCTGCGATCCTATTACGGTTTTAGCAATAGTAATGTACGCAATAAAATCTATTTTTCTATAACACCTCAAGGCTTTAGAGGGCTTGTTACAGGTGAGCACATTTTGTATATGGATCCTTATGCGCAAACAGCTGCTAACACAATTATGGTATACGATCGTAAAAATCTTTCGCGAGGTACCGACGATCCTTTTGAGTGTCATGTAGACGATACGTTGTCGCAAAGTGCGACGGACTTAATGGAAACGACCGTGGCTACAAAAGCGTTTAGAGATGGGCTTTTTAGAACCTACCGCATGGCTATCGCAGCTACCTCGGCGTATACAGCATATCACAATGACGGTAACAACGCAAATGGCGACGCTCGTGCAGATGCGCTAGCGGCTATAGTAGTAACGCTTACTAGGGTAAATTCGGTATTTGAAAATGAAATGTCTATGAGATTTACACTCGTAGCAAACAATGCTAATGTCATTTATTTTAACGGTTTTAACGCCGCAGGAAATAGTGATCCTTATGATAATTATAGCGGCATTCAAATGCTAGACGAAAACACGAATAATTTAAACAATATAATAGGCAGTACTGCTTATGATATAGGTCATGTTTTTTCTACTGGCGGTGGCGGCATAGCAGGCACCAGTCCCTGCGGCTCTGGCAAGGGAAGAGGAGTTACTGGAATCGTTACGCCAGAATTTGACCCATTTGATATAGATTATGTTTGCCATGAGATAGGGCACCAGTACGGCGCTTCTCATACTTTTTACAATGGGTGTTTTGGTGGTAGTCCATCAAGTACACCAGTGGAAGCAGGAAGTGCGTCTACCATTATGGGTTATGCAGGTATTTGTGCACCTAATGTTCAAGATAATTCTGATGCTTATTTTCACGTACTTAGTTTAATACAGATGCAGGCAAGTATAAACATTGACACTTGCGATCAACAAGTGTCTTTGGGTACATTAAACCCTTCAGCCCCTAATGCTGAAAATCTGGCAAATAGAACCATACCACGCTCGACACCTTTCAAACTAACGTCAAACTCTGCACAAATTGCAGATCCCAATGAGGTTTACACCTACAACTGGGAACAATATGATACTGGAACCGCAGCGGCAACAGGAGCTACGCAGCCACCGTTATCTACAAATACATCTGGACCTATGTTCAGATCTAAATTTGCAACTACCAGCGACACACAGTATTTTCCTAATCTTAATGATCTCGTAAACGGCGCAATCCCAACTTGGGAGGTACTACCTAGTGTAAACCGCACCATGCGGTTTTACAATACGATAAGAGATAATAATCCTTTTGGTGGGCAAACTGACGTTGCTACAGTGACACTTACCGTAGGAACTGTTGGGCCATTTGTAGTGACAGCTCCTGTGGGGTCTGAGACATGGTTTGAGGGTCAAACGAAAACAATAACTTGGAACGTTAATGGTACTAATAATAGCACGTTTGCGACCCAGGTGAACATTAAATTATCGTTAGATGGTGGTTATACATACCCAGTGACTCTTGCGAGTAACGTTGCAAACAACGGCTCGCAAGCTGTAACAATTCCTACTGGAGTGCTAACCACAAGCGCTCGTGTTATGGTTGAAGCGGTAGGCAATTACTTCTTTAACATTTCCCCGGCAAACTTCACGATTAAAGAAGGAACTTTTGAACTTACAGCCACAAATTCAGTAGTAACAACCTGCGCGCCTGCAAACGCTTCCTTTATCTTTGGTTATGATGCTGCTCCAGGTTTTAATCAACAAGCTACTTTTACAACCACTGGTTTACCACCGGGACTCAACGTGGTCTTTTCTACAAATACGACCACAGTAGATGCTAGCATAACAGCAACTATTCAGGGAACAACAGTAGCGCTAGCTGGGCAGTATGCCTTTAAAGTAAGAGCAACAACCACAAGTGCAACTATAGAAAGGGACTTTACTTTAAAAATCTTTAATACTATTGTAGGTGATGTTTTGCTTACAGCACCGCTCAACGGTGCAGGTAATCAGGCAGCAAATCCTTTATTGCAATGGGATGATATAGCAAGTGCATCTAGTTACTTGGTAGAAGTTTCTACTGTGTCTAGCTTTAACAGCATCATAGAGAGTGCTACTGTAATGAACGCTACGAGCTTTCAGCCTACCCTGTTAGCAACAGGAAACCTTTACTACTGGCGCGTGCGACCTTCAAACGGTTGCAACGCTGGGCAAGTAGCTTCTATAGCAACTTTTCAAACAGCACAAGATGTATGCAACACCTATACAAACGAGTATTTTGAAAACAATGACAACACTTGGGAATCTAATATTGTAAATGCGGTAAGCGCGCGCATGATGGTTCCAGACGATATTGAAATTACAAACGTGTCCTTTTATATGAGAGCAAATCACAATGATACTGGCGACATAAAAATGCAGTTTAGCGCTCCTAGTGGCCGTTTTTCTGAGGTTTATAATAGAGAGTGTGCTGCGGGTAGCGGTTTTGATTTAACCGTAAGCGATCAGGGAACACAAAACTTTGGGTGTGCACCGGGTTTTGCAGGCATATTAACAGGAAACCAGCGACCAGGTCAAGCGTTTTCAAGATTTAATGGATTGAGCGCACAAGGAGAGTGGGTGCTGCTTGCAACCGATAGGACTGCTGGCACAGGTGGCACCTTTAATGAGTTTAGTATTACCGTTTGCGGTAGGTTGCAGTATGTAAATGATTTAAATAACGATGTAAACACGGGTATAGTCCTAGCTTTTAACGGCACGGCTACCATTAATCAAACGGCACTTAGAACAACAAAAACAGGGACAACTGATGTAGATATGGTCTACGTGGTTACACAACTACCTAAATTAGGAACGCTCAGCTGGCAAGGAAGCCCGCTTGCACTAGGTAGTACTTTTACACAAGCAGATCTTAATAATAACAGCATCGCTTACCAGCACACATCTACACAGTTAATTTACAATGATAGCTTTGACTATGTGGTACAGGGACAGAACAATATTTTAAATAACGCAGCAACATTTTCGGTAGTCATAGATGAACCTACGCTTATTTTCAATACTGCAAGCTGGACTCCGTTTGCTCCTTCTATGGAAACTGGAGCGCTTAACGCAATCGTGCTAGCAGGCTCACCATCACTAACCACAAACGCTCAGGTAAAAGACCTAGCGGTGCAGGGAACGGCAAATGAACTGTTACTGAGCGCAACGTTAACCGTTTCAGGAGATATTACCCTAACGGGAACCATAAATGCCCGCAATGGTGGAACACTTATCTTAGACAGTACTTTACCACAAACTATAAACGGTAGCGCAGGTGCATTAATAATGACTGACCATTTAACGGTAATTAATACGGCAGGCGTTACCTTAAATACCCCATTAGACGTTTATGGAATTATGGACACTGCAAACGCAACATTTACTGCAAACGGCAACCTTACCTTTAAAAGCAATGCAGCTGGTACAGGCCAACTTGCAGATGCTACAGGCGCGACTGTTATAGGCGCGGTAAATGTAGAGCGGTTTATTACAGCAAAGCGTGCCTTTAGGTTCTTAGCCTCAGCAGTAAATTCTACAAATACTATTTACCAAAACTGGCAAGAAAATGGAACAACAGCAGCAGGGTTAGGGACACATATTACGGGTGCTATTACCGGTGCAAACGGTTTCGATGCGACTGCTTCTGGCAACCCGTCCATGTTTGGGTACGATTACAACGCTCAGAACTGGTTTGCAATCGCAAATACAAACACGCAAGTACTACGAGTAGGTGATGCATGGCGCATACTGGTGCGAGGTGACCGCAATACAAACCTTGCTAGTAATACCGCAACCGCATCAAACACCACACTCAGGGCAAACGGTGCGTTGCATCTGGGTGATTTCACGACCAGTTTCACTACTGTTGCAAACGACTTTGCATTTATTGCAAACCCGTATCAGGCCGCTGTAGATCTTAAAATAACCCTAACTGATGCTGCCACACAAGGTATCAATCCTAATTTTATATATGTATGGGATCCTAACATGAACATTAGGGGCGCATATGTAACTGTAGACATGCGTACTGCAAATGGGAATGCAGTTCCTGTCGCCAGCCAGGCAAATAAGTACGTGCAACCAGGACAATCGTTTTTTGTCCAAACCACGGGAGCGGCTAGCTTAACCTTTAGAGAAACCGCAAAAGCCCCTCTAGCTGCACAAACGACCGTATTCAGTACCCCAGCGGCAGCAGCCAAAATAAGTGTCACATTATTAGACGACGCAACTGGTGATTTAAAAGATCAAGTGATTACCTCTTTTGATACTACACATGCAAACGGGGTAGATGGTAATGACGCCCTTAAATTTGTAAATATAGACGAGACGCTCGCCATAATGCAGGGTAGCAATGCACTTGCTATCGAAAACAGGTTAGTTCCGCAAAATAATGAGATTACAGAACTCACCATAAACCGGTACAGGGGCACTGTTTACCGCTTCATTATTTCCCTGGAAAACCTTGCGACATTGCAAGCAGTGCTCGTAGATAGATACCTGAATACGGAGACCAGCCTAGCAGCAGGTGTAAATATGATTGCATTTACAGTAAATAACCAGGCGGCAGCTAGCACAGCTGCAAACAGGTTTGCTATTAAATACACAACAGGACAACTATCTAGCGACGCGGTTGCATTGCAGCAAGATGTGCGCTTGTACCCAAATCCCAGTTCAGGCGGCTATTTTGAAATTACAAGTACGCTTTTGACCGGTGAGCAGGTTGCAGTTTGCGTTTACAATACGCTAGGACAGCTCATACACCGTCAGGAATTTGTTGCGGAGCAAACCGTAGCAGTGCGCCCTGAGCTTAATCTTGCAGCAGGCTCGTATATTGTCAGAATTACGACAGCAACACAACAAGCAGCCCTACAGCTTCTAGTGCAGTAACTGCCTGATTTTGAATGAAAATATAAAGCTTAAACGGTGGTCTTTGCAGGTCACCGTTTTACATTAACGTTTGTTTTAGTTCGCTTTCGCGAAAGCGAAATTCCTGACACACCAATTGTATTTTTGAGCAATCATAGTGCAAGCAACTTTTTTTTACAATTTACGTTAATTTCAAGTCCACCTTAACTGATTCTTAACATTGTATGTTTTATTTTTGGAGATATAACAATAATTTTACAGAATGTCAGACAAAGCAACATTAGAATTTAACGGAAAGAAGTACGAATTCCCAGTAATAACGGGCTCTGAAAACGAGCAAGCCATAGATATAAGCAGCCTTAGATCTGTTACAAACGGCCTTATAACCATAGATGCAGGTTACAAGAATACAGGAAGTTGTATTAGTGAAATCACTTTTTTAGATGGTGAAGAAGGAATTTTGAGATACAGAGGTTATGCTATAGAGGAACTCGCTGAAAAAGCCGATTTCCTAGAAGTCGCTTATTTGCTCATTTTTGGAAATTTACCAAGCGCTACAGAACTAAACAAATTTCACACAGATATTAAGGCACAAGAACTTGTAGACGAAGATGTTAAGAAAATTTTAGATGGTTTTCCTAGATCTGCACACCCTATGGGCGTGCTCTCTTCACTTACAAGCGCACTTGTTGCGTTCAACCCGTCGTCTGTAAACGTAGAGAGCGAAGAAGACATGTACAAGGCAATCGTTAAGATTATGGGCAAATTCCCAGTGCTTGTCGCATGGACACTACGCAAACGCACCGGACAGCCACTAGACTACGGCGACGGCAGGTTAAGCTACGTAGATAACATCTTAAAGATGATGTTTAAAAAACCCAATGCAAAGTACGTTATTGACCCTAGAGTTTCAAATGCACTCGATAAGCTGCTCATTTTGCATGCAGATCATGAACAAAACTGTTCTACGAGTACGGTGCGTATTGTAGGGTCTTCACATGCAGGCTTATTCCCTAGTTTAAGTGCAGGTATAAATGCATTATGGGGTCCATTGCATGGTGGTGCAAACCAGGCTGTTCTAGAAATGCTAGAAGCCATAAAAGAAGATGGAGGCGATACGGCAAAGTTCATGGCTAAGGCTAAGGATAAAAATGACCCGTTCCGATTAATGGGATTTGGGCACCGTGTTTATAAAAACTTCGATCCTCGTGCAAAAATCATTAAGGTAGCCGCAGACGAGATTTTAGAATCGTTAGGTATGGAAGATCCTATTTTAGAAATCGCCAAGGCACTGGAAAAAGAAGCGCTAAATGACCCGTATTTTGTAGATCGTAAATTGTATCCTAACGTAGATTTCTATTCAGGCATTATATACCGCGCTATGGGTATACCTGTGGAAATGTTTACCGTCATGTTTGCACTAGGCCGTTTACCGGGCTGGATCGCACAATGGAAAGAAATGCGCGAGAACAAAGAACCTATAGGTCGCCCTAGACAAATTTATACGGGTGCCCCATTAAGACCATTTGTTGCGGTAGAGAATAGATAACACCCGCGATTCTGAATATAAAAGTCCTTACTGCTCGCAGTAGGGACTTTTTATTTGAGAAAATAATTCATAATGTATTCGTCAGTTCCAAACCATATAGGCCTGTATGCTTGTAACCAGTGACCCTCACGATTTCTCTGAACGTGACATAAAATGTGGTCTTTTTCCCATTCAGCAATATTGCCCAAGATGTGTTCTCTTTGAACTAGGTTTATGATTTCGGGAAAGTATGCTTTATCTGAGTGAACAAGCACTAAATAAACGGTATGTTTATTACCTAACCTATCCATTCTAGGGAGACCATATCCGTAAGTTAACGCAATTAATTCTTGGGTGTTCTTCTCGTCGCTAGGAGCACTAATTTCTTTCCATATGACAGCATCTGCAATGCAACCTTTCTTCGTACCGGGACTCATATTATAATGGGTGCGCGTTTCATAATTTGACGAAACTAAGGAGCTTAATGTGTGTCGCCATTTTTGGTCTGCATAGTATAGTTGCTCTGCTTTTTCTATTAACATGGTGTCGATGCCACCCTGCTTAGCTTCTTGGGCATTACTTAGGAACGGGAGATAAACGAGGCTGAGTAAGATGCGTTTTTCCATTATAGGTATGTTTGAAACAACGAGCGGCGAGAGTTTTTTGTTTTATGTTGCATCTGGTTGTAACATTTTTTCATCGTTGATAATCTCATTTAGAAATTGATGCTTAAGTGGGCGTTTAATCATTAAATTCGCGGCTATGGAACAAATGAATCTTCACATCACAAATGAAACATCGCGACTGCGTGCTGTTATATTAGGAACTGCCTCTAGTAACGGGCCAGCGCCAGCTCTAGAAGATGCTTATGACCCCAAATCCCGAGAGCACATACTTGCAGGAACATACCCATTAAATGCAGCTATGGAGGTAGAAATGGAAGCTGTAAACGCTGTATTTGAGAAATATGACGTTGACGTATACCGCCCAGAACATATAGAAGATTGCAACCAGATTTTTACGAGAGATATTGGGTTTGTTATAGATAACATTTTTATAATAGCAAACATTTTACCTGACCGTGAAGAAGAGATAGAAGCTATACAGTATGTGATAGATTTAATAAATGCCGACCATGTTATACGACCGCCAGAAGAAGTGCATATAGAAGGTGGCGACGTGATGTTGCACGGCGATTATATTTTTGTAGGTACCTACCGCGGTGGTGACTATGCAGACTATATTATCGCCCGCACAAATATAGAAGCTGTGGCGTGGTTAAAAGAGACCTTTCCACATAAAACGGTAGTAAGTTTTAACCTGCGCAAGGATAACTTAGACCCATATAATAATGCATTACACTTAGACTGTTGTTTTCAGCCCGTAGGAAAAGATAAGTGCATAATTCATAAGAACGGATTTTTACAAGAAGAAGAATACCAGTATCTAATAGACCTTTTCGGACGTGAAAATTGTTTTGAAATCACTAGTGAAGAAATGTACCACATGAATTCAAACATCTTTTCTATAGCGCCAGATGTGGTTATTTCTGAGGAAAAATTCACACGTTTAAATACCTGGTTGCGCAGCCATGGCATTACTGTAGAAGAAGTTCCCTATGCCGAGATAGCAAAGCAAGAAGGCCTCTTGCGCTGTTCTACATTACCTTTAATAAGAGACTAAATGAAGCAAATAACCGATACCGTTTTTATGGTACGTCCCGTGCAGTTCCGTTTAAACGAGCAAACTGCTGTTAATAATTATTACCAAGATCTAGATGCAGATCAGCGTATTAAAAATGAGGTAGCAAACAAACGAGCGCAACAGGAGTTTGACGCTTTGGTGCTTGCTCTGCAAGATAACGGCATACAGGTTATTGTAGTTTCAGACGACGATAAGAGCGACACTCCAGATTCTCTTTTTCCTAATAACTGGATTTCTACACATGGAAATGGAGATGTGGCGCTATATCCCATGTTTGCTGAAAATAGAAGACTAGAACGCAGGCCTGAAGTATTAGATACCCTAGAGCACAACGGATTTCAAATTAAAAATGTTGTAGACTATACCAGTGCCGAGGATGAAGACATGTTCTTAGAAGGAACCGGAAGTTTGCTTTTAGATCGTGTGCACCAAAAAGCATATTGCAGCACCTCACCACGTGCAAATGAAGAGTTGCTCATAGAGTTTTGTGAAGATTTTGAATACACACCTGTAATTTTCACAGCCTATCAAACAGTTGAAGGCAACCGGCTGCCTATATACCATACAAATGTAATGATGGCACTGGGCGAGAACTATGCGGTGATATGTCTGGACTGTATAGACGATAAGAAAGAGCGCAAGAACGTACTGCAGCATTTAAAAGAAGACGGCAAGGAAGTCATCGCAATTACTGAGGCGCAAGTAAACGCATTTGCAGGCAATATGATTCAGGTTCATAATAGTGCTGGCAAACGCTTTTTAGTCATGAGCGACCAGGCCTATAAATCACTCAAACCAGACCAAATTATGAGATTAGAAAAGCATAACGACATCATTCACCCAGCTATAGAAACTATAGAAACCCTGGGTGGTGGCTCTGTACGCTGCATGATGGCTGAGGTGTTTTTGCCTAGGGCTTAATTTGTAGAATTAAAGCCAGTGCGGGGCGGCAGTTATCAATAAAATGACGGTTGCATGAATATGTAGTTGTGCGTTAAACGCTACTGCTGTTACTTATTTTTTCAGTGTTGTTGCCCCGAGACGCCATAGTGTCTTCAAAACAGCGCCGTTGATTGCATGTATACACTAATATAGAAAGTAAAATTAGCATCTGCTACTTGCTTTCTAGAGGCCTTTTACTTGCGTTTTTATTGACAAACACAATCCGGATACTATAAAAAATGGGAATCCCTACCAGCAAAACAGGATACAGGGGTTCTAAGTAACCATAAAAAGCAACAGGCTTATCAAGCCCACTGAAAATTGAAAAAAGGGTCATCGTAAAACACATAAATGCAATGCTAAGGCTCAAGAGCCGGAACATGTGCGCGGCCATTTTGTAATTAACTGCCGCGTTTTGCGCCGTGATTGTTACGGGATAATTAAAAATCCAAGGATAAGAATTCAGTTTGTAAATTGCAACACATATAATACCATGAATAAGTGGGGTTAGCCATAACAAAATCTTCGTGCCAAATCCATTTTGGTCTATAGACGGCCAGTTAAACTGTAAAGGGACTCTAGCAGGCAACTGTTCAAAATAAATTCCTATGAGTAGTAAAGAAAAAGTAATGAAGAGAAAAGTGAAAGCTTCGACCGCTTTGTCTTGTCCGTTTTTCCTAATAGTTATTTTGGGTCGGTTCATGTTCTAAATGGGGATGCTGTTTTTACTCGTCACGTCATTATCATTACCTGCCCGTAGCAATATGCTTAATCATACCAGCAAATATAAAATAATGAAAGGGTAACATGCTGTACCAGTAAAATCTTCCCCATATGCCTCGCGGCCTAAAGGTTGCTGTTTGCTGTACTACATTGTTGTCGTCTATGGTAAATTCTAGCCAGGCCTCGCCGGGCACACGCATTTCGGCAAAAAGCAGCAGGCGTTTCTCTTGCTTGTCTGCAACGAGCACACGCCAAAAGTCTAATGAGTCGCCCGCGTGTATCTTATCGGGGTTTGTACGGCCGCGTCGCAGTCCTACACCACCAAAAAGCTTGTCTACCGCACCACGTATTTTCCATAGAAAGTTTGCATAATAATAACCATTCTTACCACCTATTTGCCAGATGCGCTCTAGTGCGGCATCGCTGTTTGGAGTTTTGAATGTTTGGGCGTCTCGCAAACAACCGAATTTAGGAACCTGTATAAACTGATTGAGGTTTTTCTTAAATCGACCGCTTATCATGGAGTCTTTCCAACTACTTGCAACCAGGTTTTGCTCTATTTTTACAAAAGCCATCGCGATAGCTTCTTTATAGGAATACAACTCGATACCTAGTCGTTGTGCAAGGTCATTAGGCTTTGCAACAACTTCTATACTCATGCTATCTACCAGGTTCTGTGCGAGTTTGTACGACGTGCTTGTTACAAAATAAAGCCAGTAAGAACTTAGTTTAGGCGTCATTACAGGCACCGTGACTATAAATAAATTGAGCTTGCGCACTTTTGCATACTGTAACATCATTTGTTTATAGGTAAGCACGTCTGTACCGCCTATGTCGTAGCTGCTATTATAGCAATCGTCTCGTCCTAGCACGCCTGTGAGGTAACTCAACACGTTGCGTATCGCGATGGGATGTGTTTTTGTATTTACCCACTTAGGCGTGACCATTACAGGTAGTTTCTCGCATAAATCCCTGATAATTTCAAAAGAAGAACTACCGCTGCCCACAATAATGCCCGCCCGTAGTACGGTAAGTGCATAAGTACCTGTGTAGAGTATGTCTTCTACACGCTTTCGCGAAAGCAAATGCTTACTAAGAATCTCTTCATTAACAATACCCGATAGGTAAATAACCTGCTTGCAGTTTGTTTTATTGACAGCATCTACAAAGTTTTGTGCGCTGCTAGATTCCATCTCTTCAAAGTTCGCTACACTAGACGACATAGAGTGCAGCAAGTAGTAAGCAGCATCTATATGTTGCGGTATATTTACCAAGCTCGCTGCGTCTAGAAAATCTACTTCTATAACGGTAATTTGGTCTCGTATGTCCTCGGGAATAGACAGTCGCGATTTGTTGCGCACCGCACAAACCACGTCATGCTCTTGTTTGAGTAACTCATAAAGTAGGCGCACGCCTATGTAGCCATTTGCCCCGGTAAGTAATACATTCATATCTATAAAGATACTACTGTATGTGTGACTTGCACTATTTATTTTCGTTAAAACAAAAGCGCGTTCTCTGGAGAGCGCGCGCTTTTATAAATACTTTAAAAAAATAATTACTTTTTAGGCTTTGCTTTACCTTCTGAAACTTTTGTACGGTTATCGTCTGTATTGCGGTCTATAAGTTTGTAGTATGGGTCTATACCAGCTTCGACAGGTTTTTCATTTACGATAATAGTAAAACGATTGTTAATTTCGGTAACCTTTAACTTTTTAAGGTAAAGTACTTTTTCTTTACCTGTTTTAGCATCTTCTGGACCAAAAACGCCTATCTCTATATAGTCTGCAAGTGGCAGGGACTCTACTGTTTTTTCACCTTCCTTAAATGTTATTTTCTTGCCGGAATCGTCTGTAAAGACTTTCTTACCTTTTTTGGTGGCACGGTACTTTGCAATAAGACCGTTTATCGTTACTTGGTATTTCCCATTAGTAAGTTTTGTATAGGTAGCGTTTTTAGTATCATTGTCATAAAGCGTTATGGTTTCAAACATATCTTTTACTAGGTACTGCAAGCTGTCTGGGGTTACTGCTTTTATATCGTTTACAAACTCTGTAGAAACTGGGTAAGGTGCTCCTTTAAACTGGTACTTTTGAGCAAATTCTTTAATGACATTATTAAACTTTTTCTCGCCCAGATAATCGCTCATGGCATACAGCACAACGGAACCTTTTTGGTAATGTATATATTGCTGGTTCTCGTTGTACATGAGTGCATTTTCTTGTGTATCTTCTGCCGTACGACCTTGCAGGTAGCCGTCCATGGCGTCTTTTAAGAATTTGCGCATTTGTTCTTTACCATATACCTTTTCAAGAACTTTTAGGGAACTGTATTCGGAGAGGCTTTCAGAGAGCATGGTTGCTCCCTTAGCATTTGCACCTATTACCTGGTGCGCCCACCACTGGTGCGCCAGCTCGTGTGCGGTAACGCTTAGCGGGTAATCTACCGCGTCTTTGTCCTCGTCGTCCACTGCGGCTATAAAGCCTATTGCTTCACTAAAAGGTATGGTGTTAGGAAACGCTTGTGCAAAACCACCGCCAGTTCTAGGAAACTCGATAATACGCGCTTGTTTGTGCTGGTATGGTGTGTAGTTTGCATTGTAATAATCGAGTCCTTCTTTTAGACCTGTCATCATGCGGTCTAGGTTATAATCGTGACTCGGGTGGTAGTAAATCTCTAATTTAACGCCGTTATGGGTTTCTCTTTTTACGTCGTAGCGACCGCTTAAAAAGGCATAAAAGTTTAAGATTTTAGAGTCCATTTCATAGCGATAATAATTGCGGCCTTTTTCTTTCCACTGTTTTGTGAGGTAGCCAGGTGCAATGGCAATTTGGTCACTACTGGTGCTCACGGTCGCTTCAAAATCTATCCAGTCGCTGTTGCCACCTATGTAGTTATTATCTCTGGCACCAGGCGCGTCGGGATTAGGCAAGCGGTCTTTAGGAATTAGCCCATATTTTATACGCACTTGGGTGTTGCGTATCTCTACCTGGTCACTGTAGCCTATAGATGGGAAAATACCGTTATTTATAAACGTACCGTTGTCCACCACGGGTGAGTTGTCGTCAAAAAAGGTGTTGGGTTTGTTATTTGTGGTAAATTTCATAATTAACGTATCGCCAGGTTGTAACGGTTTCTTAAAACGATACATGCGGTAATCATAATCTTTATGGTCATAAACTATTTCAGTTTTACGGTCTAGTGTAATAGTGAGCGGCCTGTCAGGGTAATTTACGTGCAGGGTATCTATCGCCACCGTTGTTTGATTTACAAGGGTGTAAGTTGCGCCCGCTTTGTAGTCGCGTGTGTCTGGATAAATATCCATAAAGGTGTTAACGGCAACGAGTCGTGGTTGAGGTGCTTTGTAAAATTTACTCAGCTCTTTTTCATAATTTACAAGCATTACCTCTTGTTCTTTACCCGACATTTGCTCGTTGTCTATGTTGTTTACCTTCCACATATAGCCACCTATTGCAAAGAATGCGATCATGCACACCGCCATGGTGGTTGCTAGGGATTTTGATAATCTCGCTTTCGCGAAAGCAAAACGCTCCATCATTCCTGCACCCATACCACGGCGGTAAAATAAAACAGCTAGGGTAAATAACGCGACACCTAAAAGAATCCAGTAAGTTCTATAGGTAAAATAACGCGGTAAATCGCTGCCGTACCCATTCATATCGCTGGGGCTAGGCGCACTTGTTCCCTGGTTAAAGATAAACTGCGATTGCTCTACGCCTATCGCGCCCAGTAACGGCGGCACTCCTATAGCCAGAACAAGCAGTACAATAAGCCCGACCCATTTGTTTTTAAGTAATGTGTGCACGAGCAATGCCATAAATATCCACGGGATAAAGTCCCATATATTAATTACGTATAGGTCAAATAAATACAGCGGCAGCTCAAATTCAAAGAACCCGTTATAGGTTTGTATAATAAGACCACTTACTATTACGATTACATAAACGGTGGCTACCATAACCAGTATGGCTATAAATTTAGAGAGCAACATGGCCCCGTTTTTTGTGGGTGTCACGTCTACGAGCTGGTTTATGTGTGCTGCCTTTGCGCGGTCCATAATTAAGCCGGTGTACAAGAATATTAACAAATAGGTAAATGTGCTAAAAATACCACCGGCAAATTGTAGCATGACCCAGGTTTTAGGCAAAATGTCTGTGCCAAATTGCTGCCCGGTAATTAACATGGTGAGCAATGAAAATGCAAATGCAATGGTGGCGACGATTATAAACGGCCAGCCTTTTACAATATAGGCAATGTCAGACTTAGAGATAAACCAGGCGGTTTTAAGCTGTCCCCAAAAAGATAAATCTTGTGACACCACAGGCATGGTTACTTTTTGTACAGTCGCAAAATTGCGTTTAGTAGAACGTTGAGACCTGGTTCTAAAAAGGGACAATGATGTAGGGTTTTGAGAAAAATTAAAGGCAAATAAAACACCTATAAATATAAATAGCGATATCCCCAACCATATTAAACGGTTATATAACAGTGTTCCCGTAACGGGTATAAGTTGGGTGCTTTGCTCCTCGGGAGTCCAGTATTTTATCTGGTCATAAGTCGCGGTGTCCCCGGTAGGTTCTAGCAGTTCTACCCAGTAAGTATCGTCCATGGTAGGAACACTAGACTGTGCTGCGATTTGTAAAATAATCATGACCAGCACAAACATAAAACCGATGTTTACGTTGCGCAAAAACGCTGTAATAGCAAACACGATCGCGCCAAAAAAGAACACATTAGGAATAATGTATATCAAAAACGGCTGTAAATAATTCATAATTTTAAACGGTCCTACCAGTGCTTCATTTGCACCAGGTAAGTAAAAACCTAGGGTAATACCTATTAAACTGGCGATAATAATGAGCAAGGTCATGGTCATACCTGCACTAAACTTAGCTAGTAAATAGTTCCACTTTGTAAGTGGGTAGGAGTACAGCACATTGTGCATGTTATTACTAAAATCGCGCTGTATCGTGCCACCTATTATAGACGGAATCAATAAATAAGTAAGTACTGCAAAAAAGCCTAAAAGCCCATAAATGCCTACCGCACCATTTAATTTTATGGCACTGGTAACCGTTACACTATCACTATCGAAAACACCTACCGCAAGCGCGGAAAGCAGCAAAGAAAGTGAAAATAAAATCGCTGAATATATGTAAAAAAGCGGTTTCTTAAACCAGGTTTTTACCTCGTGTATATAAATTGTTGAAAACATAATTATGCGTCTATAGTTGCAGCTGTGAACTCGTCACTGCGCAAGGTTGTAAAATAAACGTCTTCTAGTGTTGGGCTCGCTTTTGCGAAAGCGTCTCCAGGACTCACCTGGTCGTACACACGCACATTGAGCATGTTATCTTCATTATAGTTTGAAGAAATCACGTTAAAGTCTTTTTGTAGTTGCTCTATTGCTTCACGTTCTACGGTCGTGGTCCATATTTTGTCAGCAAGTGCTGCAACCAGGTTTTTAGGTTTGTCTTGTGCGAGTATTTTGCCGCCGTTTAGAATCGCCATGTCTGTACAAAGTTCTTTAACATCGTCCACAATGTGTGTGGAAAATATAACGATATGGTTTGTTCCTATCTCACGCAATACGTTTAAAAAACGATGGCGCTCTGCCGGGTCGAGTCCAGCAGTTGGCTCATCTACAATAATAAGTCGCGGGTTGTTGAGCAGCAATTGAGCAATGCCAAAACGCTGTTTCATACCGCCAGAATAACCAGCAACGTGTTTATCGCGCACGTCGTATAGGTTTGTAACTTCTAAAGCCTTATCTACAATGGCTTTGCGCTCGCTCTTATTGTGAATTCCCTTTAGGGTTGCAAAATAGTGTAACAGCTCCTCAGCACTCATCTTAGGATACACGCCAAATTCTTGTGGCAAATAACCCAGTGTCTTACGGAACTCGATTTTATTGTTTAAAATGTCCAGTTCGTCTAAATGTATACTTCCAGAGTCTGCCGTTTGTAGGGTTGCTATGGTGCGCATTAACGACGATTTTCCAGCGCCATTAGGACCTAACAGGCCAAACATGCCGCTTTGTATGTCTATGGTTACGTTATCCAGTGCTTTTACACCGTTAGGATATGTTTTGGAAACATTTTGAAGACTTAATTTCATAATACCTGCTCTATAAAGTTTTGTATAAAACGTTAGTGTGATTTTAGGCAACAATGTTACAGTTGACATTAAGAACTATAAGGCTGCATTTGCAAGCAGGTTCAAAACGGCACTACATATATACTCGATTCCTATTGCAATAACGATGAAACCCACAAGTCTAGAAACTGCATTTATTCCAGATGCCCCTAGAAACTTAACGATAAACCTGCTGCTGGATAGTATAAGGCAAATACTTGTGGCAGTTGCTAGTATCGCGAGCAAAACCATACTGCGCGATAGTGCGCTGACATATTCTTGCTCAATGCTTATAAGCAGCGATATCGACCCAGGACCAGCTATCATGGGCATAGCTAGCGGCGTGAGCGATATAGAGTCTCGTTTGAACGCATCATCTTTGACACGTTTGTCCATTCCTTTGTGCTTAGTAAACTTACCGGTAAGAAGCGCAAATCCCGATGAGACTATAATCATACCTCCAGCGATGCGCAAAGACTCTAAGGAAATGCCAAAAAAAGAAAGAATATACTTTCCCGCAAAAAAGCTTATTAATAAAATAACGCCCACATTAAGACCTGTAAGCAGTGCGGTCTTTGTTTGTTGGGCAGTAGTGTTTTCGCTGGTAAGGCCAACAAAAATAGGAACTGTCCCTAATGGGTTTGTAATAGAAAAAAGAGAGCCAAAGGATAAAAGGAATATGTCAAACATTGTCTTTAGTTTTTGACAAAATTCTCACATAACTGCGGTGTGTGCGTTATGAACGGTGTTACTAAAAATACCTAATGGCGT